>Ga0105048_10011553_pt1 | contig 13924 bp, 11 predicted proteins | sample MAT05_FD_78382 | JGI IMG/M metagenome (GOLD analysis project Ga0105048, IMG submission 78382) | Freshwater microbial communities from Lake Fryxell liftoff mats and glacier meltwater in Antarctica - MAT-05 | ecosystem: Environmental > Aquatic > Freshwater > Ice > Liftoff microbial mat | place...
GAAGGAGCCGGAAGTCTACATCGCGGATCGCGCAAACAACCGGCTCGAAGTGTACGACATGGACCTGGAATACAAGCGCACCATCCCCGAGATGCGGAACCCGTGCTGCTTCTACCAGTCGCATGGGCAGATCTATGTCCCCGAACTGGGTGCCCGCGTGAGCATCATTGACGCGGATGACAAAGTGGTCGCCCGTCTCGGCGATGGCAAGGACGTGAAGAAGGAAGACCAGGGGAAGGCCGCCGCCAAGTTCGTCACCCCGCATGCGATGTGCGTCGACTCGAAGGGCGATTTCTACATCGTCGAATGGGTCGCCGACGGCCGTGTGCGGAAGTTCAAGCACACCCCGGCGTAAACGAGCGACTTTGAAAACCAAAAGACAAGTGAACCACGAATACAACGAATGAAGAGCGAGCAGCACCGCGAAAGATTCTGCCGGTCCTATTCGTTTGATTCGACTTATTCGTGGTTCACTTGTCTCTTCTCAATCCTTCAACTTCCATATCTTCGCCGTGCCGTCGCGGCTGCCGGTGACGATCGTTTTGCTGTCGGGTGAGATGTCGATGCTGTAGATGGTGCCGACATGGCCCTTCAGCGTGCGCAGTTCTTTGCCCGTGGATGTGTCCCAGATTTTGGCCGAACGGTCTTCGCTGCCGGAGGCCAGGAACAGGCCTCGCGAACAGAATGTCACTGACCAGATGTCTTCCTTGTGACCTTCGTACCTGCGAGCCTCCATTCCGGTATCCAGGTCCCAAAGGCGGATAGTGCGGTCCCAGCTTCCCGAGGCCACTTTGTTTTCCTCCGGGTGGAACGCCACGGCGTAGACGCCGCCCTTGTGCCCGGCGAACTTCGCCCGTTCGCGGGCTTCGCCATCTTGAATCTCCCAGATGTTGACCATCATGTCGCCCCCGCCGGAAGCGAGCAGTTTGCCGTCGGGCGAGAACGCCAGCGACATGACAACACCCGTATGCCCGGTCGTCGTGATCGGCTTCCACGTATTGATGTCCCATACGCGGACTTCGCCGCTGCGTGTTCCCGTGGCCAAATGCTTGCCGTCCGGCGAGAAAGCGAGCGAGCGGATCGGTGTTTTCAGGTCGTGGCGGTCGTGTTCCCTGTTGGACTTGGTATCCCAGAGCATGACCAGGCCGTCGTCGCCGGCGGTCGCCAGTAGACTGCCATCGTGGTTGTACGCCAGGTTCCAGACCGGTGACTGATGGGCAGTGATCCGGCCTCGCAGTTGCCCGGTGTGGGCGTTCCACAGCCGTACGCTGCCATCGTCGATCGCTGTCGCCACTGTCTCGCCATCGGGCGAATAGGCCACCGACCAGATCGGCCCGGTCCCGGCATCCAGCGTCAAAAGCGGCTTTTGGCCTTCGTCCGCGAGGGTCACCACCTGCGGATTCCGCTGGCGTTGGCCAATGACGGTCCACGCGGTGAGCTTTGTCAGTTCGCTCAGCAGCAACAGGCCGTTGAACGCCAGCAGCGTGATGGCGACCCAGCGTGCATTGCGGCCCCACCAGCCCCGACTCAGCCTCGGCAGACCGTTGGTCGAGCGGCGTACGACCGGCATGCCGAGCGGCGTCGTCGACAAGTGGCTCAGCCGCTCGGCCACTTCGGCCGCGCTCTGGATCCGTTCTTCGGGCTTCTTCGCCAAAAGGTGATCGATGATCGAAGCGAGTTCAACCGGAACCTTCGGATTGATCTCACGGACCGGCTTATGCCGGCCTTCGGTCACCGCGCGAAGCACGACAAAGGCGGATGACCCCTGGAACGGCGGGCTGCCGGTGCTCATCGCGTACAGCACGCTGCCCAGGCTGAACAGATCCGAGCGATGGTCGAGCGTGTCGCCGCGCGCCTGCTCGGGGCTCATGTACAGCGGGGTGCCGGCAACGAAGCCGGTCTGCGTCAGCTTGGCATCCTCGGTGGCACGCGCCAGGCCGAAGTCGGTCAGCAGCACTTTGCCGGTGCCCGATTCGAGCAGAATGTTGGCCGGCTTGATGTCCCGGTGAATCAACGTCTGTTCATGCGCGGCCGCGAGCCCCGCGGCCGTCTGCTGGCCGATGCGGACAATCTCGGAAACCTCGAGTGGACCGTTCTTCTCATCGAGCAAATCCTGCAACGACTGCCCGGTGATGAGCCGCATGACGAGGTACGGAAACTCGTCGCGGTGCTTCTCGACATGGTGTACGGCCACCACGTTCTCATGCGAGATCGATGCCGCGGCCCGCGCTTCGCGGATGAAGCGGTTGCGGGCCAGGTCGTTCTTCGCGTACTGCGGATCGAGAACTTTCAGCGCGACCTGCCGCTGCAGGCAGACATCGAGCGCCCGCAGCACCAACCCCATGCCGCCCTTGCCGACGAGTTCAACAACGTGGAAGCGGCCGAGCTTGCCGATGGTGCCCGGCTCTTCGGGCGGGTCGAGGAACTTCAGCACATCCTCGTCGATCGCCGTGGTGATTTCGGCTTCATCCTGCCCGCGCGTGACGGCCAGCGGGCCATTGGACACTTTCACCAGTTCGCGTTCGAGTTCACGCACGGCGGGCCAGTAGGCCGAAGTGCGCTCGGGGCGAACGTTCTCGGTACTGCACGCGCAGGCCAGCAATCCCGGACCGCCCGCGGCGATGTCTTCAATCTTCTTCTGGCAGCTTTCGCAAACATCGAGATGGGCTGTCAGGCGCGATTGATCGCCATCGGCGATGTCGCCGTCGATCAACCGCTTCAGGTCCCCCGTCGGGGGACACTGCGTACAAATTTGTGCGGCCATAATTCACTTGCCGCGTCCCGTCGGGACGCTCGCTGAACGGGGGTCAGTTATCCGACATTGTTTCGATCTCTTCACGCAATCGCGCGATCACCCGGCTCTTGGCCACGTAGATCGCGCCGGGAGTCATCTTCAGCTTCGAGCCGGCGTCTTTCGCGCTTTGGCCATCGACAGCAGTCAGCCAGAACGCCTGCCAGGTGTTTTCCTGGAACTCGTCGCGAATCCTGTCGGCGGCCCAGGCGAAGCGCCGGCGTTCGTAGTCGCGGTCCCAGTCCTTTTGGTCATCTTCAGGGGCGGGCACTTCGTTGAGTTGGCGATGCGCCCCCGAGTCGCCGCTGCCACGTGTCTGCCGGCGCTGCTTGTCGAGCAGGTTGTAAATCTTGTTCCGCGTCACGGTGAACAGCCAGCCGCGGAACGTTCCTTTGGCCGGGTCGTAGTTCAGCCGACCGGCGGCGCCGGCCACGCTGCGCAGCACGTCCTGCATCAGGTCCGCGGCATCGGCGTCCTGCAGGCCCCGTTTGCGCGCGAACCCGTAGACAACCGGGGCGTAGAGGTCAAAGAATTGCCTCCACGCTTCGGCATCATGGGGGTCCTGGATGCGAACCAGCAGGCTGGCCCGCGTCAGCGGAGGGGCTTGCATGAGTCGCGAAATCACCCGGCGGGAGAGCCTACTTCGCCAGCGACACGCAGATGATCTCCTTGTCGTTACGGGCGAAGATGCACTTGTTGGCAAAGGCCGGGTGGCTCCAGGCCACGTCGCGCCCGAAGGCCACGCTCGTCGGGGTCAGCAGCTTCGCCCGGTCGATTTCTTCGTACTTCTCGGGCGTCAGTTTCGCAATGACCAGTTCGCCCTTCTCGTTGAAGATGAAGAACCGGTCGCCATTCTTGACCAGGTACGCCGTCGCGGAGTCGGCCCGCTTGCTGTTGATGCCGGTCACCGGGTCCGTCGTTTCCCATTTGCGGTCCGCGCTCATCATATCGACAGCCACCATTTGGCCCGGCTGATTCACACCGTAGATCGTGCCTTTGTCGATCAGCGGCGTCATATTGACCGGGTAGACTGAGTTCGACTTCTTGCCGCGCCAGACCTCTGTCACGGCCGGCTTGTCGCTGGCCAGCTTCAATAAAACCGACTTGTCGTTGATGCCGGAAGTGAACAGGTAATCGCCCGACTGCTGGGGTGCCATGATCGACATCTTGTACTCGGCCGACAACGGCACGGCCCAGTACTTCGCCCCCGTTTCCGGGTTCAGGCTGTTGATGCTCGTCGCATGCCAGACCAAAAGTTGCCGGGTGCCGCCCGCATTGACGATGATCGGGGAGGAATAGCCCGGCTGCTCGGCATTCAGGGCTTTCCAGATCTCCTTGCCGTCATCCTTGTTGAAAGCGACGACGCAGCTGTTCTCCCCGCCGACAATGACAACAACCTTCTTGCCGTCCACAAGCGGATGACCGCAGAAGCCCCAGATCGGGGTCTTCGCGCCGTAGTCCTTCTTGAAGTCCTTCTGCCAGATGACGCCGCCCTTGTCGGCATCCAGGCATAACAGGTCGCCTTCGGTGCCGAGCATGTAGACCTTGCCGTCGGCAATCGTCGGTGTCGCCCGCGGCCCGATCGGGTACGAAACGGTGTAGTTGCACGGGTACTCGTGCTTCCAGATCAGGTCGCCCTTCACGGCATCAAAGCACTGAATGCGCTCCTTGCCCTTGAAGTTGGTGCGGTCGAATACTTCTTTCTTCACGTCGCCATCCGTCACGTAGTCGGTGACGTAGACTTTGCCGTTGGCGACAGCCGGACCGGAGTAGCCGCCCGCCACGGGCTTGCGCCACAACACCTTCGGCCCATCCTTCGGGAACTTCTCGAGGATGCCCGTCTCGGCCCAGATGTCGTTGCGGTTGGGGCCCATCCATTGCGGCCAATCGTCGGCGCGGGCCGCGCTTGCGATGAACAGGCCGGTCAGCACCAATGAAAGATGACGGATAGATGTCATGCGAACGTCTTTCGTCAAAAAGAGAATCGGTTGGCCGGCAACCGGACGGGACGCCGGTTGTGTCGGGCATCCGTTCAGGATGCCCGCTAACAGGGCGCCTACTTGTCCGCCTGCACGTGAGCTTCGACGAACCACAGCTTCTTGTCCAGATCGCGCGAGACGCCGGTGAAAATGTCGGCGGCATCGGCATCGCCCAATTCGTCCGCCTGTCCGATCGCCTCTCGAACCAGTTTGCCGGCCTGAGCCAGCGCGTCGGCCAGGGCGTTGACGTGCTCGATCCCCGTCTTCAACGCGATCGGGTACGGCTTCATCTTACTGGTCTTGCTGACTGCCTGCAGCGTGCCTTCGGCGTTGCCGCCCAGCGCCGTCACGCGTTCGGCAATCGTATCGACATGCTCGGCAACGCCTTCCGCCACTTCATCGAACAGTTCATGCAGCGCGATGAAGCTCGGGCCCTTCACATTCCAGTGGGCCTGCTTCGTCTGAAGCTGCAGATCGATCATATCCGCAAGGCGGGCGTTGAGAAGTTCGATCAGGCCGGGTCGTGACTTGGCGGGGATGTCGATACGCGTGCTGAACATGATGCAGGCTCCAGTATGGGTACGTCGGACGGGACGCAGCTATTTATACCGGGTTGGGCGTATCTCCTTACACAAAAATGCAAGCCCCGGGGCGAGGCTTCCGAACCTCGGGGCTTTTCACGCGTTACTGTGCCGTGAAGCCGCCATCGATCGGCAGCGTCTGCCCGGTGATGAACGAGGCCTCATCGGAACTGAGCCAGACGACCGCATCGCTGACTTCCTGCACCTTGCCGAAGCGGCCGATCGGGTGCATGCTGGCGAGGTAATCCTGTGTGCCCTTGTCCGGGGCGAAGCGTTCGATCATCTCCGTTTGAATCGCTCCCGGCGCGACGGCGTTCACACGGATGTTCTTCTTGGCGAACTCCAGCGCTGCCGTCCTGGTGAGGCCGATCACGGCATGCTTGGCGGCGGTGTAGGTGGCGTAATCGGGAAAGCCGATCAGTCCGGCGATCGACGACGTGTTGATGATCGACCCGCCGCCCTGTGCGAGCATCTGCTTGATTTCCGCCTGCATCGACCACCATAGGCCCTTCACATTGACGTTGAAGACCAGGTCGAAGTCGGCGTCCGTTGCTTCGTGGAATGCGGCCGCGGATGCCTCGACCCCGGCGTTGTTGAACGCGACGTCGAGCCGGCCGTACTTCTTGACAACCCCTTCCACCAGGCTGAACACATCCGCCCGCTTGGCGACGTCCGACTTGACGAACTGCGCCACGCCGCCCGCGGCCTGCACCTGCTTGACCGTCTCGGCCCCTTCGGCCTCGCGCCGGCCGGAGACGATTACCTTGGCTCCGTGCTTGCCGAAGCCGACTGCCGCCGCCCGGCCGATACCACTGGTGCCGCCGGTGATCAGGACCACTTTGTCTTTGAGTGAGGACATGACTGCCTGCCTGCCTTTATGTTCTGTATGCGAGGGGGTATGTACGCCGGAGGATACAACGACAGTCCAGACGGCCTTACAAAGAATTCTGCAAAGCCTTCGCGCACCCTGCAGCCGATGTCAATTCCCGGCGGGAACTCGTTGGATCGAATCCGTTTCCAAGAGCATACCGCGACGGCATGCCCACGCCCGTGGTGCACACGCCCTTGCCCCTGCCCTTGTCCGTGGTGCACGCGTCTCGCGTGCACGGTTGATCGGCACGATCGAACAATGTTCAATCGCAACATTCCGTGCACGCGAGACGCGTGCACTACGGACAGATCGAAACATTCCGTGCACGCGAGACGCGTGCACTACGGACAGATCGAAACAACTCATAAAGCCGCAACGCTTATCGGAGATCGCGTTCGGATCGCACCCATACAATTTCGGCTGAGCTTCCGACCCGGGGATTCGACCTGTGCGTATTCTGCTGGCGACTGATGCATGGCACCCGCAAGTCAATGGCGTTGTGCGCACCTGGACGACGTCGCTGGAACATCTGCAGGCGCTGGGCCATCAGACGGCGGTCATCGAGCCATCGCAATTCGGGGGAATGCCGTTCCCGCTCTACCCCGAGATCCGCTTGTGTCTGCCGGGGCAGCAGGCACTGGGGCAGCGCATCCGCGACTTCAAGCCGGACGTGATCCATATCGCCACCGAGGGGCCCGTCGGTCTGGCGGCCCGATTGTACTGCCTGCGGCGGCGGCTGTATTTCACCACGTCGTACCACACGCGCTTCCCGGAATATCTGCAGCGCATGGTCGGGTTGCCGACGCGCATCAGCTACGCCTTCATGCGCTGGTTCCATGATGCCTCCTCGCGGATCATGGTGGCGACGCCGTCGTTGGAAAAGGAACTGCGCTCCCGCCGCTTCGGCCCGCCGACCGCCCCGTGGTCGCGCGGCGTTGATCTCCAGTTGTTCCACCCGCGCGAAAAGACGCTGTTCCCCGATCTGCCCCGGCCGATCCTGCTGTATGTGGGCCGGGTGTCCATCGAGAAGGGAATTGAAGACTTTCTGCGGCTGCGATGCGCGGGCACGAAAGTGATCGTCGGCGACGGGCCGATCCGCGCGAAGCTGGCAAAGCAGTACCCCGATGCGAAGTTCCTCGGCTATCGGCGCGGGGCAGCCCTTGCGGAGTGCTACGCGAATGCCGATTGCTTCGTGTTCCCCAGCGTCACCGATACGTTCGGTCTGGTGATGATCGAGGCATTGGCCTCAGGTGTCCCCGTGGCTGCGTACCCGGTCGTCGGGCCGATCGACATCATCACGAAGCCGAAGATCGGCGCGCTGAATACCGATCTCGGCAAGGCCGTGGAGGAAGCGCTGGCCACGGGCGACCCGACCGAATGCGTGCGCGCCGGCCGCGACTACACCTGGGAGAACTGCACCGCGCAACTGCTGGGCAACGTCGTGAACTGCCGCACCGGCGTGCCAGCGATGTTCAAGCGCTGCAGCGGGCTGGTGCGTAGTTGAAGTGGGGGCGACGCCGCAAGCGGCGACTACTCACGCGCCAGTTTCACCGCAGTGCCGTAAGCGAGCACTTCCGTAGTCGCCTGGGCGAACTCGGTGGCGTCGTAGCGCATGCCGATGATCGCGTCGGCACCGGCTTCCTCGGCGTGCTTGATCAGCCGATCCATCGCGTGCTGGCGGGCGGTGTCGCACACTTCCGCGTATGATTCGATGTTGCCGCCGAAGAACGACTTGAAGCCGCCCATGATGCCCTGCTTGATCGACGGCGAGCGCACGATGACGCCGCGTACCACGCCCAGAAACTGAGCGATCTTGAAGCCCGGAACGTCGTTGCCAGTCGTGACGATCATGAATTCTCCTACGGGAACAGGTTTACTTGCCGGTCGGCAACAACTCGCCGACGCGCTTGCCCAATAGTGCTGGTCCTTCGACGGGAATCATACGGTATTTTCGACCAGGTTGTCATGAATCCGTCGCTGGCGCATCCGGCTAACGGGACGCACGCTAACGCGGCCGCCATTCGCACCGCGTGAAACGCCACGCCCAGAGCATCATCAGAAACTGCAGCGGCAGGCGCAGCCAGAGCATCGTCGGCGAGAATTGCGGGAACTGGTCGCTGTTGATGGCCATGTGAATGTTGGCCGGGAAGACCGCAATCAACAGGGCGATGATCCCCCACGCTGCCAACTTCCGCGTGCGCGGAATCAGCACGAAGATGCCGAGCAGCACTTCCGCGACGCCGCTGAGAAACACCAGCTCGCGATGCCACGGCAGCCACGGCGGCATGATGCGGAGATAAAACTCCGGCCCTACGAAATGCAGGGTGCCCGCGCCGATGTAGAACAGGGCCATCAGAAACAGCGAAAGATTGCGCATGCCTGTAGTGTACGTGACCGGGTGCTAGCGCTGCGTAACACCTGTGCGCATCAAAGCCACCCGACGGGCGACTTCTTGCTTGATCGCGTCCATTCGGACCAGTTCGGTTTCAAAGGTCCACTTGCCGACATAGGCCCATTCAAATGCGGCCTGCGCTTCATCAATCTGACCGACCAGCAGAAAGTGCATCGCGCGCTGTTCGCGCATCGGGCCGAAGTAGCCGTGAAGCTGCAGCCCGGCCGTGATATACCCACCAGCCTGGCGGGCATCCGCGAGCCGTAGTGCTGCCCGCGATGCGTCGATGAAGTTGTACGGGTTCACCGGGTCGAGCGCGATCGCCCGGTCGAACGCGGTGTACGCGTCGGCCGGCTCAGCTCGCCGTAGCCGGGCCAGCCCGGCCAATGCCCGTGCCTTCCCCCCGGCAAAGAAGGCGTCGTGCGGATGCCGCTTCAGCGCTTCACCATAACCGATCAGCATACGTTCAAGTGTTTCCGTGTCGTCGTGTCCGTCGGCGTTCATGCGCTCTTCCGCATGCCATGCGAGGCGTTGCCAGTAGATCGCCTCGCGCGGAGACAGTTGCACCGCTTCATCGTGCCGGCCTTCGCGCGAGGCGATGCTGGCGCGAAGCGAATCGATCACGAGAATGCTGAACAAGTACGCGCAGGCGATCGCCACGGGCATCCCCGGCCAGCGCACCGCCGCTCGCGGCGTCGCCATCACGATGGCTCTTTCGTTCTGGCGCGACACAATTCCCAGCAACACCACTGCGAGCGAAGCGCTGCCAAGCGACATGAACCCGAACAGCTGGGCGATGGCGAACCCGGCGAGCGATGCCGCAAGCGGCGGAGATAGAGGTGAGCGAACGATCGCCCATACGCCGTAGATCATGGCGCACGCGCCGAGCAACCCCTGCGTGGCGAGTACCTGAATGAGCGGATTGTGCGCCCTTGCGGGGGTGGTGCCGTCGTTGGGCAGCCAGTAGTCGGGACGGGCGAACTGGCCGAAGGTTTGGCCGAAGGTGTCCGGCCCCCAGCCGACGAGGGGACGTTCCAGGAACATCTGCCAGCCGGCCGACCAGATTGCCCATCGGCCGGCGTCATCGAGAAAATGCGTCAGCCGATCGCGCACCGCGGGCACGGCCAACGCCGCGACGATCGGCAGTAGAAGGAGAGCAGCACGCGACCAGCGCGGCCGGGCGAAGAACAAGGCAACGATGGCCGACGCCGCCAACCCCAGCCAGGCGGAACGCGACAGGGTCAGCACGATCAGCAACGCGATGCCGACTGCCAGAATCGCGCAAAGGGCACGCTGTTGCCGCCAGCGCCAGACGACCAACGGCAGCGCGAGCACAAGATATGCCCCCAGCGCGTTGGGATGGCCCAAGGTGGAGGACGGTCGGCGTGTGTCGCCGACGGTGGAGTAACCGGTCCATGTGAACGGATCGAGGTTGAGAGTCTGCACAACGCCGTAGATGACAATGACGATGGTGGAGATCGTAACGACGGTGAGCAACTGCTGAATTCGCTGCGGTGTATCGATCAACCAGCGGCTGGACAAAAACAGGACAAAAAGACAGGTGAACGTCAACAGCCCCGCGAATTGACCATGCTGCCCGTACAACGACGAATACGGGCTGCACGAAGTGGCGGTCGAGACCCCGGCCGACATGACGAACAGTCCGCCGGCCAGCACCAACGGCTGACGCAGTTCATGACTCAGCGAGCGCGGCAGTGCGAAGGCGCGAAGGGACAGTAGCGCGAGCGTCGTGGTAACCAGCAGCAGCAGTTTGATGAACTCGAAAGCTTCAACGGTGACGCGCGCGAACGCCAGCGGCACCAGTAGCAGATGGGCGTACAGCACCACACGGGCGATCGATTCGATTCCCATGGGACGGGGGATTACGTCCCCTGCTCGCCCCGGTCAAGGCAAATCAGATCTCGGCTTGCGTGAAAACGGCAGGGTCGGCATGATAGGAAGCTCGGATCGGCCTGCCGCCGGCGCTCACCTTTGGAGTTTCAAGGATATAATTCAGGCATGCAAGCCTCCCCGCGTCCGCTGCGGATTGCCCTGACCGCGGACCTCCACTATGGTACGCGCCACACCGCCGGAAATCTGGCGACGTTGGAGCTTGCGCAGAGCCTGTACGAACGTCCTCCCGATGTTCTGATCCTCGGCGGGGATATCGGTGCGGGCGATGACTTCGCCCGCTGCCTTGACCTGTTCGCGCCACTCAACTGCCTGAAGGCGCTCATCCCCGGCAATCACGATATCTGGGTTACCTCGACAGACAGCCGCGGCGACTCGCTCAACGTCTACCGCAACCTGCTGCCGCAGCTGGCGAACGAGCGGGGCTTCCACTACCTCGATCAGGCCCCGTTGCTGTTGCCCGAGTACAGCCTGGCGATTGCCGGGAACATCAACTGGTACGACTACTCCTGGTCGATCGACGAACTGCGCCGCACGATGCCCGACTGGGCCGAGCGCCTGCGCACCAAGCGCTTCCATCGCGGCCGGCACAACGACGCCAACTATGTGCGCTGGCCCTACTCCGATGCGACGTTCACCACCGAGTGCGTCGAAACGCTGACCCGGCACATTGATGAAGGCCTGCAGCAGATGGATCACGCCATCGTGGTCACGCATCACCCGGCCTTTCGCGGCTTGAACTATGCCGCGCCGGAACCGCTGCAGCCCGACGACCTCCTCTGGCGTGCGTACTCGGGCAACACGATGCTCGAAGATGAACTGGCGCGCCGTGCCAGTCGCATCCCCTTCGTGTTCAGCGGGCACACCCACTTCGCGCGCGAAGGCAGCCACTACGGCATCCGCGGCCACAACATCGGCGGCGACTACCACTTCAAGCGCCTGCTGACCGTCGACTGGCCCACCGGCGTGGTACGGGCAACGCAGTTCGGCTGACAGCGCCGCGATCAACTCGTAAATCAACACTTCACCATTTGATCCACCCGACTGGAACTGCATCACTCATGGTTTTTGCCAAGCCGTTCGAACTGTTCGCTTCACGCAAGATCACCCGGGCGCTGTTGAGCGTGGCCGACAAGACGGGGCTGGTTGATTTCGCCCGCGCACTTGTCGCGCAGGGCGTCGAACTGGTCTCGACCGGCGGCACGCGCGAGGCGATCGCCGCGGCGGGACTTCCCGTGAAGGATGTCAGCGACCTGACGAAATTCCCCGAAATGCTCGACGGCCGGGTGAAGACGCTGCACCCGTTCGTCCATGCGGGGTTGCTGGCCCGGCGTGATGATCCGGCTCATCTGCGCACGCTGGCCGAGCATGAGATCGGCCTGATCGATCTGGTGGTCTGCAACCTGTATCCGTTTGCGAAGACCGTGGCCCGGCCTGAAGTAACCGTTCACGAAGCGATCGAGAACATCGACATCGGCGGGCCGACGATGGTGCGCGCGGCCGCGAAGAACTATGCCGCGGTCGGCATCGCCAGCGACCCTGCACAGTACGCCGGCCTGGCGAAGGAACTGGCCGAGTCGGCCGGGCATCTGTCGCTGGCGACACGCGAACGGCTGGCTGCCGAGGCGTTCGCGCGTATTGCCGAGTACGATGCCGCGATTGCCGGCTACTTCGCACAGAAGAGTGATGCGCTGCCGGCCACATTGTCACTCAACTTCCAGCGGAAGCAATCGCTGCGGTATGGCGAGAACCCGCATCAGCAGGCGGCGTTCTATGTGGACGCATCGTATCGGCCCGATTGCATGGCGGGGGCCGAAGTCCTGCACGGCAAAGAGCTGAGCTACAACAACATTCTCGATCTCGACAGCGCGCTGAATCTGGTGCGCGAGTTCGACCAGCCCGCGGCAGTGGTCGTCAAGCACAACAACCCGTGCGGGGCGGCGACCGCATCGAATCTTGTTGATGCGTTCCAGCGGGCGTTCGACGGCGACCCGGTCAGCGCCTTCGGTGGTATTCTCGCCTTCAATCGCATACTGGACGAGGCAACCGCCCTGCGGCTGGCCGAACCGAACCGCTTTGTTGAATGCATCATCGCGCCGGATTTCGAACCGGCCGCGTTCGAGATCCTGACGACGAAGCCGACCTGGCGGAAGAATGTGCGACTACTGAGAATCGGCCAGTTGATGCCTAACCCGATCGGGGCGAGCCTTGATTATCGTCGGGTGGAGGGCGGCCTCCTGGTGCAGGACCGCGATCGGCCCACGCCTTCGGAATGGAAACCGGTGACGAAGCGCCCGGCGACGGAAGCCGAACTGACCGACCTGCAGTTCGCCTGGAAGGTTTGCAAGCACGTGAAGAGCAACGCGATCGTGCTGGCGAAAGACGGCATGATCATCGGCGTCGGCGCTGGGCAGATGAGCCGGGTCGATTCGGTGCAGATCGCCATCCGCAAGGCCGGTGATCGGGTGAGAGAGGCCGTGCTTGCGTCCGATGCGTTCTTCCCGTTCCGCGATAATGTCGACGCCGCCGCAGCGGCCGGCGTGACGGCGATCGTGCAGCCTGGCGGCTCGCAACGCGATGCCGATTCGATCGCTGCGTGTGACGAGCACGGCCTGGCGATGCTGTTCACCGGCATCCGCCACTTCCGCCATTGAAGGAACACCATGATGCGCTATGCGTTGCTGCTGTTCGTCGTCGCGTCAACACTGTCGGCCGCGGAGCCGTTGGGCGGCATTTATGAGGCGGCCGTCGTGCCCGGCAGCCCGAAGATGACCGCTTCCGCTCTTGTATGGTGGAAGGACAAACTGATCGTCGCCGACCGCGGCAATAAGCGGCTGTTGGCATTTACGCCGCCGGACAAGTTCGAGACGTTCGTCGAGATCGACAGCCCATTCGGCATCGCGGTCGATGTCAACGGCGACCTGATCGTCACTGAGAAGGCGGTGGCCGACAAGAGTGTGACCAATCGTCTTCTTCGCGTGAAGCCGGACGGCACGAAGGAGACGATCATCACGGAGGATGTCGGCTCGCCGCACTTCGTGGCGGTGCATCCGAAAGGGACCATCTGCTGGTCGGGCTTTCCCGATGGCGGTACGCGCAGCCTGAAGTTTGGCGGTAAAGTGACGATCCACACCCCGCGCATCGGGCATACCTACGGCATCTGCTTCACACCGCAACACGATTGCCTGCTCGTCAGCAGCAAGTTGCCGAACGCCGATCGGCGCAGCGTCTACAGGTTCCCCGTCGACAAGGACGGCACGATCGGCGAAGGGGCGGAGTTCTTCAAGACGCAGGATTTGCTGCCGATGATCGACAAGCTGCCGGTAGCCAAGGATGGTTCGAAGAACCTCGTCGGCTGGCTGGGACGCTTGCAGGGGATGACCGTTGACGCAGCCGGGA
>Ga0105048_10011554_pt1 | contig 13923 bp, 9 predicted proteins | sample MAT05_FD_78382 | JGI IMG/M metagenome (GOLD analysis project Ga0105048, IMG submission 78382) | Freshwater microbial communities from Lake Fryxell liftoff mats and glacier meltwater in Antarctica - MAT-05 | ecosystem: Environmental > Aquatic > Freshwater > Ice > Liftoff microbial mat | place...
CCTCGGTCAATTGGCCGTACTCTATCCGGTCGAGTTGGTGTGCGACCGCCGCGAGCTTTTCGAGGATCGTCCGCCGCCGGGCCTCGCTCGGGTGGGCGGTGTAAACCGGGACGACGAGGGCCGCGGCGAGGTGGGCGGCGAGGTCGTCCGGCCCGACGCCGGCGGCGTGGAGTTGTCGCAGGGCGGCCTCGGCGGTTTCGGCCCGCGGGTCGGCGGCCTTGGCCGCGGCCCGGTTCTTGAGCGACCGCACGCGGGCCTGCTGCTCGGCGAGGTTGATGAGGTCGAAGTAGACGCTGAACGCCCGGATGAGAGTGCGGAGGTGTTCGACCGGCAGCCCGCCGAGGCGGTCGCGGAGCGTGCGGGCGGCGTCGAGCGACGGCTTCGCCCGCAGTTCCTTCGCCGCGGCCCGCACTTCCTCTTCGAGTTGGAAGGCGAACTCGCCCGCGAGCCGGCGGATGGCTTGCCCGAGGAGGTCGCCGAGCAACCGGATGTCGGCCCCGAGTGCCGCCTGTGCCGCCGCCAGCATACCGCCTCCCGCTGCCCCAGTCGGGGCGAATGGTGTCGTTCCGGGAGAGGGGGCGTTTGCCCGATGCCGATGAGTTAGGCGGCCGGCGGGGGAATTCAAGCGGACCGGGATGGGTAGAGGCCGGCCGAACGGCGTTCGATCCCCTCTTCGAGTTGTGGCACGGGTCTCTGACCCGTACAGGCCACACGGGTCAGAGACCCGTGCCACAACTCGAACAAGTCCGACCCCGGATCGCCATCATTCCTCCCCGCCCGCCTTTTCCGCTTCACGCTTCACGTACTCCTTGAACGCCCCCATGTTGTACGACACGAACAGGAAGGCGTGGTGCAGGGCCTGGAAGGTCTCGTCCTCCGGGTCGTCGGCGTAGTCCTTGCGGAGGGCGTACAGGCGGGCGAGGAGCTGGTCGGCGGTCGGCACAGGGATTCCCCCATCGGCTCAGGTTACACAACCCCACCAGCCGATGATTCTAACCGGGTTGACACCCCCGGGCAGGGGGTGCTAGTTTCCCGCCCCCGCCGGACCCCCGGCCGCCCCGCACGGACCGCGGGGGGCGAGGCACACATGCTCACCCGCACCAGCCAACCTCTGACCGCCTGGTTCCTCCTCTGGGACGTGGGCCTCACCGCGGCCGGGTGGCTAGCCGCCTACTGGCTGCGGTTCGACGCCGGCCTGGTCCCCATCCGCCGGTCCGTCCCCGACTTCGCCCAGTACGTCGGCACCCTCCCGCTCGTCGTCGTCGCGGCCGCGCTCTCGTACCGCCTGGCCGGGATGTATGAAGTCCACCGGATGCGGCGGTTCCGGGAGGAACTGGCCGCCGTCGCCCGCGGGGTCGGGTTGATGGCCCTGGTGGTGATGGCGACCAGCTTCGCCCGCCAGGCGCAGTACGAATCCCGGGCGGTGATGATCCTGTTCGTCGGGGTCACGTTCGTCGCCGTCGTCGTCGCCCGGCGGGCCGGGTGGACGGTCGTGCGCCGCCTCCGCAGCCGCGGGGTGAACCAGAGCCACGCCCTGATCGTCGGCACCGGCCGCCTCGCCCGCCGCACCGCCCGCAGCCTACGCGAGGTGTCGTGGACCGGCATCCGGACCGTCGGTTACGTCGAGGACGACGCCGGGAAGGTCCAGCCCGACCTGCCGGTGGTGGGGCGCATCGCCGACCTCGCCGCCCTGGTCGATGCGCACCACGTCGAGCACGTCTTCATCGCCCTCCCGCTCACCCGCTACGCCGACGCCCGGCGGGTGTTCGACGCCCTCTCCCAAATCGTCGTAGACGTGCGGCTGATCGCCGACGTGCCGGCCCTGTCCGGGCTGTCGCTCACGTCCACGAGCCTGCACGGGATGACGGTCATCGGCCTCCGCGAAAGCCCCCACTACGGCCTGAACGTGGTGGTGAAGCGGGCGATGGACGTGGTACTGGCGGCCGTCGGGCTGGTGGTCCTCGCCCCGCTGCTGGCGGTCGTCGCCGTGGTCGTCAAGCTGTCGAGTCCCGGGCCGGTGCTGTACCGGCAGGAGCGGTGCGGGCTGAACGGGCGGCCGTTCGACATGCTCAAGTTCCGCACCATGCGGGCCGACGCCGAGGCCGGCGGCCCGCAGATGACGGCCGCCGACGACCCCCGGCGGACGTGGCTCGGGAGTTTCCTCCGGGCGACCAACCTGGACGAGTTGCCGCAACTCTTCAACGTGATGATGGGCGACATGAGCCTGGTCGGGCCGCGGCCCGAACGGCCGGTGTTCGTGACGCAGTTCAAGAAGTCGATCCCGAACTACATGGCCCGCCACGCGGTTAAGGCCGGGATGACCGGGTGGGCGCAGGTGAACGGCTGGCGCGGCAACTCGTCGCTCCGCCGGCGGGTGCAGTTCGACCTGTACTACATCACCCACTGGAACCCGCTGTTCGACATCCGCATCCTGTTCCTGACCGTCTGGCGGATGCTCTTTCAGAAGCAGAAGCACGCCTACTAAATCGGCCCGGTTGCCCCCTGCGCCGCCGCCGGGTATCATCGCGGGCGTCGGCTCACATCCGCCCGGGGTACGTCTGCCATGCCGATTCGCATCCGGTCGGCGCTCCCGGCCTTCGCGCTGGTACTCGGCGTCGCGGCAGTCACCCCCGCCCGGCCCGTCGAGCCGAAGCCCGCGCCGCCGGCCGCCGTGCCGAAGGGCGTGGTCGCGTTCGTCGCGGTGGACGTGGCGCAGGTGTGGGACCATCCGGCGTTCGGGGGAATCCGCGCGGCCCGGGGCAAGCACGAATTCGCGTGGGTCGTGCAGTCGCTCGTCGGCGTCGCCCCCGCCGACCTCGACCGCGTGATCCTGTTCTGGCCGACGGGGTCGGCCGACGCCCCGTTCGCCGTCGTCCGCACCCGCCGGCCGGTTGATCCGGCGGCGGTGGCGAAGGCGCTCGCCCGGGTCGGCGCGACCGGGCCGAAGCCGCTGCCGGGCGGCAATGTTCTCGTCGCCTCGGGGGCGGAGTTCGCGTTCGTCCTGCCGGTCGATGCCCGCACGCTCTTGTTCGCCCCGCCGACTGCCGACCCGGCCGCGATGGAGAAGGTGGCCGCGGCGACGCTCCCCGGGCTGACGGCGGCGGCCGGCGGGCACGCCCTCGCGGTCGGCATCGACGTGGCGGCGCTCGCAGGCTTGCCCCTGCCGTTCGGCGGGCCGCTCCTCGACGCGACGACCGCCACTCTCACGGCCGACCTGACCGCCGATCTCGCCCGGACGAAGCTGACACTCGCCTTCCCGACGGCGGCAAAGGCGGTCGCGGCGAAGCCGGTCCTGCGGGCGAAGTTCGACGAACTTGCGGGGTACGCGACGGCCCAACAGAAGCGCGCGGAGGCCCGGGAGTCGGCGGCCAGCGCCACCCCCGGCCCGCTCCTCGAATGGGCGGCCGCGACGCTGAGTGCGGCGAAAGTGGAGGCGGCAGACGGCACCGTGGTCGCCACCGCCGACGTGGCGCTCGACGAGGCCGTGTCGCGGCTTCTGACGGCGGTGCCCGATTCGGTCTTCGCCGGCCGAGGGAATTCCGCCGCCCAGAACAACCTCAAGCAAATCGGGCTGGCGCTGCACACCTATCTGGACGCGAACAGGCACTTCCCGGCGAACAGCTACGACAAGGCCGGCAAGCCGCTCCTGAGTTGGCGCGTCCACATCCTGCCGTACCTCGAACAGAACGCGCTCCACGCCCGGTTCAAGCTCGACGAGCCGTGGGACTCGCCGGCCAACAAGCCGCTGAGCGAAACGGTGGTGCGCGTCTATCAGATGCCCGGCCGCCCGACCGCACGACTGGGAGAGACTTATTTCCAGACCTTCGTCGGGCCGAAGGACGTGCGGATCGACCGCCGCCCGTGGCTCGTCGCGGGCAACCCCAAGGGGCCGAACATCGGCGACATCGCCGACGGCATCTCGAACACGGTGATGGTGGTGGAGGCGGCGACCGCGGTGTCGTGGGCGAAGCCGGACGACCTGCCCTACGATGGCGTCCTGCCCCTGCCGAAACTCGGCGGCCCGGCCGGCACGTTCGTCGCCGCCTTCGGCGACGGGAGCGTCCGCACCTTCCGCCGCGGCCAGCTCGACGACAAAACCTTCCGCGGCCTCATCACCATCACCGGCGGCGAGGTCGTGAACATCCCGGACCGCTGAATCTCGTTTCGTAGGTTGGGTCGAGGCCGCCGGCCGAGCCCCACCATTCGCCTTCGCGCGGAGACTTGGGGTCGTCGCGCGTCCGCCGCCGGACTACACTTCAGGTCGTTCGTGGCGCGTGGTGGGGCTCGGCCGGCGGCCTCGACCCACCCTACGAATACCCCGCCGCCAGCTCCACAATCGTCCGCACCATGCTCCCGGTCCCGCCAGCGTCCTGGGCGGGGGATTCACTCTCGGCCCAGGCGGGGCCGGCGATGTCGAGATGCGTCCACGGCACGTCGCCGACGAACTGCTGGAGCAGCTTCGCCGCCGAGATCGCCCCGCCGTACCGACTGCCGCCGGTGTTACGCATGTCGGCCACCTTGCTGCGGATCATCTCGTCGTAGTGTGAATCCATCGGCAGTTTCCAGCCGCGCTCGCCGGCCCGCCCGATGGCGGCCAGGACGCGCTCGCCCCACGGGTCGGCGTTCGTCATCAGCCCGGCGACGTGCGGCCCGAGGGCGACCATGCACGCCCCGGTCAGCGTGGCGAAATCGACCAAATGATCGACTTTCTGGTCGGCGGCGTAGCTCAGGGCGTCGGCGAGGATCAACCGCCCCTCGGCGTCGGTGTTCAGCACCTCGATCGTCTTGCCGTTGCGGGCGGTGAGCACGTCGCCGAGCATCATCGCCCGGCCGCCCGGCATGTTCTCGACCAGCGCCAGCACCGCGAACAGGTTGACCGGCAGCTTCAACTCGGCGACCGCCTTCACCCCCCCGAGGACGGCCGCGGCCCCGGCCATGTCGCACTTCATGTCCACCATCTGGTCGGACGCCTTGAGCGACAGCCCGCCGCTGTCGAACGTCACCCCCTTGCCGACCAGCCCGAGCGTCGGCCCGCCGGGGTTGCCGGCGTAGCCCATCACGACCAGCCGCGGCGGGCGGGCCGAGCCGCGGGCGACGGCGAGCAGCGCCCCCATCCGCTCCGCCGCGAGCCGCGCCTCGTCCCAGATTTCGACGGCGAGTCCGGCGGCGCGGGCGACACCGGCGGCGGTCGCGGCGAACGTCTCGGGGTAGAGGTCGCACGGCGGGGTGTTCACCAGGTCGCGGGCGAGCCACACGCCGGCGGCCTCGGCGCGGACGCGGTTCACGACCGGGGCCGGGTCGAAGCCGGCGTCGGTTGGGAGCGCGAGGACGAGCCGGTCCGGGGCGAAGCGCGACGGCGTCGCCTTGCGGATGCCGGGGCCGTAGCAGCCCTGCGCCAGCCCGACGCCGACCGCGAGCAGGGCGTCGGCCGGGGACAGCGACCCGGCGCGATCCGGGACGGCGAACGCCAGCGCGCCGACCTTCTTCCCGGTCACGACCCGCGCCGCGGCGGCCGCGGCTTCGTGCAGGCGCAGGCGCGTGGCGGCGTCGCGCTTGCCCAGCCCGACGACGAGTAGTCGTGCCGCCATCAAACCGGGCGGGGCGTAGAGCGTGACCGCTTCGAACGGCTTGCCGGTCAGGTCGCCGGCGGCGACGAGGCGGGCGAGCAGCCCGCCGGTCGCGGCGTCGGCCTCGGCCGCCGGGCCAGAGAGGGCTTCGCCCTCCCACCGCCCGACCGCGAGCCAGTCGGCGGCGACCCGGGCGAGGGGTGCGGAAACGGTGTCGATGGTCGTGGCGGGAATGGTCATCGTGGGGGGGCCGGCTTCGGCGGGGTGACGGGGGCGAACTGTGCGAGGGCGTCTTCCACCGACTTGACGAGTTTCGGGTCGGTCTGCCGCACCGCGGCGACGAACGTTTTCGCCTCGGCGGTCGGGCAGGTCAGGGCGTAGCGCAGGATGCTGCGGCGGACGATCGGGGCGGCGTGCGTCGGCTTCGGGAACTGGGCCAGCACGGTCGCGGTCAAGTCCCAGTACCCCCAGCGGCGCAGGTCTTCGACGGCCTGGTCGGCGAGGTCGCCGTGCGGCAGCAGGGCGGCGCAGCAGGCGAGTACGTCGGCCCTCGCCTGTGCCGGCCGCGTCGCCTGGAAGAATCGCACCGTGCCGACCGCCGACAACCGCTCGGCGTAGCCGCGCCGGTCGTCGGCGAGGACGGCGGCGGTGAACGCCCAACCGTCCTTCGGGGCGAGCAAGACGTACCCGGCGAGCAGCCCGCCGAACGCGGCCGAGGCCCGGTCACTCAGCGGGGTCGCCTTCAACAACCCGGCGAGGAACGCGGCGTCGTCGGCCGTCCCGCACGCCCCGAGTAGGAACGCGAACACCCCGAGGCGCTCGACCGGCGTGTTCGGGTCGGCGATGAGCCGGCGGACCTTCGCGGCGTCGAACCGGGCCACGGCCTTGAGGATGTCCTGGTCCGAGGCGCGGGCGAACTCGAAGAAGGCGTCGGCCGCGACCGCCGGGTCGGCGGCGTCGAGGTGCGTGAAGTAGAACCCCAGCGCCTTTCCGGGGTCGGCGTCGTCGAGCGCTGCGGCGGCCTTCACGTACTCGACGACCGCGGTCCCGGCCGGCAGCCCGTAAGTCGGGTCGAGGGTACCGTCGGCGACGGTGCAGAACATTAGGTAATCGGGCGGGGTGTTGCCGAGGGCGGGCAGGTACTTCGGCAGCGTCAGTACGGCCCGATTGCGGCGGGCCGGGTCGTCCTTCAACACCGTGCCGACGTGCAGGTCGGTGGTGCCGGCGTCGGTGGCCGGGTCGAAGCGCGGGTTCTTGAGTTGCCCGTGCAGCACCACCTTCGCGCGTGCGAAGTGCAGCCGCAGCGTCTGCTTCGAGCGGACCGACCCGTCGCAGAAGGTGCAGGCCGGGGCCGGGGCCGGGGCGAGCAGCACGAGGGCGGTGAGGGCGGCGGCCCGGAGCGGGGTCATTGGACACCTCACGGAAAAGTGGGGATTGGATCGTGGGGAGTGGACAGAACCGAGCCGGGCTGATTCGGCTTTCTCCGTCCACTCCCCACTGCCCACTCCCCACTCCAATACCCCAACCGGGCCGCGCCGGGGAAGGCTACTTCGGCTTCGGCGGCGGGCGCTGTTCGTCCTTCAACAGACTCTCCAGGAACTCGACCTTCTTCGCGTCTTTCACCCGGGCCTTCGCCACGTACTCGGCGGCGGCGGCGTTCGACGGGTCGGCCTGCGCCGCGGCGAGGGCGAACTTCAACACCGCCCGGGTCACGATCGGGATGGAACTATGCGACTCCTTCGCGGCGACGCCGAGGACGTACCCGGTCAGCCCCCACACCTTCCACTTCCGCAAGTCCTCGATCGGCAGGTCGGCGAGGTCGGACTGTTCGACCAGCACCTTCATCGCGTCGAGTACCTGCGAATTCGGGATCACGTCGGGCCGGCTCTCCCAGAAGAATCGCACCGTGCGCAGCCCGGCGTAGCGTTCGGAGAAGTCCTTCTTCGGGTTGCCGATGACGCCGAGGAGGTAGTCCCACCCGGCCTTCGGGTCGAGCAGTGCGTAGCCGGCGAGTACCCCGTCGAGGCCGCTGGTGTACGAGCGGTTCGGGTCGTCGAGCAGCGCCCGCAGCGCCTTCGCGTCCTCCGGCTTGCCGCAGTGCCCCAGGAGCAGGCCGTACAACCCGAAGCGGGTGGCGCGGGTGTTCTTGTCGTCGAGCCACGCGAGCAGTTGCTTGGCCTTGTCGGGCGTCGCCTTCCACTTCTCGGCCAGCTCGCGGACCTCCTTGTACTCGGCGTAGCCGAACTCCGAGTAGGCGTCGCTGCTGATGACCAAGTCGGGCGATTCGAGGTGCCCGAAGAAGTATGTGAGCCGGGCGACGGTGTCCTTCGGCCGGGCCTCGATCGCCCCCTTGAGGTACTCGGGCAGCTTGCTGTCGGTCGGCACCGCCTCGCCGCGGTAGGCGTCGAGCTGGCCGGCGTACAGCTTGAAGAAGACGAGGTGCTTCTGGGTCGGGGCCTTCTCGTCCGGCCGAAGGTACTTCGGGATCGTCACCACTTTCTTCCCCTTGACCGCCTCGTTGTCCTTGATGACGAGGTCGATGGTCAGGTCGGTGGTGCCCTTGTTGAAGGCGGTCGGGTCGGACTTATCGAGTTTGGCGTTCGACAGTGTGCCGTAGAGGATGAAGTCGGCCTGGCCGACCTCGCCGGAGAGGGTTTCGCCGGTCGGCGAGCAGAACGGGCAGGCCGGGGCGGGGGCCGGGGTGATGGTAAGCAGAACGGCCGCGGCGGCCGGTAGGAGCCAGCGGGAGCGCATGTCGGCGGACCTCTGGGGGTGCCGGGCGGGGACAAGCCATTATTCCGCCCGCCGCGCGCCGCCGGCAAGGAGCATCCGCGAAGGTTAAAACGACGTAAAACTCGCCTCCAACTCGGCGAGGCGCGCTACGGTGAGCCGCAACGCCTCCTGAGCCTGGGTGGGCAGGGACGTGCGAACGGCGTCGAGGTAGAGGCGCGACTTGGCGGCGGTGCGGCGTCGGCCGGCGTCGGGGAGGTGTCGGCTGTCGGCGAGGTTGTCGTAGACGTCGGCGAGTTTGCACACCTTCACCTGCCAGTCAGCGGCGGCGAGGGTGCGGACGTAGGCGGCCTCGCGGTCGTCGTGCGGCAGGCGCATGTCTTTGGTGAGGGCGGCGACCCACCGGGCCACGTCCGGCCCGAACCGTTCGATCAGGTCGTCGCAGTCGGTGGCGGTGTCCTCGATGGTGTCGTGCAGCAGCGCGGCGGCGAGCACCCGCGGGTCGTCGAACCCGAACACCTGCCGGACCACGAGGCACACGCGGAAGACGTGGCTGACGTAAGGGGTCTCGCGGTCCTTACGCACCTGATGCCGGTGGGCACGAGCGGCGAACGCGGCGGCCTCGAAGATTAGGTCGTTCGACGGGGGCGAGGGATCGGGCATAGGGTGATTCCGTTTTGGTTCGGAGTCCCGGAGGGACGGCGGATCGTAGCCAAGGGTGGATCGCAGCGCAACCCCTGGCGGGCGTCCGCGAAATGGGAGGAAGCCCCGGAGGGGCGATGGACCCCCGCCCTTGGGTTCGCCCGCCCTTGGGTTCGCCCCGCCCGTCGGTTCGACGCCCCGCCAGGGGTTGCGCTGCGCTCCACCCCTGGCTACACTCGGTCGCCGCTCCTCGGCTGCAAGGGCGCGATTCGACACGACGACTACGCCTTACCGAGAAGCTGATCGACGACCCAGCACCCGCGGACGTGCGGCCCGTCGCCGCGGCAATGGGTCAGGATGTCGGCGTTCTCGCACCCGGCGTCTTGCAGGGCGTCGCCGGCCACCACGGAAACGAAACCGGCCGCCGGGGTTGAACCCGGCGGCCGGTGCGTTGGACGAGTCGCGGTCGCGGATCAAACCAGTTCCTTGATCCACTCGGGCTTGTCGCCGGCGATGTAGTACGGGCGGCCGAGGTTGTCGCGGACGCTGGCGTTCGTCTCGGGGGTCGGGTCGATCCCGAGGCCCTTGTACAGGGTGGCGTACAGGTCGAGGATGCCGGCCTTCTTCTCGACGACCTCGGTGCCGTCCTTGTCGGTCGCCCCGTAGGCCACGCCGCCCTTGATGTTACCGCCGCCCACGACCACGCTCCACGCCCGCGGGTAGTGGTCGCGGCCGGCGTTGGCGTTGATCTTCGGCGTCCGCCCGAAGTCGCCCATCCACACGATCACGGTGTCCTTGAGCTTGCCGCGCTGGTCGAGGTCTTTGACCAGGGTGCCCATGGCCTTGTCGAGCACCGGCAGGCGCTGGGTGGCCAGGGTGGTGTGGATGTTCTGGTGCATGTCCCACCCGCCCAGCTCGATCTGGACGCAGGCCGTGCCGGCCTCGACCAGCTTGCGGGCGAGCAGCGCGGCCCGGCCGAACCCGTTGTTCCCGGTCCCGGTCGCCCCGTACTCGTCGGACAGCTTCGGGTCGATCGGCGTCTTGCCGTCGACTTCGGTCTTGAGGTTGAAGATCTCCTTGCGGGTCGAGACGACCATGTTCATGGCCTTCTCGTACACTTCCTTGTGCGCCTGGGCGGCGTCGAGCATCGCCTTCTTGCCGGTCGCGTCGGTCTGGATCAGGCCGCCTTCGAGCCGGTTGAACAGGGCGGCGCGGCGGATCATGTCGACGCCGCCCGGGGGGGAGACGTTTTCCGGCGGCTGGCCGGCGTTCTGGACCGTGAACGGGGCGTACTTCATGCCGAGGAACCCGGCGTCGCCGCGGGTGCCGCCGACCGAGATGAAGGCCGGCAGGTCGGCGTTCTTCATCGCCTCCACGTCGAGGGCCTGGTAGTAGGCGAGCAGGGCACCGATCGACGGGAACGGGAGCAGCGGGTTCGGCGACCGGCCGTGGTTCATCAGGTAGGTGCCACGCATGTGGTCACCCTCGCTCGTGCTCAGCGAGCGGATGATCGACAGGTTCTTGAACTGGGCGGCGACCTTCGGCAGGTGTTCGGTGATCTGGACCCCGCTGGCGGCCGTCGGCTTCGGCTTGTGGTCGCCGCCGTTCGGGCTGCCCGGCTTCATGTCCCACAGGTCGATCGTCGTCGGACCGCCGCTCATCCACAGGATGATGAGGCTCTTCTGCTTCTTCTTGAGGTCGGTCGCGGCGGCCCGGAGGTTCGCCATGAACGACAGGCCCGGCACGGCGACGGCGGCACCCGCGGTGGCGTGCTTCAGGAAGTGACGACGGTCGGTGGCTCCGAACATGAAGAGACTCCACTTGGGCACCGGCGCGAGGCCGGCTGGGTCGGATGGAAGCGAGTGTATCCTAAAGCTTCGGCTAGAGCAACGGGTGGGTTGCGGTAAACGGCTACTTTTTTCCCGGCGGGTTCAGCCGTTACACCAACTCAGACGCGCCCGCCCGGGGAGAGTTCCGTAACTCCCGCAAAAATGTTCGAGGGTCGAGCGACGGCAGGTGAGCGGTCTCCGGGCATCATCGTGCTGCGGCGCGAGGCGTGTCAAGCTGGAGGAAAAATACCGAAGTCATTAGAAATGATAGACTTACGACTATATTTGCTAATCGGTCGGCGAAACGGAACTCCATTCGCAGAATGCTTGGAACGGATCTGGCCGTGAGAATCGCAGCCCGAAACCGTTTAGTCCCAACCAGCTCGTTTGGTAATAAAGCCGATAACGGCCGAACTTGAGTCGGGTACGCGGCCCGCATTCGCAGCTCGGCCTGGACTGTTAGGGATATTCGGTCGCCGTGTATATCCGGCGGTACACGCCCGTCCGTTCGGAGAGGTCGATGTCGAAAGCCGCCGCTGCCGGAACCCGCCCGCCCGCCCCTCGCCTAACGCGGGCCGAATGGGCGCTCTTGCTCGTGCTGGTGGCGATCCAATTCACGCACATGGTAGATTTCGTCATCATCATGCCGCTCGGCGACCGGCTGCGTCGGGAACTCGGCATCTCTCCGGAACAGTTCGGGGCGGTCGTCGCGGCCTACGCCTGGGCCGCCGGCGTCGCCAGCCTGCTCGCCAGCTTCGTCATGGACCGCTTCGACCGCAAGTCCGTCCTGCTCAGCATGTACGCCGGGTTCGGGGTGAGTACGCTCCTGTGCGGGCTGGCCCCGACCTACGAATGGCTCCTCGTCGCACGCACCCTCGCCGGGGTGTTCGGCGGGCTGGCGGCGGTGTCGCTGATGGCCGTCATCGGCGACGTGTTCCCGCCCGAGAAGCGCGGCCGGGCGACCGGCGCGGTCGTTTCGGCCTTTGCCGTCGCGTCGGTCGCCGGGTTGCCCATCGGCCTGCTGCTGGCCGAGGAGTACGGCCGCGGGGCACCGTTCGTCGCGCTGGCGGCGCTGAGCGCGGTGGTGTGGCTGGTCGGGTGCGTCCGCCTGCCGCCGATCCGCGGCCACCTCGCCGCCCCGCGGCGGCACCCGGTCGCGGAGTTCGTCGCGGTCGTGAAGACGCCGAACCACCTGTGGGGGTTCGCGTTCTCGTTCTTCCTGGTCCTCGGCACGTTCACCGTGGCGTCGTTCATCGCCCCGGTGCTGAGCGCCGCCAACGGCTGGTCGGAACAGAAGCTCGCGGTCATCTACATGGTCGCCGGGCTGTGTACGCTACTCGGCACGAACGTCATCGGCCGGCTCGCCGACCGCTTCCCGCGGCTGATGCTGTTCCGCATCCTGGGGGCGGCCGCACTGGTGATGGCGGTGGTCGTGAGCAACGTCACCGAGGTGTCGCTAGGCGGGGCAGTCCTCGCCGTCTCCGGGTTCATGGTTGTCGCGGCCGGGCGGATGGTGCCGGCCCAGGCGATGATACTCGGGGCGAGTGCGCCGGCCGTCCGCGGGGCGTTCATGAGCCTCAACACGGCCGTGCAGCACCTGGCGACCGGGCTGGCCCCGACCATCGCCGGTGCGATCCTGGTCGAAGGGCCGGGCGGGAAACTCGAAGGGTTTCCGCTCGTCGGCTTGGTGTCGGCCGGGACTGCGGCGGTGTCGCTCGTTCTAGCCGGGCGGTTGAAGCCGGTGCCGCAGCACGTCGCGCCGCCAGTGGTCACGCTCGTTCCGCCCGAAGAGAGGTCTGCGGTGGCGACGGTTCACGAACCCGCGGCGGTGGCGTAAGTCCCGGCCTTCGCCGCGATGCCGTCGCGGTCGAGCGTGTCGGCGGCGATCCACCCGCTCATCAGCACCATCGGCATGCCGGGGCCGGGGTGGGCCGACCCGCCGGCGAAGTACAGGCCGGCCACGTCCGGCGAGCGGTTCGCCGGCTTGAACGCGCCGTTCCACTTCCCGTGGCTCGCCAGCCCGTAGATCGCCCCGTCCAACACCCGGTAGCGGTCGTGGATGTCCTGCGGGGTTAGGCTCGACTCGAAGACGATCCGGTCTTCGATGTCCGGCATCCGGCCCGTCGTCTTGAGCTTGTCCAGGATCACGCGGCGGTACGCGGGTAGCATCTTCGCCCAGTCGTGGTGCGGGCGCAGGTACGGGGTGTGGACCAGGACGTACAGCGCCTCGCCGCCGGGCGGGGCGGTGTCCGGGTCGGTGCCGGCGGTGGCCGCGAGGTAGCAGGTCGGGTCCGGGGCCGGTTCGCCCTTGCGGTAGATGAAGTCGAATTCCTCTTCCGGGTCGCGCGAGAAGACGAAGTCGTGGTGCCGCAGGTGGTCGTAGGCGCGGCTCAGGCCGAGGTACAGCACGACGCCCGAACAGGCCGGCTCGTACCGTCGGCGCTTCGTGAACCGCCGGGCCGCGGCGGGAGCGGTGCGGGCGAGCAGGTCGCGGTGGGTGCGGACGCTGTCGGCGTTCGACACGACCGCCGCGAGTTCGACCACCTCGCCCTCTTCGGTTTCGACCCCGCGCACGCGCTTGCCGGAGGCGTCGGCCAACACCCGTGCGACACCGCACTCGGTTCGGAATTCGACGCCGAGGTCTTCGCCCAGACGGACGAGAGCGTCGGGCACCGCCCGGGTGCCGCCGCGGGGGTACCAGATGCCCTCGCTCGTCTGCATGTGGGCGATGCCGCACAGCACGGCCGGCGACCCCGCCGGGCTGGACCCGACGTACTGCGTGAAGTGGTCGAGCATCTGGGCGACGCGCGGGTCGGGGGTGAACTTCCGCACCGTGCCCGCGACCGACCGGCCCATCCGCATCGCTAGCAGGTCGGCGAAGATGGCCGGCGAGAACCCGGCCCGCCAGTCGATCATGTCGCGGACGCCGCCGATCGACTTCCAGAAGTAGTAGTCGCCCGAGATACGGTGCAGGCGCTGCGACAGGGCGCTGAACGCCCGGTAGCCGGCACCCGAGCCGGCGTGCGGGGCGTAGGCGTCGAGCGCCGCCGCCATCGCCTCGACGTTCTCGACGAGGTCGAGGGCGGTGCCGTCGGCGAAGAAGCAGCGCCACTGAGGGTCGAGGCGGATCAGGTCGAGGGCGTCGTCGAGCGACC
>Ga0105048_10011555_pt1 | contig 13922 bp, 6 predicted proteins | sample MAT05_FD_78382 | JGI IMG/M metagenome (GOLD analysis project Ga0105048, IMG submission 78382) | Freshwater microbial communities from Lake Fryxell liftoff mats and glacier meltwater in Antarctica - MAT-05 | ecosystem: Environmental > Aquatic > Freshwater > Ice > Liftoff microbial mat | place...
AGCGCTGATCCAAACCCCATCGCCCCCCAGGCGTTTGCCATAGGCCTGGATCTAGACGGGTTTCAGTCCGGTCATCCAAAGTGTCGTAAGGCGAGGGGCAGTTTGAAATCTACCTATAAACTGGGTGGCACGCTCTGAGGTACGAAGGGCGTGGTGAATCGCTAGAGTCATTTGCCACACTTCCCACGCCCGTCGAACAGCCTCGACCATTCGAGCGGTCACACGCCCAATTCCCATAAATCCCCATCGCATCGAGTCTTAGCCTTGTTTGGAGATCGTCCGGTTTATTTCTCAGGGATCTTCAACGAAAGTTTTCCTCCCTCCGGGAGTTATCCTCCCTCCGGGAGGGTCGGCCAACGGCCGGGGAGGGCGAATTGATTTATACATTTGCTTCTTGCACTTCGCCCTCCCCTCGCTTCGCTCGACCCTCCCAGGGGGAGGGTTGCTAATCCGGACGATCTCTTTGTGGGAGTTTTCGCGTTTCCAACGTCTACTAATTCGTTAAATCATGAACTACGGAAATCTGCTGCAACGAGCCAGCTCGACCATCTTGCACGCGGATCGTCGCTTGGATGGAAGGAAGTTTGTAAGGGATTTGAGGTATTGCGTCTCTTTCTGTTACGTCATCTCCCATTCCATCGGATCCTGGATCCGCGAACCCTTGTGGAACGACAAAGTCAAATCTGCGAAGACCACCCTGCCACACAAGCCCTGGCGCCGCGCGAATGAAGGCTTCGCCATCAAACTCGTACGCATTCGTAAAGGTGTCAAACGCAGGCTGATACGATTGATGTAGACTGGGATCAACGTATCGACCGGAATTGTAAAGAGCGATTGCAGGGATCAGTCCCCTCGCGTTCCCGTTGCCGTCTATATCCGTATTCAAGTCAAGTAGGCTGAGACTGGACGCGAAATACTTAGACACACCCGCGAGAGTGCTGGCCGTAGACAAACGAATGTCTGGACCCGCCAGTTGACGATGTGTTGAATTGACAACTTTGCTTCCCCAACCTGCATCAACGTAGGCACCCGATCCCGATTGCCGTTCATGGATGTTAGGCAGGGTTGGGTAGGCATTGTTAATTAGATTGAGTTGCAAAGCGTAGCCAGGGTCGGATGGTGCCAGGGATTGATCATCCGTGCCCGCCCAACCGGACTGAACAAGTGTTCCATCGTTTCCCCACGTACCGTCTGCACCTGGATGGCCAAGCTGCTTTACGGAGGTATCGTATCCCTTTAAATCAAAGCCAACCACATTGGACGCAACAATCTCTTCCAACAACGGAACAATGCTGTAGCCGCCCGCGGCAAGAGGAACCGGTTTCGTTCGCATGAAGCAAGACGGCAAAAATCCACGATCGCGAAGCCCCGCATTAATCGTTAGCCCGATATTTTCGAAGGCAGGATTCGTCAACGCAAGGTATTGAGTCGCACCGCTCTCCGTACTAAGGGCCAATTGAGGAAGGGTCGTTCCACTGTTCCCAATTGGGAATCCATAGTGTGCAAATCGATTTTCCGGGAGTTGCAAATCCTCAATGGAATTGCATTTGCTAGTGAGAAACGTGCCAGCCGCGTCGGTTATCGTATAGGGTCGTATACTCAAGTCACAACGCTGGTATGGATACTGCATCATAAATCGAAAGGTGTTCGGGGCACCTAACGATGGAACCAGTGGCTGCATACTTAAATAGTCTCCAGCGGTTACAGCACCACTGGTAAACAGTGGGGAAGGGGCAGCAATATTGAGATCGGGTCGAATCAGGAGTACGCGTCTGCACAATGCAATCCGGTCTGGCATACCATCGGTATCCGGGATTCCGTCATTGTTGAGATCTACTCCAGGTGCGACGTCGATCACCGCGTTATCCGGGTTACTTGGGTCAATGGTATTGAATTCGTTGAGGGGCAACATAAACCAAACGATCTCAGCATATTCTGAGGAGATCGTTACATCCTTGCTCCATGCATCCGCCCAACTGATCCAATCAGGGATGTTTGCCGAAGACGGAGCCCAACTTGGACTTGGATTTGGCTTCTCGAATCTTTCGTAATTCATCCTGTCGATAATCAACAATGCCCAGGGCACTTTGCCGCGAAATGCCTGCCCTGGTTTCGCTTTCACGGTGCACATGAGGATGTCATCAATGTCTCCCCAACGGCTCGCCGACAATCGGTTCTCAACCGTCGTTGGGGCCGGCAGATGATTGAAGAGCGTCGCGGTTGCATCGGATATTGGGCCATCGTAATACTTAAAGTAACCAGCCGCTGCCAACACGGACTGCGGCGTATCGCTGGTCGTGGTGCAACCCTCTAAGTCACTTCGCAGCAATGCGCTGAGCCCACGAAGCTGATCGCTCAGCGTCAACATAGAACGCCCCTCACTAATCGTTTGACTGAGCGTTTTGAATCCCTGTGCCAGTGCTAACATCATCAGCAAGGTGATCGTGGTCGCAATCATCACCTCAATCAGCGTCAATGCAGACCGGCGTCGAAAACGACAATGATTCTTCGAGTACGTGTTGGTATTCATAGATACGATCCTTTATGGCAGCCTGCGTTGAAGAAGAATCGTGCGTTCTGTATTGAGATTCTCTCCAGGCTTGTAACCCACAGGAATCGTTCGGTCGATCATGAAAAACTGTTTTTCTCGCTCGGGCAAACCATTCTCGCCGATGTACTCATTCCCAAAACCCGTGATCGGATCGTATTCGTACAAGCTGACCGTAACCCAAACTGCGAAGACATTGGATTGATTGGTTACGAGATTAGGCAATCGCATGGCCCTTTGCATTCGGACAAACGGTTGTGTCGTTTCCAGCTCATCGGCTACTTGATTTGCCTGCAACAGTAGCGTGCGATTCATTGCGTCCGTTTCGAGCGCAGACATGGTTTTCGAATTCAAGGTCAAATCATTGGAACGCAGCAACGTCGATTCCACCCCGTACCTGCTACGCATTTTTTCCGTCGCAGCCGTCTTGTCCAGAACAGGCGCCAAATTGGCTGAAATCGCTGGCCGAAACGCACCAACAAACCGAGTAGGGTAGTCGGGATGCATCCCTGGAACCGGAGCGCCCAAAAACAAATTGCTCGGTACCGAAGCATTGTCGAATCCCTGACGCGATTGCAGGAATCCAGCTTCCAAATCGCTAAACTCCTTAGCATTGCGATCGTTGCCGACTAAGTAATTGTGCTCAAGGGCCTTTAAAGCTCGGCTATGAACATCCGATCCAAATGAAATCGTATTGAGATTGATCTTGCCGGTCGCCACGAAACTCGGCTTCGTATTGAAGGGCCCCAAAAGGGAAGGCCCACGAACGGTCCAGGGTTCACCTCGGCCAGTGTAATTCGCCATCAAATACGAGTTCAAAAAGCGGGACGCAACTCTATCCGGCAGGGATAGCGGATCAGCCGGGTAATTTGGATTCGCGAGACCCAGGATGGTGAAAGGATTGTAGCTCCTCGTTGCATCTGCAAAGGGCGGTTGAGTCTCCACAAATTCCAATAGGAGCGGCCAGTCAGCTAGGCGTTGAGCGCCTCCTGTGCCGTCCGGTACCGCCCAATAGCCAGGTGGGTTCACGGAAGGCGTCACATTCACGTTCCAGGCATTGGCCGTCTGGTAACTTGGCACGTAGCTCAACATGTCGCGATTGTGCGCTGTAGTGAACGCGGAATGGTGTAAGCCAAATAGCCCAGGGCTGGTCAGCGGAACCATCATCATTTCATACGGAGAGGCAAAGGGCCGGTTAAACCAAGTCAAGCCAGCCAATCTACCGGGCGCTCCCTTGTACGCGGTCAGCGTGGAATCAATCGGAGGACCAAAGGCATCGAAATCTGCCGAAGTTGCTCCATTCATTTGAGCTAAGTTAGGAAGACCTGCGGTGTAGTATCCGGCGTTGCAGTAGCCAAATGTGGTAGCGCTATTGCCGATATTGCCCGAATAAGCCTGCTGTTCATAACCCAGTTGGTACATGAAGTAAGCAGCAGGATCCGCTGTGATGCTCGTTGGACCGGTACCGGAAGTGACCGTGGCAGGAAGTCCCATTTGTACCTCGGAAGCCCTCAACGCACTGTTCATCGGTGAATAGTAACTAACGCCGTGATTCAGCGTTACAGCATGGTTTGCCGCTAGCGGAGATAACGCACCGTTCTTGTATCTAGACTGGAACTTGACCGCCGTATAGGGAGCAGGATCGTCCGTCAATTCGGCTCCCAATGGAGCTTCACCGTTGAACACAGTCAAATCGATCGACATCCAATCGACCGTGATATAGGGATTGTTTACGGGATGGTAGTGAAAATCAGGATCCGCTAATCGTTGCAGATAAGCGACTCGGAAATCCTCGTACGTCTTAGTCCTATAGCGTGCCCCCATCAAGATCGGGTTCATTTTATCGATAGGAGTATTTGGGAACGTCTGGGTTGCAGGGATTGGAGTTAGATTCGTATCAACCCAACTGTCAGGAGGGTTGGGGAACCCACTGATAGTCAAATCACCAAATCCGGCGGAACCATCCGAGCGAGTCCCGACCACATCCGCCGTATTCAATCGAACGAATGGTATATTGGCTTTTTGCCAAATTGACTCGCCAGCAACAGGCCTAGGAAACGAGACGTTTAGACCAATTCCATATGGAAAGGGTTTGTCCCAATTTTCGTTTGGTAGAGCAGTAGATTCGTTTGGTGCCGGGACAGAGCAAACGATCGACCTAGGTGCCTTGATTCGCCTCAATGGACCCGATGTCCAAGGTTGGTTTGCTATCGCAGCGTTAAGCAAATAGGTAACAGCTCCGCCACTTGAAATATCAATCGTTTGGAACGATGGCGAAAGAACCGGACGATTCGCTGGCGTGATAGTCATCCGTTCAAGCTGCGCTGACGGAGTAACGTAAGACACGCCCGTGAACTGATTGTGTGTCAAGGATCCAATATTGGTTTGCCCGCGAGGACCAACCACCAAATACGAACCGCCAGCCAGCGTTGTCCCGCTCGATTGATTGACATAGACGCATTGGCGTCCATAGCCTGCCAAGGATGCAATGCTATCCGGAATCGTGGAGTTCGCAGCCGGGGGTGTATTGGAAAACCAAACGAATCTTTCGAAACCCTTCGACAACACTTCCGCTTTATTCGCCAAATTGTAGTCCAAGTTATTTCCAGCGTACTCTTCTACCGTTCCAGTGAACGCACCAGTTCCATTTCTCGCTGTAGCATCAAAGCTCCACTGGTGTGTCAGGTTCGGCAGCGATGTATCATTGTTCTTTAACAAATAATTGGGATGCTTCGTATCGTTTTCATCGTAGGCTTCAGAGATCGCGATACGCCAAACTGGCTGAGCACCAAACGTGGGATGAGTTGTTCCAAAGGTTGGAACCCGCCCCAAGTCCAGTTCGACTTGTGCTCCCGATGTGGTGTAAAGAGACGACGGCGCACCTGGTATGAGATTGTTATTGGTGGCATCCGTTGTCCTCGGATTGTATACCTCAAGAAACAACGAAGCTTGCGGGAAACGATACTGGTCGAAGTCCATGTCCGGAGAAGTAGCGGCAGTCGTGGTCTTGCCGCTCAGATCCAAATCGGTGTCTCGAGCCTTCCTGTCATGAAACGATAATGTCTCGGAGAGCAAGAGCTCGGGCATTTCCATACCCCAGACGACGCCAACGTAAGTTTTGTTAGAAACACCGTTCACCGATTGGTCGATTCGGTCTGGGGCCCAATAGGCGGGTCTGGCCGTTGTGCCTCCATTGGTTCCGCAACCGAATGGCAGGATATCGAACTCAAAACGAGTCATGGCCGCATCCGCATCTCGAAAATCGACGACGTTAACCGCCCACTGGGCAATGGCCGTCGCACGCATGCGAGCATTGGCAAGCGAAGGAGCGATACTCATTCCAGGGAACTGGTAATCGCGAGGAATGATCAACTGGCCGAGGCAATACAAATTCCTAGCGAGAACTTGGCGAGAACCCAATCTTCCGCGCGTAACATGGGAGAGATGCGTCTTAACGTCCCTCGCATAGGCACCATCCGCACGAATTTCGCTCCCAGTGCCGATCGGAAATCTTTCTTGCTCGGTTGCACTAAAAATTTCCGAAGGTTCGTCAACTTCACCATCGTTATTGTCATCGAAGCCATTTCCAAACGGACGATTGAGATCCATCCGAAGTCCCTTCGCAAAGTCCATTGGAAACAACTCTGCCAACGCAGCGTAGTTGATTTCCGGATCATCCGATCCAACGGCTGGTGGGAAGGAACGAATTCGGTGGCGTTGCGAATGAAGCATTTGGATATACCGCAAATAACTCGGTATCGTAGTGCTTGGCGCTTGAGCTGAGATCACGTTAGTCGATACGCTGGCGTCCCATTCTTTTAGTGCGGCTGCTAAATTCGGATAACGCAACTCACCACTTCGGACGGTAATCTCCCGATTGATAGGGTCCGTCACGGAATAGCCATTGACATTGAGAAGACCTAGTTTCGTTCGCAACCGATCGGATAACGATGCCGCATCCTCATCGTAGCGTCTTAGGATCGATTCAAGCTCGCGAAGCCCTAACGGGTCGTCTGCGATTGGATTCTCCATGGCTGTCGATTCGTATTTGTCATTATGCGTTTCGCTCGGCGAGGCAGCCGGATTGGGAGCATAAGGATTCCCGTCGAACACGACAGAACTGATGAGGGCTGGGTTTCCGTTTGGATCGTAGGACATTCCATGAGCACCCCGGCGTCCAAGCGGCAATCCAGGCAGTCGATTGTGCGAGAATGCATTGTGAATTTCTCGCTCTCCCAGTTCGGATAGCGAACGGGCTGCAGCAGGTCTAGCCTGACCTGGAACACGGTCCGCTACGTTGGCAAAAACGATGGGTCGCCGTGTGTACTTGCGAGCTCCCGTAAGATGATCGAAGAACGAAAAATCGTTTGCATCCGAGGTCAAGAGACGCGTATTGAGTTTTAACAGACTGGACAGAGATATTTCTGCAGGGCCGTATCCAAAACCCATCGGCAATTGCTGGTTGGGGCGTTTGTAAAAACCATTGGTTTCAAAGTCGAAACCCAGGCCACTCGGATAGGCAGCGGGTCTGGAAAACCCGAACGCACCTTGCACACGATCCCCAGCCGTGTTGAGATTGATTCGACCATCCATGTCTTCGATAAGCATTGCGACCAGCGGTCTTAACCGTCGACCGTCAGGCGCGAATACGGTCGCCAAGCCCGGGTCCATCCAAACGCTGTCCGCTACTCCGTCGCCATCGTTGTCGACGTCCCAGGAACCGATGATTTGATTCCGGACAAAGGCTTGGAGTATAGGTACATTGGCAGGAGTCCACGTGAAACCGGCCGGTAGCCGTACTACGGTTGGATCGTTTTCGCGGAAGCCGATGTTGCGGGTCAGACCGTTAATACTATAGCTGAGCATTCGCGAGGTGGAGGCATCGATCAGCCGCAACATCTCTTCAACGTCCGCTGCGCTCATGCTGGACGGATTGCCAAACAAATTCGAGATGTAGTTAATTACTTCGGGACGATGATACGACGGAGTAATGATCCGATTTGTTGCCGAAATGTACGTTTGGTGAGCAAGCCATGCGTCTCGGTAATCTGGTACGTCAAATCCTTCGTTGCTGGATCCGTTAAGAACATTTTGAGTGATCTGGCTGCGACGGGTTCCAATACCATCCACTCCGACTGTGCCACTGTACGGGTTCGTCGCCATTAAACTGCCGTCTTGCAAATAGTCGTAATGAGTCAGCAACGCAGGCGAGATCGTGCGTGTCGTGCGAAGCAGACGGCGACTATCAATGTTTCCATAACCAGGTACGGGGATCGGTGGTCCCGCAGCTATGGGAGGAAGAGCAGCAACATCCTCAAGTCCAATTCCGGCGCTATTGAATGGTGCATCGTTGATTAATAACTTGTACCCACGAGGCGTAGCCGAATTGAAGAAGAACAGCGAGGAGATCCCCCGCCGACCAATCCAATCGGCTAAGGAATAGCTCACTGTTTTTACGGTGCCGTCAACGTCCAAGTACTCACCAGTGAACTCGCGCCCAACGACCTCGTTCAAATCGATCAATACCGAATACTGAACGCTCGCAACGTACAGGGGGTTAGCTGCAGAACCCGTATACGTTGGATCCGACCATGGCATTGCAACGATGGTATTCGTGTTGATGTCATTGACCCCGACATAGCCGACGTACTTGAGAATGCGAAACGTTTCGCCTGAAAGCGGGCCTTCCTGTACGGTCAATAGTCTCGAGTTGTACTCGTTTTCCAATCCGGAGAGCGGACCATTGAGCAACGCGCTTCTATCGACAGGAACCTTGACCAGATTGACACCGGTGCCAGCCGCGTAGTAATGGCGTACATCGGTGGTCGGTCCAAACAGAGTCCGAATCGGATTGGGTCCGAAGACGTCCCCCAACAAGCTATTGGTGAAAAACGGGGATTTTTGATTGTTGGTTCCCCGTAACGCATCGTCCATCACGCGTCGCGCCGTTCCGGCAATCGTCAATCCGGAGTTTCGAGCGCGCACCTCCAGAGCCTTACTGCCAGCGCGCGATGCGCCTGCAGTTACCACGTACGTGACAGCTAGCAACGAAAACATTGCGAGCATGCCTAGGACAATCAGCAGGATGAGTCCCTGCTTGCGATTTCGGTACTTCGACATTTTTCGAAAAGTCATTTTGTTTCTCTCTCGCGGTGGTGTGTGTGGAGAGTGGAAAATTGGATTCTGCGGCGGCTTGAACTAGTTACTACTGATGTTTAGTGAACGCTGATACACATTGATCACATGGGGTACTAAGGTTGCTACGGTTGTGGGGAATGTCGGGTCCGGAAATCCTGCGTTGTACACACGCCGTTCCCGAAATGAGTCCAACTCACTCATCGTCCAGCCCCACGGTCTTCCAGCGAGCCGAACCCTATTCGTGACGATACTGTTTCCATACGGTCCTGGACCCACGCTCTCCTCGGAAATACTGATAATGCGATACCATCCATGATTCTGTCGTCTACCGATCCAGCCATTTCGTGCCTCTACTATGATCTTGTCGCGAGAGAGCATGATCCAGTCGCCGATCCTGCTCTTCAGCCCAACCGCTTCATCGGTTGCCAAATCGACGTCGAACGTGCTTGAAAACATGGCTTCCGCTGGAGTGGGAAAAGAGACTGCTGCCAGCCTTTCGCTGACGGCCGGGACTCTTGCAGCATCAAACGCGGTGTACGCCGCTGCATCTGCGAAAACCAGTTCTCGAGCGTCCCGTTTTCCGAAAACGACAATGGACAACTCATAACTCTCCGGAATGAACGGTAACGTAGTCGTCGGAAATGCAGACGCCTCTACGATTGGAGATTCGTCCGAAGGCACAATGGTCGCCATCCAGGTTCCTGTCGAAGCTGTGCTTGCACCCTGCAATGAGGAGATGACCTGTCCATTGGTGAGCGATGTCGTAAAGGATCGTAGAGGACCACCGCTTTTGTCGGCTTCCGGATCCAATTTAGTCACGTCCCCACCATTCATATTGGCAAGTGCTCTCGAAGCCCCCAATCTCAGCCACCCATTGTTTCCATTCCCATCCGCTCCCAACGGGTCTCGTAATGAGATCCTAAGAAGACGTGGCGTAGTCTGGGTCGTACCCGGGTCAAATGGATCAAAGTTTATTGGATAGCTCTCGTGGTAAAAGGGGAACCGAGTCCTTCGATAGTTTCCCCAACTACGGGCGGCTAGCTTGTTGGTATATCGGTTTTGATTCCCCCAAAAGTTTGGATCCATACAAACTCCTACACCCAGAACCGCGTTGGCCGCTTCATACTCCTGCTGAATGGTCGGCGTTGTCGGCCGAACTTCCGCATACAACGTTGCATAAAGACCTTCCATCGACACAAAGAACGTATTTCTGGAGTCGGGAATCGCGGCGTTTCCGTCGTCAACGACTTGCCATGGAGTTGCCAACGAAGGCCTAAACACTTGATTTGAGTTCGCAAACTCGATCGTGTTCTCGCCAGTCGCTAAGGACTGTACGATTCGGTAGCTGTCCGACGCCTGACGACCGGCGAAGGGTACGATTGCAGCGATACCAATTAGACCGACCAGCATGATTGCCATCGCAAACAAACACTCTACGACCGTTAATCCGCTGCGATGAACCCTGGATACATGGTGTTTCATAATGAATCTCACTGCCCCGAAAGGGGAACTCCATAGGTACCTTGGCGAGACAATTCAAGCACCGCACCGACATCGGCCGTTACCGGAATTCCCTGAGTCGCAGGCGCAACACTAATCGCGCCTGACTTGGACGACAATCGAACGATGTATGTACTTGGATCCGTCAAGTTTTGTGAAATCGTATTGCTAAACACCGGCACAACAACCTGATCTATCTTTCCAACGTGCAGAAAAAAATCGTCCGCTATTTCGACTGGGACACTCACGCTGCTTCTGGCGGAGTTGGCATACACTCGAGAGAGCCCTCCATCCGGACTGAAGACAACGTAAATGGGCCGCACCTCAGAGGCGTTCGGAGCGGCGGTGGTCGTATACAACCAAGCAGAACTAAACCGCATCCGCTGATCGCGCCCCGCAATATTCCCTGGCGACGAAAATCCACTTAACGACAAATCGACGCAGGTTCCCTTCGGCAACTGAACGGCCAGACCATTGATAGGACGCAACTTCGGAAATACCGTAAAGCTCGAAATCAAAGTTATCGGGTTCGAAACGATTTCGTTCGAAGGCAATGCCTGTTCGAGGTTGGACAGGACACCGGAACTGCTTATCGTGGTGAACCAAAGGATGTTGTTGGTAAGATCCAGACTTGTCTCTAAGATCATGTGCTTCGTGGTCGACCTATTGAAGCTGACTTCGTTCCCCGCTTTGAAGAACGACAACAAGACTTGATTGGTGGCCCCTCCATCAATGGTGAAGTAGTTTCTCGCCTCGACTTCCGATGCGGTCAGTGTCGGTTGTCGGATTTCGGGTGGCGCTACGTAGGGAGCACTCCCAACTGCCGGCCTCGCGTAAATGGGTGTTACCACGCTGAGCATGGCGTTTGTTACCGGCAAAGGTTGCTCTGCCATGCTCATTCGAATCGATGCATTGTAAGGTAGAAAATTGGTATCGATTGGAGAAGCAGCGGGCAACGGATCCGTTGCTGTAGCCGAAATCAAACGGCCCCCTTGAAAATCGTTTTCGTTGATAAGTCCATCTGCATTTAGGTCGGCTGGTACAGAGGAGAGTCGCTCAAAAACCACAGCCACAGGCAGTCCGCTGCCCACCGCGCGTGCCCTGGCGGCCTCAAGGAAATTCCGGACCATCGTGGCGGAACTCGTGCTCTTGCGATCCGTAAGCAACGTCTTAACCGTCGGCAAAACCAGCAATGCTAACAGCGAAACGACCGCCAGCACTGTCAAAAGTTCAATTAGCGTCACTCCACGACGTCGTTCCGAAATCATAGTGACACCGCCGATCCTTCGAAATTACTGATATTGTCACCCGCATTGCGAGGACCAACGGGTTGTCCGTTTTCAAGATCGTTCGCTGCGCCTGTCACGGTTTCTCCCATTCGAATACCGTTAACACTTGGGTCACGCGGATACCATGGATCGGTGAAACCGCTAAGGCCATATTTGGCAGGCGTATCTGCCCAAGGTGCCTCAGCCGACGAGTACGAGTCGATACCTGCAAACACGCCAACACGCATTGGTGGCGTTGCCGCTGAATAGCGGTTTAACTCACGAAAGCGGATTCCAAAACTTCGGTCTGATCCGGCACTGATGACCAAGGGGGACAGGCCAGTTCCTGGTTTTTGCAGCGTGGTTGCCCATCCTGGATCTGTCCCCAAGCGGTCGAGTGGTTCTGAATTAATGAGGAGTCGCCCACCCGACACTAGCGCTGGATCAAGCATGTCCGGATAGAACCGAGTCGCACCGGAAAAACCAGCCGGCCACCGAATCCAGCGAATGGGACTTCCAAACGCATCGATAAACTCATTCAGGCCGTCACCATCGGTGTCGCCAATTTCTGACTTTCCAAATAACTCGATTGCGCTCGTGCCATTCAAATCCGAGGCCTCGACGATCAGAAACAAAAGCTCCGCGTTGGCATTAAACTCGTCCCAGCGGTCGATTGGCCCAACTGGACTGACTTTGGATAATCGAGCGATCAAGGCTCTGGTCCGCGAGGTGAGCGGTGCTGAAATCTGAAAACCAGGATTCGCAAATGCGGGGGTCGTTCCAAGTCCCGTCGGAACTGGGTGGGGAAGATTGGTTGGGTACTGGGCTAACGCAGCACCGCTCAAACTACTCATCCAAAAAGTCGTATACTTCAAATCGTCTGGATGATCGGGCATCTCCATTCGAATGAGATCGCGCAAGACCAATAGTCGCCCTCGCTCCCGCAAGACGCTTACCGTTTCTTTAGAACTATCCCAGGACACCATGTTTGGAGGTAGCGCCGCGGTCGCATTTCGCAATGCGATAGGATAATTGATGTACTCATCAATTCTTGCGTTGAGGACTTCACTGATCTTCTGAACGGTCGAACGTGTTTTTTGAATATTCGATTCCTGCGAGGCTCCTCGGTATGCGACCAAAAACATGCCAGACATGAACGCAATGATGGAGATCACGACCAGAAGCTCAATCAACGTGAACGCGACTCGTGGTTGCTTCGTTGTATTTTTCATAGTTAAATCTCCGCAAAAAAACATCGATCGACCGCAAACCTACCGACTCTCGCCCAAGGTATTGACGTCAATGAAATTGCTCGAGTTGTCGTGGGCCGGTAATCGTACCAACCCAGTGTTTTCGTTTAATGCAAATCGTGTTCCGGACGCAGGGTCCGCCACCATAATTGTTCCGTTGTAAGTGAATGATTGCCCGATCGTTGTAAACCACTGAGAACCGATAGAGAGAATCCGCCCACCATACTTCCCGTCCGTCCCTGGCGTAATAATTTGGAATGTCTTGTTATTCGCAAAGGCAAAGCTCCCGGTCGCACTAACGGACTCTAAATGCGGGCGCACAGCCCCCAATTCCCATCGCGGGGTGCCAGCCGTTATAGTGATGCCGGAAGGTTGGTAGCAGTTAAAAATAGGTACCGCAGCCGTTCCCTTGTTGAATAGATAGGTTCGGCTGTCGAAGTACACGTACGGTGTTCCCTTATCCGCAGCTTTGTTATTTCGCGCCATAAAAACGGGAAGCAAATCACTGGCGACGCCTGCAAACTCCGTTTCGTCATTCGACATCGCGCCTAATGCGTCGGTGACTAATGTCAAGCGGTCTTTGAATTCATAATACGAGTTATCACGCGACGGATTATATCGATAGACAGGCGCAGCCAAAGTTCCCACGTTGAGAATTGGTCCGCCCACTCCAGTAAACGGCCGTTGTGAGTCCGAACTAAAGCCACCTAGGAAAAACACCAAGGCTTCCGCCGCGTCCATCTGCGTGCCATTGGCTGGATTGATCAAGGCCAATTCGGAACTCAAGATATTTGGAAACGCCTTGCGTAAATGCCTTTCCGTCACCATCCATGAACTTCCGTCCGGTGGGTAGTCGCCGTTTTTGCTTCGGTAGTTATTGATTGCATCATTCAAAGACTGCACCTCAAACTTCACTGCAGATCGCTCGAATGCTCCCCTGACACCAAATACCGCCGGAACGGTCAGCCCAACTAGTACCCCAATGATTGCGATGACCACGAGGAGCTCTACTAAGGTGAAACCCCGTTGCACCCTACCAGCTCTCGTTCGCACCCAAGTCGAAATCGATCGATTCATGTCACCGTCCTCCACAATTGGCTTTTTAGTTTGGCTTTTTAGTTTGTTGGCTTGATTTATGTTGCTTTGGATCCTGCCCGATAGGCAGGGACTGCTCGCAGTCTCAGCACGGAGTGCTGAGCTACACTATTTACCCGGACC
>Ga0105048_10011556_pt1 | contig 13922 bp, 8 predicted proteins | sample MAT05_FD_78382 | JGI IMG/M metagenome (GOLD analysis project Ga0105048, IMG submission 78382) | Freshwater microbial communities from Lake Fryxell liftoff mats and glacier meltwater in Antarctica - MAT-05 | ecosystem: Environmental > Aquatic > Freshwater > Ice > Liftoff microbial mat | place...
AGCGTCGACCCGGCCTATCTCGTCGCCGCGCGTGACGTCGGTCGGGCGCTGGCCGGGCGCGGCATCGGGGTCGTCTACGGCGGCGGCCGGGTCGGGCTGATGGGAGCGGTGGCCGACGGCGCGCTCGAAGCGGGCGGCGAGGTCGTCGGCGTCATCACCGACAAGCTCGTGGGGCTCGAGGTGGGACACGTCGGGCTCACGCGGCGCGAGGTCGTGCGCACGATGCATCAGCGGAAGACGCTCATGGCCGAGCTGTCCGACGCGTTCATCGCGTTGCCGGGTGGGCTCGGCACGTTCGAGGAGCTGTTCGAGGCGGCGACCTGGACCCAGCTCAACGACCACTTGAAGCCGGTCGGGCTCCTCAATATCCGCGGCTACTACGATGGGCTCGTGACGTTCCTGCGCCATGCCGAGGCCGAGCACTTCATCCGGCCGAGCCACGGCACCATCATCTCGGAGGACGCCGAGCTCGACGGGTTGCTCGTCAAGATGGCTGTAGCCGAGCTGCCGATCCTCGGGACCTGGAAGGCCTGACATGAGCGATCCGAAGCACGCGCCCGAGACCCTCGATCTCCTCTCGTACATCGATCAGAGCCCGACCCCGTGGCACTGCGCGAGCACCTCCGCCGATCGCTTGCGGGCTGCCGGCTTCGCGGCGCTCGACGAACGTGAGGGGTGGCGGCTCGGGCCGGGCGATGGCGGCTTCGTCGTGCGCGACGGTGCCGTAGTGGCGGTGCGCCTTGGCACACGCCCGCCGATCGAGAGCGGCTTCCGCCTGATCGGGGCCCACACCGACTCGCCGAACCTGCGCCTCAAGCCGGCGCCCGAGGTCGACAAGGCTGGCTATCGCACGCTCGGGGTCGAGGTGTACGGCGGGGCGCTCTATCATTCTTGGCTTGATCGCGACCTCGGGATCGCGGGCCGGATCTTTTTGCGCGCGGCCGGGGCCGTGCCCGAGACGCGGCTCGTGCACATCGCGAAGCCGCTGTGTCGGATCCCGTCTTTGGCGATCCACCTCAATCGCGAGGTGAACAACGAAGGGCTCAAGCTCAACGCCCAGACGCACCTGGCGCCGATGTTCGGCATGGCGGCCGGCAAGGGCGACGACGCGTCGGCGCTGAAGGGGCTTTTGGCGGAGGCGGCGGGCGTGCTCGCGGACGCGATCATGGGCTGGGATCTGGCGCTGGTCGATACGTTGCCGGCGACGATCGGCGGGTTCGACGACGCGTTCGTGTTCGCGCCGCGGCTCGACAACCAGGCGAGCTGCCATGCGGCGCTGACGGCGATGTTGCGGGCCGAGGCGAGCGCGGCGACGCAGGTCGTGTGCCTCTACGATCATGAAGAGGTCGGCAGCCTGACGAGCGCGGGCGCCGACGGGCCGCTGGTCGAACTCTTGTTGCAGCGGCTCGCGAGTGGTGCGGCGTGGGGTGCGACGAACACGGGGGCGGGTGATGGCGCTGGCGATGGCGCGACGAGCGACGCGGAGCGGTTCCAGCGCGCGATCGCGCGGAGCTGGCATGTCTCGGCGGACATGGCGCATGCGGTGCACCCGAACTACGAGGACCGGCACGAGCCGCAGCACAAGCCGGTGCTGAACGGCGGGCCGGTCATCAAGTCGAACTCGAACCAGCGCTACGCGACGACCGGTGAGACGGCGGCGCTGTTCGAGGCGCTGTGCCAGGAGGTCGGGGTGCCGGTGCAGAAGTTCGTGACGCGCACGGACCTCGCGTGCGGCACGACCATCGGGCCGATCGCGGGCGGCAAGCTCGGCGTGCGCACGGTCGATGTCGGCAACCCGATGTTGTCGATGCACTCGGCGCGTGAGCAGTGCGGGGCGCATGACGTCGCGCGCATGATCGCGGTCATGACGCGATTCCTCGGGCTCTGAGCGAGGCGGCGATGTGGGCGTGGGCGGTCGTGATCGTGGGAGGGGTCGTGGGAGGGTGCGGAGGGGACGCGGGCGTGGGCGTGGGCGTGGGCGAGGACGCGGGCGAGGGCGGGGGCGGGGACGCGGGCGTGGGCGCGGGCGAGGACGCGGGCGTGGGTGAGGGCGTGGGTGAGGACGTGGGCGAGGACCTGGGTGAGGGCGTGGGCGAGGACGTGGGTGAGGGCGTGGGCGTGGGTGAGGACGTGGGCGAGGGCGAGGGCGTGGGCGAGGGCGACACGGACGAGCTCGATGCGCGGAGCTACTGCGAGCTGACCGTCGACCTGTTCTGTCCGTATTACCTCCGCTGTGGACGCATGGCGGTGGCCGAGCTCGCGACCTGCCGGGACGTTTTCCTCGAGAGCTGCAATGCGCGCTACGAGCCGGTGTACGCGGCGCTCGCCGATCGCTCGGAGCTTTCGTTGTCGCGCGCGGGCATTGCGCGTTGTGGGGAACACCTCGCGACTGTTGCTTGCGAGCAGCAGATCTTCGACCTCGATGGCGGCTGCGACGCGGTCTGGGTGGGACAGGTCGGGGCGGGCGACGCCGAGCACCGCTGTGGTCTCGGCATCGAGAGCTTCGTGTGCGATGCCGCTTCGACCTGCGTCATCGGGCTCGACTTCTGCGGCGACTGCGTGTCGCTCGCGGGGCCGAACGACGCGTGCGATCTCGAGCATCGCTGCGCCGACGACGCGACCTGCGACGATGGCCGCTGCGTGCCGCGCGCCGCGGTCGGTGAGGCGTGCGACGACGCGGTGAGCTGCGTTCGCGGGGCGAGCTGCGTGCGCGGGAGCTGCGCGCCGCCGACAATCGTCGCGGTCGACGAGGCCTGCGACGCGGCGCGACGCTGCCCCTATCGGGCCGCTTGTGTCAGCGGGCGCTGCGTCGCGACCGGCCTCCTCGGCGAGGCATGTGGCGCCGCGGGTTGCGCCTCCGGTGCCTGCAGCGATGGGACCTGCGTGCCGTTGCTCGACCCGGGTGCGACCTGCACGACCCACGCTGCATGCCTGTCGGGTCGCTGTGAAGAAGGACGCTGCGGCTCGCTCACGAGCCCTTGCCTTCAATAGATGAGAGGCGTGTCAGGGGCAGGCGCTGAAGTGACGCGCGGGCGGGCGCGGGGCCGAGGCGACCGCGGCCGCGGCCGGCTTTGCGGTAGCCGCCTGGTCCGGGAACAGCGCCGCGAGGCGCACGGCCCAACCGGCCGAGGCCGACGTCTCGGTGTTGAGGCGGCGACGGTCGGCGCTGAGGGCCGGAGGCGGGATCGGGGGGAAGGTAGGCTCGCGCATGATCGGGGACCTCGGGACAGCGATGGCGTTGCGCCATGCTGGTAGGAGCACGACGCTCCGTCCAGAAAACCGCCCGGCCATCTAGCGCATGTCGATTTTTGGCGCCACGTTCGATCCCTAGGTATCTGGTGTCAAAGGCTGCGGCGGGCGGCTGCGGCGTCACTCGGTCGGTCGCTTGTGCGGAGTATGTCAAGTACACCTCCGCGCTCCCTTCCCTCGTTCCTTGCGTCCGCTCCGCCTCGCTGTTTGACACCCGCCACCTGGAACGTCGTTCCACTGCAATCGAGCCGTTTCGGCACACACATGTTCCATTGCCGCACACCGACCGTGGCGCAATGCGGGGCGATGATTAAGGCAATGTCTGATCTGGGTGACTGAGCCGCTGGCACGGATGCTGATAGGGTCTTGTTCAACGTGATGGCGCGCCCCCAAGCGCAGCGGTTCGCGTCATCCTCGCGGCGCCCTCACGGGTGCGCGCGGGGTTAGCCGAGGGCGGTTTCCGTCCTCGTGAGTCCGCGGTCGAAGCCGGTGTGCGGGCGCCAGGCTTCTTCCGTGGGCAACAGCCGGGCGTCCGCCGGGCCGACCTTCATGCTTTGCTATCGACATGTCCGGCGGCGCCCGTATGCTCCCGCGGGCCTTCGCAAGGATGGCAAGCCTGGACCAGGAGCCGTGTGGTGGCGAGGGACAACGAGCGGCAGCGCGGCGACGGACAACGGCACGTGCTCGTCACTGGCGGCGCCGGCTTTATCGGCTCGCACCTGGTCGAGGAGCTGCTCGGCACCGGCGACAGCGTCACAGTGTTGGACGATCTGTCGACCGGCTCGCTCGCGAACCTCGCGGCGGTGGTACATCACCCTGACTTCACGTTCGTGCGCGGCGATGCTGTCCTGCCGCTGGCGCCCCAGCTCGGCGCCCGCGTACCAACGCACATCATGCACCTGGCGGCCCAGGTGTCGGTTGTCGCGTCGCTGGCCGACCCCGCGCGCGACCTGCAACAGAACCTCGGCGCGACCCTGCAGGTGCTAGCGCTCGCGCGCGCCGCCCGGGTGCAACGCGTCGTCTTCGCGAGCTCGGCGGCGGTCTACGGGGATGGTCCCCTGCCCTCCGACGAAACGCTCGCGCCGGCGCCGGCCTCGCCGTACGGGATCCACAAGCTCGCGAGCGAGCACCACCTGCGTTGCGCAGCGCTCATCGACCACGTGCCGACCACCTCGCTCCGCTTCTTCAACGTCTATGGACCACGCCAGGTGCCGACGAGCCCCTATGCCGGGGTGATCTCGATCTTCCTCGCGCGCGCACTTGCCGGCGAGCCGCTGGCACTGTTCGGCGCCGGCGCCGCGACCCGCGACTTCGTCTACGTGAAGGACCTCGTCGCCGCGCTCGCGCTCGCGTTGAGCCACAGCCCCGGGCAGGGCGAGGCGCTCAACGTCGGCACCGGCCGCGCGACCAGCGTGCGTGAGCTGGCCGAGACCGCGGTCAGCGTCACCCGCTCGACGAGCGCGCTCATCGATGCGCCGGCCCGGCCCGGTGAAGTGCTGCACTCACGCGCCGCGGTCGACCGCATCGCGAGCGCGCTCGGTTGGCGCGCGACGACCTCGCTGAGCGACGGCCTGGGCGAGACCGCGCGCTGGCTCGGCGCCTCGCGCTGAACCAAGCACGATGCGGGTGCGCGAGCGTTCGCACAAACGGACGACGGCAAATGCGCCCATCGCTTGCGCGACCCCAGGGCGCGCGGTACACGCGGCCCCCTCGTCACGGATTCACCTGGAGCTCCGATGAAGACCTTCACCTTCGCCTCGTTCGTACCGCGTGCCCTGCTGTTGGTGCCGCTGGCGATGCTCGGCTCGGCCTGCGACGATGCCGGCGGCAACACCGGTGTCGCTGACGCAACGACCACGCCCGACACCGATACGTCGGTCGCGCCCGATACGTCCGTCCAGCCCGACACGACCCCGGCCAATGACACGGCCGCGGGCGACACGACCACGCCCGACACGACGCCCAACGAGATAGCGGTGCCGGCCGGCTGCGACCACGACGGGTTCACCGCGAAGCTGTCCGGCTACCAGAGCTCGAGCGGCTCGGTCGTCATCGAGGCGCGTTCGAGCGAGACGACGCCGCTCGACGTGCTCCAGGTCGAGATCTACACGTTTGGCGACTACAAAGGTGCGACCGACGTCGGGACCTACTCGCTCGCTGGCTCGACGTACGAGGACTGCGCCAACTGCGTGGTCGTACGCGCGAACTGCACCGATTCCAGTTGCGACAAGCGCTTCCTCGTCGACGTCGGCGACCTCGTCATCAGCCAGTGGGACCATGCGGGCGGCGTGTTCAAGGGCAAGCTCGTCGGCGCCAAGGCGCACGAGGTGACGATCGACAGCGAGACGTTCGTGTCGACGGTCGTGCCGGGCGGCGAAACCTGGTGCCTCGATGGCGTCGAAGTCCAGGCCGACATCCAGGGCCTTCCGACGTCCGATCGCACTCAGCCGACATGCGTGCCCGACGGCACGGGCACCATCCTCGGCGACAACATCGCCAACATCACGCTCAACAACTGCGAGGGCCGCAAGGTCAAGCTGCACGCGACCTGCGACGACGCGACCCAGAAGGCGCTGTGGCTCGTCGGCACGGCCGGCTGGTGCAGCGCTTGCCATGAGTTCCTGACCAACTTTGTCGCAAACCACGGCGGCTCCCTCACCCGCGCCAAGGTCGGCGAGGTCAGCAAAGGCCTCGACATGCTGATCGTGCTCGGCGAGGACGCCAACGGTGCCAAGCCGACGCAGGCCTACTGCAAGGCGTACGCGGAAGACCTCGGCATCGACCCGGCGATGGTGCTCATCGACTGGAGCGACAGCCCGGTGCAGGTGCCCATCGTCAACGTGCCGGGCCAGGCGATAGAGACGAACGCCCTCGGCACCGTTTGGGGTGCCATCGACCCGTACCTCTACGAAGAGAGCGGCGGCGTCGCGACCTACTACCCGTGGTGGGCCCTCCTGCGCCCGAAGAACATGGAGTACGTCTGGAGCGACCGGGCGGCGCTGCAGAGCTTCGAGGTGACCCTCCTCGGGCTTCTCGCCGACGATTGACTCTTTCGCACGTGTGTCGGGGGCGCGCGGGCAACGGGGCATCGTCGCGCGGTCGATGACCGAGCCCGCCCCGGACCCGCTTCTGCCCGATCTGCGAAGCCCAGAGCGACGCCGAGCTGTGCCCGACCGACCGGGTACCGACGGTGCGCGCGGACTTCGATCGCGGCGACGCGGCGCTGCGGCGCTGGGCCGCCTCATCGCGGGGCGCTTCCGGGTCGAACGGCTCCTCGGGCAGGGCGGCTCTGGGCGCGTCTATCGCGCGCAACAGGTCAGCATCGAACGCCCCGTGGCGCTCAAGCTCCTGCAATCGCACCACGCCCGTGACCGCATCCAGGTGCGTCGCTTCTATCGTGAAGCGCGCGCCGCGACCCGGCTCGACGGCGCGCACGTCGTGCGGGTCTACGACTTCGGCGTCGATGAAGAGACGCGCACCCCGTTCATCGCGACGGAGCTACTCGACGGCCTGTGCCCGCGGCGTCCGCTTCGACGAGCGCGCGTGCGATCTGCGCCCCGAGTCCCGCCGCGACGAGCGGCGGCAGCGGTCCACGGGTCGCGAGCAGCTTCGTGCATCGCGACCTGAAGCCGGCCAACATCATGTGCACCGGCGCGCAAAGCGAACCGCTACTCAAGGTGATGGACTTCGGCGTCGCCAAGGAACTCGGCCAGGGCGACACCGACACCCTCACCGCCCAAGGCGTCGCGGTCGGCACGCCCGCCTACATGGCGCCCGAGCAGGTCACCGGCGGGGTCGTCGACCCTGGGGTGCATCCTCTATGAACTCATGCTCGGGCGCCCGCCGTTCGACAGCGACGCCCGCGCCGAACTCTGCGTCGATCACCTCTTGAAGCCCGCCCCCGCAGGTCGACCACCACGAGGTCCGCACCGCTGGCGCCTCACGCCTCGATGCGCACGCGCTCGTCACCCAGGAGACCTCGCTCACTGCCGCCGGTACCAGCGATGCGACCGTGCTCGCCCGCGCCCGCCTCGACCTCCGCAACGAAGGCACCGGCGAAATCGTCTACCTCGGCTCGCCACCGGATCTCACGACCGACGGCGGCAGCATCACGGCCGGCAAAGAAGGTCCGTGACCCGTCCCGCAGCACTGGATTCGCAGGTGATCCAGAGATGGCCGCCTGGCACCAACAGGACTCGCGATGCGTCAGTGCGACTTGCCGCGCGTCGAGCGAATGGCGGACGGCGGCGACTCGCCTGCGCGACGCAGCAGCGTTCCGAGCTGGGACGCCGAGGAACATCCGACCGTATGGGCGATCGAGGCAATCTTTCCATCACCCTCGAGCAGCAGCGCACGCGCGGCTTCGACCCGGACTTCGCTGACGAGCGCGCGAAAGGAGACGCCGGCGCTCGCGAGGTGACGCTGGAGGCTCCGGCGCGACTGCCCGAGCTGGTTGCCACACGCAGTTACGCTGGCCGTACGCAGGTTGTTCCGGATCCAGGCGCGCGCGGCTGACACAACGCGCGCGGTGCCGCCGATCTCGGAGCGAAGCTGCTCGACAGCCGCGTGGGCCGCGGGCCCGTCGTCGGGGTCGGCCCACGCGTAGGCCTCGGCCGCGTCTTCGAAGATGCGAAATGGGTCGCCCGGTCCGAGCGCGGGCAAGAGTCCGGAGACGCGCACGCCGTCGGGTCCGGGCATCACGATGATCGCTTGGCGCTCGATGATGCCACGCAGGGCGTCTATGCGAGGGCCGACGCGACCGACCATCATGCTCCAAGCGTCGTCGTCCACATTCGAGAACTCGCGCCCGTCGACGACCCGCCGCAACGGCAATCGCAGCGCGCGATGGCCGACGAGCCCGTACATTCGAACGAGCACGGCCGCGTCGCTGGCGCCGCGCTGCCCGAAGTGCACCGTGCCGCCGAGGCGCGGGGAGTAACACCAGCTCAGGAACGAGTCGCCCGCGAGGGCTCGACCGACCGGGCACACGGCGAGCTCTTCGAACTGGGCCACGAGCGTGAGCCCGCCGCCATGGGAATGAGTCTTGACCCCGTCCATCTCCGAGCTCCGCAGCTATCTAGATCGGAAGTCGAGGCTCGTCGATCGCCTACGCTCCGTCAAGTGGCGCCGGAAGCCCGCCTGGCGCGAATCCGATACAGCATGGCACCACCGCGATAGGCGCGTTGTCCGAGGTTGCGGCGATGCATACCACGCACGTCGACCACCGGCTTCGCCCCCTGCTCATGCTGTTGCCACTGCTCGTGCTCGCTGCCGTCGTCGCAACGTTTGTGGCCCTCGCCGGTGTCGCCGACGAGGCCGCGCACATGGCGCCGGCGACCTGCATCGCCCACGGCTGCTACTGCGAGGCGGTCGCGACCCATGGCGTGCGCCAGATGATCGACGCCTGGTCGAGTCTGTCCCCGGCGTTAGGCGGCACGCTCATTCTATGGTTCGCGCTTGGCCGCCGCCCGCGGGACCGCATCCGCCTCGCGCAGAGTCGTTTGCCGTCGGTTCTGCTCGCGCTCGCCGCATGCTCGATCGCCATCTTCAGCTTCCACTATCACGCGACGCTGACGTGGCTTGGCGAATGGCTCGACGGCGTGTCGCTCTTTCTCCTGGCCGGCTTTGGCCTGGCGTGGGCAGTCGGGCGCCGCTTCGCGCTCGGCCCGGCGGCATTCGCGCTCTGCTACGCGGCCATCGCCGCTCTGCCCGCACTGGTCTCGTGGTTCGCACCCGACACGCGCAAGCTCACGTTCGTCGCGATGGCGCTCGCTGCGATCGCGATCGAATGGCACTGGCGTCGCCGTAAGCTGACGCGCGCGCGCAGCGGTTTCCTGTGGCTGGCGGTCGGCAGCTTCTCCCTCGCAGGCATCGCCTGGCTCCTCGACTGGAACCGCGTCATCTGCGACCCGCAGAGCCCACTGCAGCTGCACGCGCTGTGGCACATCTTGAGCGCGCCGACGGTGGTGGCGCTCGACCGCTACTTCGCGTCGGAAGCGCCCGCGACGCAGTGAACCTCGGTCCCGAGGGACTGGCGCTCGAAGTCAGGAACAGGAGCGCATCGACCACGTCGGTGGCGACCTGCGATGCGTGGCGCAATTTCGATGTTCCTTGGCGCCGATAACATCGTGCGCTGGCGCAAGCTCGACAGGAAGCTCTCTCCCCGCTCGTCGTGCGTTGCGTCAGCACGTCGGTGGGTCGATCGCAGCCTCCCGCCCAGAGCGAGAGGCATTGCGACATGCCCGTTGTCACCGTCGCAGGACGCTCGAAGAGTCGCCGCACTCGACTCCCGTCGGACGAGCGCGGACCCAGCCATTGCGAGGAAACCATGAAGCGCGCTGCGATTGCCCCCTCTCTCCTCGCGCGTCGCTCGGCGCGTGCCTTGTCGATCGTCATCATCACGCTCGCCGCCGGGTCGCTCACGTCCGCCCGGGCCGACGACCCGCTTCCCGGGACCGAGACCTTCGTGCACGGACCCCACGCGGCGCTCCACCTGAAGGCGGTCGACGGCTGCCATGCCTTCGGCACGTTCACCTCCCCCGATGGGACGACGCAACGGGCGTTCGTCTCCGTCAACGGTGGCGCGCCGATAGCACTCGTCCGTCCCGACGGCTCGCCGCTGCGCGTGACGAGCGGCGTCGCCAGCGCGAGCGGTGACTTCTTCATCGGCATCGACAGCGACGCGCGCGCCTTCCTCTACGATATCGCCAATCGCCGCTACATCCGCCTCCTGCGGTCGGCGGCTTACTCTGGCTCGGTCGAGCCACGCTTCGTACATCACGATCGTGCGGCAGGCACCGTCTATGTCGTCGGTCGCTTCGCCGACGTCGCGACGAACCGCAATCGCATCGGCCTCTGGCGCTACGTCTACGATACCGACGTCCCTCCCCAGAGCGTCGAAGGCGAGCCGCTCCCCGGGACCCTGCGCCTGAACAACGGCGCCCTCGTGACCCTGCCCCACACGGGCACCGGCTCCTACTCCGGCATGGTCACGGCCTACGCGCACCCCCACCTCGGAGGCAACTACCTGCGCGACGACGGGACCGTGCACCACATCATCGCCACCTATTCTGAATCGACCGGCTGGGTCATCGATGAGCTCCCGCTCGGCGTGGACCAGGATCCGAAGCTCATCGACGGCGGCACGATCATCACCCCGTCGTGGCGCGTCGAGCACGTGTTCATGCCCGACAATCCAATTGACCCCAATGACCACGCGCGCCACGAGTTCGACTACGTCGAGCGGACCGATGTCGTCGGACTCGACAGCTTCGATCAGAGCATCACGCTCGACCACCTCGACGGCGAAGGCGATCTGCTCGCCGGCAGCATCTACCTGCGCGTCTCGGCTTTGGAGACCCCGAAGTATCGCAACTACTTCAGCCTCGGCGCGCTGACCAACGGCGCGGGCCAGGTCGTCGAGTCCACATTCGAGCTGCTCCCGCCCCTTGCCGGATTCGACATGACCGACATCTCCCACATGCGCGAGCAGCAGGCTCCGGTCGACGGCCCGATCTGGCAGGTCGGCACCTCGAAGCGCCTCGATGGCATCTACCTCTACACGCAGCCGACGCTCTGGCGCGCCGCGTCCGCGGCCGGTCCGTTCGTGCCGACGAGCTATGTGCCCAGCACCTTCTCCAACGCTCAGGTCACCTCGCGCCTCAATCGTGACGGCTGGATCTTCTCGCAGGTCACGCGCGGGGCGGGCTCTTCATTCGCGGCGTTCCTTGTCGTCACCCGACCCACCGGCGCCGACTGCAGCGTCCCGTTCAACACCGCCCCCAGCGCCAACGCCGGCCCCGACCAGCGCGTGCCCGCGAGCCTGGGCACGGCGGCAGTCACACTCGATGGCCGCGCCTCGCGTGACGACGAGAACAACCCCCTGAGCTTCACCTGGCACGAGGGAGCGAACGTGATCGCAACGGGCCCCAACCCCACCGTGACGCTCAACGGTTTCGGACGGCACATCCTCAGCGTGGTCGTCGACGACGGCCGCTCCGGCAGTGCCAGCGACGTCGTGAACGTCGAGCTCTACGATCCCAGCGACACCACGCCACCCGTCTTCGCCAACGCCCCGTATCTCGCCACCGTCGCTTGCGGCGGCCCGAACGTCGACTTGCGCAACCTCGTCTCGGTCACCGACAACAGCGATCCCGATGTCGACGTGACGGTCGCGCCGTACTCGACCAGCTCGCCCACGTTGGGCACGCCGCTCGTGCTCGCCGTGACGGCGACCGATGGCGCGGGCAACACGGCGACGACAACGATCACGGTCACGGTGGCCGACAACGCGCCACCCGTCCTCCAATCAACCCCGCCGGTCGCCGAGACGCTCGAGTGCCACTACGCCGCGCCGTGGCAGCCACCCAACGTCACGGCCATCGACCAATGCGACGGCGCGGTCGCCGTGACGCGACAAGGCAACGCGATCCGCAGCCAGACCGGTCACTACGTCATCACCTTCACCGCCACCGATCGCGCCGGCAACACGGTCGCCTTCGATCATACCGTCACGGTCGCCGACACCGTGGGCCCCGGCATCGGAGTCGGCAGCAACGGCGGCTTTGGACCCGAGCGCAGGAACCACTGGCTCGAGTGCAACGCGGCCTTCGCGCCCCTCTACGTGAACGCCTTCGACCTCTGCACCGCCACCTCCTTCCCGACGAGCAGCATCACCGTCACAGGTTCGGTCAACGCGACGACGGCAGGGACCTACCCGGTGACCTACAGCGCCACGGACACCGCCGGCAACGAAGGTCGGAGCGTGATCGACGTGCACGTCATCGGCAACGCGCGTCGACCCGAGGTGACCGTGACCCAGGTGTCGGCCTACTCCCAGAATGCATACCCGCTGGGTTATCGCATTCTCAACAACTACAGCGTGGACGCGATTCAACCGATTGACCTCGTCGCCATGGGCTCCAACACCTCGGGGGGAAATCGTTACGCGGTATTGGGAACCCAGTGGTTGGGCTACCACAGCTATCGCGTGCACATCTACGACCTGCCCCCCATCGGCCCGCCAGTCCTCGTCAGCACCTACATCGCCCCCTTCAATGTCTCGTTGGATCATATAGCCTACGACGCAACGCGCTCGCGCCTGCTCATCTATGTCGGCTATATCGGCCTACCCAATGGGCTCTACTCCCTCGACCCCGCGACCCTCGAACTGGCGCCTGTCAAGCTCGAGGGCTTTCCAAACCCGCCAGTGATGACGGTGCGCGGCGACGAGCTCCTGGCCTCCAGCCTGGATGGGAGCTCGCTACGTGTCTACGACATCGCGAACAGCTTCGCCGAGAAGCCTTCGATCTGGCTTGGCGATCGCAAGGACCCGGCGGCCCGCCTCCCCGGGCGTCCGCTGAACCAGCTCACCTACAGCGCCGAGGACGACGCCTTCTATTACACCTTCGAGCGCGGGGGCAGGCTCTACCTCTTCGCGGTCGATGGCCAGACCCTGAACCCTATCGAGCAACGCTACCTGGGCATCCTGCCCTTCAGCGACATGCGAGGGAATCTGGTGGTGGAGCGTGACGCCGCGGACGTGCCTGTGGTGCTGGCAACGAGTATTTCTTACTCTGGCAACGCCTATTTCTACCTGACGCGGAGCTACCTCGGCACCGTGGAGTGCATGAAGGCCCCCGGCTCTTCGCCGCGCTCGTGGCTCCTGCCCGTCGCCACCGCCAGCGATCTCTGCGATGGCACCCGCACCGCGACGACCAGCGGCACATTCAACCCCGACTTTGCCGCACCCGGTGTCCATGAGGTTGATGTTTCTGCGGTCGACACGGCCGGCAACGAAGCGCTTCCCGTCACGGTGGCGACCCACTTCACGGACCCCTTGGCGCCCGAGCTGTCGGTCGCGAGCGGACCTGGAAGCACCACCCTGCTCATGAGCTCCGCACCCGCCAACGTGACCGCGCAATATATGGTCGGCCTGACCGAAGGACGCACGGCCCTTCTGATGAGCGAGTGGACGGGGTCCGCATACCGGCACACGATCCAGATCCGCGACGCGCAGCTCGCCCTGGTCGGCAATCCGATACCCCTCACCAGTTGGCCAGGCCCCTACTCGGGCCTGGCCTGGGACGACAGCCGCCAGCGCTTCATTACCTCCCGATATGACGGTAGCTACTTCGCGGTGAGCCCAAGTGGCGTCCAGACCCTGCTGTTCGTTGCCCAAGGCGCCCGCGACTTCAACCTGGTCGTGCGCGGCAACACCCTCATCGGTAATGGCTACAACAACTACGTGCCACCGACGTTTCCCAATCTGCTCATCGCCGATCTGCTCACGAGCACGGTCACAACGTTCGTCTATCGCAATACCGGGGTGCTCACGCGTTACCAGGCGTTGTCGGGCCAATCCGTTATGACCCACCTCGCCAGCGACGACGTCCTGCTCGCGGCACCAGTCGCAGGATACACCCACGGGATGGCCGGTCTCGACCAGACCATTCTGATCGTCGATCCCGCGACGCTGAACATCGTGGGCGCCTACTCACTGCCGATCGCCTTCAGGAGCATCGCTGCGCTCCATGGACAGCGCGACGCGGCGGGGCGCTTGCACCTCTCGATCACCGGCGCCGATACCAGTGGCAATCTCCGCCACTACGAGCTGCGCCACGATCCGATCCTCGTCGAGGTCAACGAAAGTTTCACGCTGCCGGCGGTCACCG
>Ga0105048_10011557_pt1 | contig 13922 bp, 11 predicted proteins | sample MAT05_FD_78382 | JGI IMG/M metagenome (GOLD analysis project Ga0105048, IMG submission 78382) | Freshwater microbial communities from Lake Fryxell liftoff mats and glacier meltwater in Antarctica - MAT-05 | ecosystem: Environmental > Aquatic > Freshwater > Ice > Liftoff microbial mat | place...
CGCTGACCGTACGCGGCAAATCGGGAGCTTCCACCAGGTACAGCGGTACATGGCGAGGAGAGCACCGTTCTTTCAGTCTTTGACGGATCGCGGACCGAAGTTCCCGGGTAATCGCCTGCCCGCTGTTCATTTTTACGAACAGTACGATCTGCTCGTCTCCATCGCGTCTCAGGACCGTGGCAAGGCATTCGGCGATCTCAGGAAACGCTTCTACCTGTTGATAGAGTTCGGGCGTGCCGATGCGGACTCCGCTGGGGTTGAGCGTTGCATGTGATCGGCCAAAAATCACAAAACCTCCGTTGGGAAATTCTTGTGCCCAGTCGCCATGGCACCATACCCCTTCGAACCGTTCAAAGTAGGCGGACTTGTACTTCTCGCCGTCCGTATCGTTCCAGAAACCGATGGGCATACTTGGAAACGGAGAAGCGCAAACAAGTTCACCTGGTGTGCCAATCACTGCCTGGCCTTGATCGTTGAATACGTGCACATCCATCCCCAGGCCTTTGCATTGAATCTGACCACGAACGACTGGTAAAGTTGGGTCGCCCAGCACGAAACACGACAAGATATCCGTCCCACCTGAAATGGAAGACAGGACTATGTCCGGGCTAATCGCCCGGTAGATCCAATCAAACGATGCGGGCAATAGGGGCGAGCCCGTGGACATAACGCAGCGAAGTTGATCCAGTCGGAAGTGCTTGGCCGGCTCATAGCCTTCCTTTTCGAGAGTCATGTAATAACGAGGGCTTGCACCGAAGTGTGTGATTCCCTCGGAATCAGCTATCTTCCAAAGTGTTTCTGGGCCCGATGCAAAGGGTGAACCATCATACAAAAGTATCACGGATTCGGATGCGAGTCCACTCAGAAGCCAGTTCCACATCATCCAGCCGGTGGTTGTGTAGTAAAAAAGTTTGTCACCTGCGTGGAGATCGCAATGGAGCAGATGTTCTTTAGTGTGCTGCAGGAGCGTTCCACCGGCACCATGGATGATGCACTTAGGTATTCCTGTCGTTCCGGACGAATAGAGGATGTAGAGGGGGTGATTGAATGGGAATCGATCAAAGACGAATGCGCTAACGGGCTGTTCGACGATTGCGTCCCATCCAAATTGCATCACCGAAGTCTCAAGCTTTATAGTTTCGCCAACAACCAGCATCGACTTGATCGTAGGTAGCCTCGGCAGCGTCCGAACCACTTTAGATAGGAGTGGCAAGTGCTTGCCGTTGTAGCAGCAATCGGATGCCGTAAGCATTACCGTGGGCTCGATCTGGCTGAATCGATCGCAAATTGCATCCTCTCCAAACTCTGGTGAGCAGGAGGACCAGATTGCTCCGACAGCTGCCGTCGCTAGGAGTCCAACGACCGCTTGCGCGGTGTTCGGGATCACCGCAACCACGCGATCGCCCGGTTGAACCCCTTGTGATTGCAAAAAACGCGCGACTTGGCAAACCTGTTGCAACAGTTGCTCGCGTGTTAGGGACGTCCGATCCCCGTTTTCGTTGATGGCAATTAAAGCAATCGATTCCGCAAACCGGCGATCCATCTGTTTTTCCGGCTTAAGAATTGCCTCCGCGAAGTTGAGTTTCGAATCCGGGAACCATTGCCCTTCCAACATGCTCGGACCTGGCAAAAAGGTGGTTTTGCCGAGCTCACCGACCACATCGCTAAATCGCCAAACCGCTTCCCAAAACGGACCTGGGTACTGAACGCTTGCCGAGTGCAGATCGCGTGGTTCGGTACCCAGATTGCTTAAGTAGTGGTTGCGGAAATAATTGCGAAATCGCGTTAGGTTAGCGCGTGCGATGATTGATTCGCTCGGTGTCCAAAGAATGGTATCGGATGGATCCACGGTATCGGGCTCAAGGGATTGAGATGGTAGGGGGATCGAAGCTACGCGTTCTTGCGTTCGAAGCCTACAATAGGCTATTGGAATCGCTATGCTTTGAGAAGCGATAGGGCGTTTTATTTGACTTGGTTATCGTCTCGGTTCCTCGATTTTCTAAAGGGTTGCAAAATGTCAAACGGCTGGATACTCGCTGGCATCAGAACTCCGATCGGGCGATTCTTGGGGGAACTTTCGCATAAAACCGCACCCCAACTGGCAGGCTATGCACTTCAGGCCGCATTAGAATCGTCAGAAATTGACAAGGATCGAGTCGATGAAGTTATCGTGGGTGAGGTCCTGACCTCGGGTGTTGGTCAAGCGCCAGCTCGTCAAGCCTCTTTGCATGCGGGTTTTCCGGAGTCTGTGGGTTGTTCGACCGTCGGTAAGGTTTGCGGTTCGGGGCTTTTTGCGGTGATGCTGGCTGATCGAGCGATACGCGTCGGAGACGCCTCGATTGTCGCCGCTGGAGGAATGGAGAGCATGAGCCAAGCTCCTCATCTGCTACGTAACTCGCGGTCTGGCTGGAAGTATGGACAACAGTCTCTTTTGGATTCTATCGAGCTTGACGGACTACGATGTCCACACGGTTCGGTGTTGATGGGTGTCTATGCGGAGAATGTCGCCAAGGAGCACCGCGTCGATCGAGCTACTCAAGACGAATGGGCCATGCAAAGCCACCAGCGAGCCATGGCAGCGCAACGTGCGGGTACTTTTGCGGCCGAAATAGTGCCAGTCCCTGGAGCCAACGGAGAGCTTGTGCAGGATGATGGCGGCCCGCGAGCGGATTCGAGTTTGGAGAAGTTGGCGAAATTGAAACCGGTCTTTGACGCCCACGGTACCGTTACCGCTGGTAACTCGTCCACGCTGAGCGACGGTGCCGCCGCCGTGATTGTCGTGAGCGAAGCGATTCGCAAGTCACTCCTCAATTCATTCGCCTTTCGCATCGTGGCCAGCACAGTTTACGCGAGAAAGCCCCAGGATTTGTTCTTAGCACCCGTTGGAGCGATCGAGAAACTGCTTTACAAAACAAACCGCACGATTTCAGACATCGACTTGTTCGAAATCAACGAAGCCTTCGCATCGCAAACCATCGCCTGTATGCGGCAGCTGAAGATCGCTCCAGAACGACTCAACGTCAACGGTGGAGCATTGGCATTGGGACATCCCATCGGATGCAGTGGCGCTCGCGTCTTAGTCACATTGATGCATTCTCTGCAAGCGAGAGGTCTTTCAACCGGGGTGGCGGCGTTGTGTCTCGGTGGTGGTGAAGCTGTTGCCATGATGATCGAAGCGCAACAATGAACAAAGCTATCGACGAAACCCAAATGGTGCTGATTGCTGCTCGACACGGCATCGATTTAGCAGGCATGCAGCCTGATTCTTTGGAATCGCGAATTCGCGATCTTGAACTCTGTCTAGCCCGACAGGATGTACCCTATCCCATTTCCAGGGATAGGGCGGCGAGTTATCTACAGTCCGCAAGCGGCGGTACTCTTTTCCAAGTCGGCACTCTTTCGGACGAGCAAGTCGATTTGGGTGACTATCGCAATTCGCAGAACTACGAGGCCTACACACGGCAGGAGCATTTAAGTTGGGCTTGTTTGATCGCCGAGCAGCAGCGGACCAAGCATCGGTTTGCATGCCAAGAGTATTTGGAGGGTGAGGCGATTTTCGCCGTTGGTGGGTCGGTTATACCGGATTTCTATTTGCTGAACGCTCGCATTTTTCAGCAGACTGGTTGGCAGCTTGCAACGGTCAGCATGATCATCCCTGCCGAACTTTTCTTCACTTGCCACAGCCGTCGTTTCTTTCCCGTGACAACCTTTATGCGGGCGCTCGAGCAGGACTATCTGCAGGAACCTGATATCGGTCATGACGTAGCAGGGCACGTCGCGACCTTTACGATTCCCGTGGTTGCGCACGTTATGCGAAATCATGGGATTGCGAGAAATCTCATTTACGAGGAGCGCGATCGGCGATACGCGCTAGCGACGACGGACGAGGCGCGCATCGCGATCCACAAAAAGGCGGATGAGTTGCTGCTGTACGCCGAACGCATTTATTGGTTTACGGTCGAGTTTGGCTTGGTAATGCAGCAGGGGCAAGTGCGAGCGTTTGGTGCCGGGATCCTATCCTCGCCCGGAGAAACGGTTTTTAGCGTCAACTCATTAAAACCGACGCGGCTATTGATAGATCCCTCGCAAGACACCGATCTGCTCAGGTTGGCCACGACCGACTACTTGATCAGCGAGTTTCAGAAAACGTACTTCGTCACCGAGCGGTTCGATCTACTTGAATCGATAAGCCCTGAGCGAATTGTGGAGACGGCAGACCTGGCATCCAAGCTGCCCCATTTTTCGTGGCGTGACATTGCACCTGGCGACCGAGTGCTCAACGTCGGTGAATCCGCCGTCTCGACCAACGAAAAGTATCTAAGGCTGATGTGTAACCAACTTTGCGATGATTGCCTAACTCGGACTGCGATCCGCAATTTTCGGCTCATGGTTCATGGCCTTGACCCATCGATCGACTTGCAAAGTGTCTGGCGAGGTCCGATGGCATCGGTACCTGAAGGTTGGATCGACTGGTTTCGAAGCGAAGAAGAAAAGCAAAGTTTTCATCAGATCACTCGTCCGTTGAGTTACTAAGCACTTCCGCATAAAACTTTGACTGAAACCAAGCATCAGCCGCATGGCATTAGCCGCATGGCGTTAGCCGCGGTTTTCGGCTATTCAATGTAGTTTGGGACCATTGTCCCGAACGAATCATTGGACGGGGAAAATGGTCCCATCCTACGGAACGCCACCTCGTGGAACAGGGCCAAATTCCACCGAAGGATTCATGCAATTGTGGTTATAAGCCTATTTAGCCAAGGAAGCGCGAACAAGTTGTCGATCGTTGCGAGCGAATACGCTTTTCTCCGCAAATGCAGGGTGCGACCAACAGACTCCACCACGCTGCCCTAACTGCACTTTCGTAGGCTCAATCAATTGGCAACGATCAATGATGCTTAGGCCCTGCCTCGATAGCTTTGCAATGAGCAATTCCCCACGCTCATTGAACATCCAAACTCGATCCGCTTGTCGCACCATATGGATTGTCGCCCATCTGGCTTTTGGTACTGCGGTCAAGTCCTCCCAAAGGCGTTCACCAGTTTCCGCGTCAAGACAACGCAATTCGCCATAACTGTCTGTTCCGTAAACAAGTCCATCCTGCATCAAACTGGTTCCAATCATCGCATGCAATGCTTTTGTGTGCTGTTCGTCTCGGCCAACCTTTTTCCAAATCACTTTTGATTCTAGTTTATCCTTCGGGACGCTCACCATCAGGGAGCCATCGTAAAACGAAGACACGAAGAGTTTTTCCCCTTCGAGAATTGGATCGCCGACGCCAATTGGCATGTTTTTTGGTGGAAACGGATGTCCCCAATAAACTTTGCCAGTCAGTGGGTCGAGTCCAGACAGAGTATCACCCGTCCAACAAACGAGAACATCTTTGCCTGCCTGCTTGATCAGGATCGGAGAGGAGTATCCGGCTCGATCCGATAATGAACGCCAAGCCTCGATGCCGTCAAATCGATTAAACGCAACCATACAAGCTCCGTCGCCCGACACCTGCTGAATGACCAAGTTGTCAAAGATTATGGGCGATCCGGCAATCCCCCATATCGGCATATTGATTTGGTACTCGGACTGCAAGTCGTGACTCCAGAGGACCACTCCAGATTTCGCATCCAAGCAGTGGAAATGCCCCATCGCGCCAACAGCATAAGCTCTGCCATCATGAATCGTGACACTACCACGCGGACCGGCCGTATAGCTGATTCGATAGTCCGCTGGATAAGTATGAGCCCAGATCGATTTTCCGTTTGCGGAGTCAAAGCAAAGGATTCTTTCGTTCGCAACTTGACCCTCAGCCTGACGATCCATCACATACACGCGACCATCTGCAACCGTAGGTCCAGAGTAACCCGGTCCAATTTCGACAGACCAATCAAGCGGAAATTGACCTTCCGGTAGATCATCACGTATTCCGGATTCGTTCCATCGACCATCTCGGTTCATCCCGCGCCATTGTGACCAATCATCTGCTGAGACGCGCCCTGTGACAGTCAAGGAAATAGCAAAGACAACCGCTATCGTATGTCGCAGTAAAAACCGCATTCGCATACTCCAAAGTTTTTGGCAATTTAAAATTAAGTCAACGGAATATCCAGCTGATCGAATTGCAATTGTATCAAATTACCTTCGAATCAGCTTCGGAGCTTTTGCTTTTCGCGTGGACTTTTTTCGGGGCAAACGAATTTAAATTCTTTCAAGATTTCGCCGTTATCACAATCGGCGAATCTTCGCCAGATTTTTCTCTGCAAGATTCTCGTGCGGCAGATGCCTGCGACGATTACGGCGAGCGGCTGTCTGTGAGATACCAGTTGTAGTTTGGGACCATTGTCCCGAACGAGTCAACGGACGGGACAATGGTCCCGTCCTACCGTAGTTTTCAGCCTGCCGCTCGCCCAAACGCATGGAATAGACAGCTAACGCAGTAATGTCGTAACCTTCCCGTAAGGAACGCTGCAACTTCGATTGACGTTCATCTGTTGATTTGGCAACAATGCCGCCATCTGGCGAGGCGAATCAAGCCCCGCTGCCGCAACACGCACGGAGTAGGCTATGGACGGCTATCGATTTCGATCCATCATGAATGGACCGACTCGGAGACAGCATCCGATGGGGATATGCCAAACATGGCTATTACGACCCCCATTACTTTCGTCAAATCGAGTCACTTGCTAGGGACGTTTTTGCTCGACTCGGCTATGCGTTAGCGAGGCTTTCCATAGAGGCACAGGTGGATCGAAGTCAGATGGGGCAAACGCTTATCATCCATGTTCTGGAACTCGGCAAGCAAACTCAGGTAAGTGCAATCCGATGCCAAGGGAACAGTCTTCACGATTCCAAAAAGTTGTCTGAAGCTCTCGGGCTTCGTGTGGGACAAGTTTATAAGCATTAAAAGCGTACTTTATAAAAACATGGGGCTCAATGAACTCTGCGTATTTGCCACGGCTACCGCCTACGCAGATCCAACAATGGATTTGCGATTGATGATTGCCGAGCTTAAGGATGTACCGGAAGATGTTATCGTAGTCGCAGGAGAGTACCCGCTCGGCAATACCACCTTATCGAAACTGTGGCAAACGCTCAACAGTCTCTCGGGCGAATCTCGAACCGACGATTTCCGAAACATCATGATCGAAGAAGCATGCAACTATTTGGAGGAGAACAAACCGATGCTGATTCAGTGGATGCGGAGTTTTGATCCAACGGCATCGTCCCCGGTCTATTGGGCCGCCAACGGAACCCCGATGAAGGCCATCGGGGTTAGCGAGGGACAAACCATCGCATTACCATGCTAAGCATAAGTGCATGAGTTTTTCGGGGTGATTAGCTTTTGGGAGTTAGCCTGGGTTGCACGAGATGCCGTACCGTAGGATGGGACCATTGTCCCGTCCGTTGATTCGTTCGGGACAATGGTTCCAAACTATATTTAATAGCCGAAAACCGCGGCTAAGGCTTGGTTTCACTCAAAGACTTATACGGAAGTGCTTAGCCATCGTTGACGAGTACACTTTGTGGAGCCCCTTCAGGGCAACTTTTGGGCGTTTTGTAGTACCCAGGGCGGCGTTTCGCAACGTTCCGTCGCTACACTCTGCCCTGGGCTGAAATGTTACTGCCCCATTCGGGGCGAAAGGCCCTGGGCTGAAATGTTACTGCCCCATTCGGGGCGAAAGCTGTACGACCTCCTCGTCCGACTGGAACGCAAGGTTCGTTAGCCTACGAACCATATTCACCGAGCGGCACAAGGCCGCTGGGGTCTTTCATGGAACATGGTTTGCGCAAACATGGGAGGCAGCAGTATCAAATTTTAACAGCCCAACGTTAGCCGCCCCTGGGTGCAAAAGTGGGAAGTTCTCATCGAGACTGACTCGGTATCCCTTACCGCTCGGCTATAATCCCCCAGGTCATTGAGCCCATCGGACTTCAAAATTACCCGGAGAATAAGCCATGAAATGGAACCTTGGACGACATATCGCCTGCGCATTTGTAGCATTTTCGTTGATGTCCTGTTTCGCGGTTGCAGAGGACTGGGCTCAATGGCGAGGTACACAACGAGATGGCAAATCCTCAGAGAAAGGCTTGTTGGCCAAGTGGCCTGAGGCAGGACCAAAACTGCTTTGGCAAACAAAGAATCTCGGCAGCGGTTTTTCCACGCCCTCGATTGTTGGCGAACAGCTGTTTGTCATATCCAACCAAGGAAACGAAAAGGAAGAGGTCGTCGCCCTTTCGACATCCAATGGAAACAAACTCTGGTCCACTCCCATTGGAAAAGTCGGACCGAATCAGGGGCCCCAGTATCCTGGCACGCGAGCCACTCCAACGGTTTCGGGGGAGTCTATTTACGCGCTCGGCTCCGATGGTGATCTCGTATGTCTCGATATCAAGTCGGGACAAAAGAAGTGGTCAAAAAACCTGCGCAGCGACTTCGGCGGCGTCCCTGGCATGTGGGCCTATACCGAGTCCCCCTTGATCGATGGCGACATGCTCATTTGTTCTCCTGGTGGTGCCACTTCGACAGTCATTGCGCTCCAAAAATCGACCGGCAGTGTTGTGTGGAAATCCCCTTTATCCGAGGCCGATGCGGCCAGTTACGCGTCGCCGGTCATGGCCACCGTGGATGGTGTGAAACAGTACATTCTCTACCTTGGAAAAGGAATTGTCGGACTCAAAGCCGATACCGGCGAGTTGCTTTGGCGCTATACCAAGACATCGGACGCTCAAGCGAATATTGCGACTCCTATCGTAAGTGGCAACTATGTCTATTCAGCTGCAAGTCGAGTTGGTGGCGGACTTGTGAAAGTGAAGGGAACGAAGAGCGAACCCGAAGAGCTTTATTTTGCAAAGTCACTGCCGGCTGGAATGGGAGGAAGTGTTTTGATCGATGGCAATCTCTTTGGGTCCATCGGCGAAACGATGGCCTGCGTCGACTTTATGACAGGCACTATCAAATGGCAGGACCGAGGGATCGGTTCGGCGTCGATTTGTTTTGCGGACGGTCGATTGTATTTGCACAGCGTAAAAAACGAACTTGCAATGATCGAAGCATCACCTGAAGGTTTCAAACCGTTGGGAAAGGTTGCCCTACCGGGCACTACGGATCATGGAAACGCGAAACCATGGACACATCCAGTGATCTCGAACGGTCGACTTTATGTTCGCGATCAAGCGGACGTTTGGTGTTACGACATCAAGGGCTAGCAAACGAGGGCTCAGAAAACGAAAAAACCCTGGGTTTCACAAGGGAAAACCAGGGTTTTGTTCAGCGAGGTCGACGGGGCTCGAACCCGCAACCTCCGGATCGACAGTCCGGTGCTCTAACCAATTGAGCTACAACCCCTTCGCTTGAATGGGATTATAGCCCTCAACAGGCGACCCGCAAGCGCACTTGGTTCGGTCTCCCGGTTTTTCTACCGATTCAAGTGACCGGACCGATCCACGCGGAAAATCGTTACAACCGGTCGAACTTTCCAAAAGCTGCAATAAGCTGGCAACAGCGAGTTGACCCGCGACCATTGCGAAGCCTAAGCTTCTGAAGATCCATTCTGGTCTTTGTTCCGTCTCCGAATTTAAGCCGTTCCCTACCCGGAACGGGTTTGGGTTGCCATGCCATGCAGTTTATCCAGAACCTATCCGCAGAATTCGTTCGCCAAGTCTGTTACAGCGTCGAACACATGGGCGTCACGCAGTGGTGTATCCTCGGGACCACCTCCGTAGTTTTAGGCTTTCTTTGCCTTCGCACTACCAAGTTCTAACCTGAATCATGCGTGGGGTGGCGGCATGCAGTGCAACTTCATTTCGAAAATCATCTGCGATGGATGACTCGATGCTATGCCCGCCATCGTTAACTGCCTCGCCTTGCGAAAAAAACCTCGTGGGAAGAGCACAAGTCCATGGACGAGCGTTGTTCCCTATGCAATTCATCGTAATAGCGAGCCAGTTCAAATAGCTAGTGAGTCAATCCGAAGAAACTAAGCAGGCACAACATTCGTGCAACGACCGCCCAGGGCAATTAACGCCCATGGACTATGAAAAATGCCTGAGTTGTCGAAAACCTTGCGAATTACCGACCAATGCTAGGTGGGTTGCTCGCGAAGAAATCGCGAGGACCTCGATTGGTGTAATAAGGATAAGCTGTTTGTGGGGCAGGTGCTCCCGACCCTACTTGTGGATCTTGTCGATATTGGTTGTGGGACATCGCATTACCATGGTGCGCTCCCAAACGACCACCAAAATGGTTCCCAGTAAGGTGAGCTCCGTAGTCGCTACCACCACGTTGCCACCCGATATTGCAAGGTCGACATCCAATCGATCCGTTGCAATTGTTGCATTGACGATTGCGTAGTGGAGTGCAGCCAACCGACATAGCTACAGTAAAACCGATTAAGGCGAGGGCTTGAATGCCGCGTTTCATGACTTGATCCTTTAGTGTTTCGCATTGGCTGGCTCGCTTGGTTGCATGCTCGCGTTCTACGAGCTTATGACGTCCAGTCTTCACTAGGATCGAAACAACTAGCACTCTAAATTTAATCCTCCCAACCCGCCCTGCACAAACTACCCAGATTGCCATCGCTAAACCCTACAGGGCCAAGGTGACAGCCTGCTTCATTCGTTCGAGCCCAGTTTTGGCAACCTCGTTTGGATCCTGCATCCAATAGGTCCTGTTGAACAGTTCCAGCGACAGCACCCCTTGAAATCCGCTCGCCAATACGGAGGAGAGGGCTTTACCGATCGGTGCGATGCCGTCGCCAGGATAAACTCGGTCCGCATCGCCAATTTTGTCGCGAGGGATATCAGGGTAGTCATTCATGTGAAGCACGTGGACTCGTTCCCCAGACAGCAGCTTCAAATCATGGAATTCCGAGCCACCCTTGTACAGGTGGTAGATGTCTGGCAAAACGCAAGCGTCCGGATGTTGTGCAGCGGCTGCGACATAGAGTACCTCGGGCAATCGCGACAAGTTTTTGGAAAAGCCCCATACCTCCAGTTGAGGCGTGCAACCGGCCGCTTGGCCAACTTCTAACAATGCGCGATATCGCTCTGCGACTTGATCCAAGTTCAATACCGGACCATTCGTTGCGCCGGCGGGCGGCGCTGCGATCCGCATGCCGCCGAGCGAAGTGATGATGTCCATCTCCTTCCGAGCCTGTTCCAGCCCCTTTTTGCGGGTGGAATCGTCGTCGACGATCCAATTCGCGAAAGCGATCGAACTTTCCAGAGTTAGTCCAGCGTCCGCGATGCGTTTCCTAAGGTCTGGCAACGATCCACCTTGATCGGCATATTTGGTAATATCGCGAAGCCACAACTCTATGGCGTTGTAGCCTGCCTTCATTGCGATCCCAACTTGATCTACGACTGGAATAACTTCGCCGTGAATAGTGCTCGTGTTGAGGCAGAACTTGATTCTCTTTTTCGCGGCGTCGAATCGATTTGACTCTATCGCTGAAAATGCAGAGTTGGCTTTCGAGTAACTTCCGGCTAGGGCCACTGTCGTGGCAGCCATTGCTGCCCGATGAAAAGTGCGTCGGGAGACTGAGACGGAGGGGTCATTGATCGCGGACATCGTTGTTGCTCCGAAAACGAAACGGAAAGGAAATAGGCCAGGCGGACAAACTAGCTGCCGCCAGCATGGCAGCATACATCCAGTCCCCCAGCAGTAAAAGCATGCATAAAATAAAAACACCCAGAGCCCATCGGCCCAGACCATTCCAAATGGGATTGGTCATAAAGAGCAGAATCGCTGCTTGCGAAGCGATCACCAAATGCGTCAACCATTGGCCAACAAACTGCCAGCCGTCTCCCAGCCGAAGCCATTTTGGACCACGCTGCAAGAGAAGCCAGCCAGCCTCGCCGTCCCACCAGATGGGGTAGGCCAACATACTGGCCAAGCTAAATGCGATCCAAATCCAGAAATGGCATCGCGCTAACTGGGCCGCTAGGTTAACGCTGATCCTAGCGTCTCCACTGCAGAAACCCGGCCTCCAAGTCCAGGTCGTACGACCGGGATCGATTACCAAGTACGCGAACAAGGCTGTCAGCAATGGCTCGTAGACCAATGCCAGCAACGGTGCCCGATGATGAAACATTCCCAGGCAAAGCCAAACGATCAAGGGTGAAAGCCTCGCTCCGAGGCCAGCCACTGTTGCGGCACTTCCGGCTATTCCCACCATGGAAACGAGGGTTGTTAGTTGGGGCCGCGAAAACAGTACGGACCAGCGATAAGAACTGCCCGTCCCCTCCACCTCGTGTCCGATCAAGTAGAGGCCCGCATCCGAGTTCAGCCATCCTTTTTCGCCAACCCAAGTCGAACCGACCAATCCGAGGCCCACGAAATGGACCAATGCGATCAATCCGCATGCGACACGTAGAGATGCGATCAAGCCGGGAGGAGCTGGGGTGAACCAGACGCGATTCCAGTCGTCAAAAATTTGCTTTGGAGTCGCGCTCACGGTTTCCCTCGAAGTTCCGGGGAAGAAATCGGACGAACCGTGCGATGTGGTTCGATCACGGGGATTAAACCGATATCACCGTTTTCCAGCCTGGCAACAGCCGCTTCAAAAAGCACAGTGTTCTCAAAATCGGTTCTTTGCAGCCGGATCCTGTCGAGCGGTGTACTTCCGGGAATGGATTCTAGGTGAAGGACCATGGAGTAAAGCAGCTTGATCAGCCCAACGGAATCTTGATCTTCTGCGGCAGCCAGCTCGCTCATTACATGCAAGAGTCTCTTGGCCCGTTCCGCACCAAAAACGGCTGACTTTGGGATCAGTACAGGCAGCCAATCCTGAGGCTGTTCGTTAATGGGTGGTTTCTTTAACAAAAGAATTGTGACGGCCAAATCGCTTTCATGGGTGGCACTGATCCACTCGATCGGCAACATTTCTTGGTGCCAATTCGCGCCTATTAAATAGGGTTGCGACCACACTCGGGCAATATCCTGGATCGATGAACGGTTGGAATTGGTGGAGTAGGTGAGGATGACGCAGGCGAGATGAGCCAGGATGGCTAGGCTAATCGCCCAGCGCCAGCCTCTACGTTTTTCTTGAGCAACCTGCTTGGGCTTAATGCGTGGGTTCATCGTGGGTTGGATGTTTTTTCGAATCGATGTGGTCCATTGAGTGTAGTTGCAATTTCCTAATCGCAGAAACGAAAAAACCGAGTTGACCCCCCGGAAGGAGTCTCAACTCGGTTTTTAAGAATAAACGCCGCAATGACAAACGGTAACCTGTCATCGCGATTCTTCGAAACAGCTTACGCTGAAGGTTTGTCACTAACCGATGCTGGTGCAGCGGGAGCGGCTGGTGCAGCAGGAGCCGCTGGTGCAGGTGGAACAACCGTCGAGGTGCTGACCGAGCCAGAATCCATTACGGTTCCGCATGAGTTGCATCCGGACGACATGATCACTGTAGCATTAGCGTAGGTTTCCATTGGAACTGACATCGAAGCACAACCGCATGATGGTGCTGGAGCGGCACAACCGCACGAAGGTGCAGGAGCACAAGCTGGTGCTGGGCAGCAGGTTGGTGCAGGAGCACAAACAGGTGCTGGCGCTGGGCAGCAAGTTGGTTCAGGAGCACAAACAGGTGCTGGCGCTGGGCAACAGGTAGGAGCTGGAGCACAGCAGGATGGAGCCCCGCCGCAACGGCTAGCCATCTTTTCCTTAATCTTTGCGAGCAAACCGCCGCCATGACAAGCGTTTTCCTTCTTGGCATGAATCTTAGCCAAAAGACCTTGTCGTCCGCCGCAATCGGCCATTGCGAATGAACCCAAGCTGATTGCAAACGCTGCAAGAGCTGCCGAAGCCAATCGTACTTTAATCATCAAAAACTTCCTCCCGAGAGAACTAAACATGATCCACGCAATGCCACGATGTACTTCCTGAATGATGGACCTAATCTGTCAGAAACTGCTCTGACGCTCCGTGCCGC
>Ga0105048_10011558_pt1 | contig 13920 bp, 12 predicted proteins | sample MAT05_FD_78382 | JGI IMG/M metagenome (GOLD analysis project Ga0105048, IMG submission 78382) | Freshwater microbial communities from Lake Fryxell liftoff mats and glacier meltwater in Antarctica - MAT-05 | ecosystem: Environmental > Aquatic > Freshwater > Ice > Liftoff microbial mat | place...
ATAGTAGTTTTAAAAAATTCACCGGTTACGAGGCAGCTCCCATGAGGGATTGGCGAATTTGGATTAGGATTTACAACCGTTGTTCGTTGGGCTTGTCCCTCTGTTTTTACCGCCACATTAAAAACACTTGTGTAAAAGCCCCAATAACCTTGAAGTTTGTTGCCCGCGCCGCTGCCGATCGTTGGCGTCATTACTACTCCTTTCATTTTATATTTTGTGACGTAAGTGTTGAAGCCCACAAAAGATGCAATGGTGCCATCCAGTAAGCCTGTCGAATTGGTTTTAATCTTTACATCATAATTCTGGTAGGCCAAGGACACCCGCAACCATTTGTATGTGCCTGCTGGTATTTTACTAAATGGAATAGAGAAAAAAACATCTCCATTTTTACACAGCACAGATTTGCAAAACGAAATCGCTTTCTCGCCACCGCAAGCTGTTTCTTCTGCTTTGTACAGAACAGCGCCCTGACCCGCCTGCGTTAAATCATTTTGCGCCAATTCAAGGTAATGCGCGCTCATGCCGTTAAACTCAGGTGATTGACCTGCATTACCCACAGCAATGGTAGAACTCAATCCCGAGCTGTTCAAACGCGCTTGCGTGCTATCAAACACAAATTTAAAAACTAATTTTGATCCTGCCTCACTGCTGTTCCATACGCTATCCGGAAAATTGCAACCCGGACATTTAATAGCCGGAACAACAGTCTCTTCAACCACTTTTGTTTTGTCAGCTTTTTTATTGCAGCAAATAACGCTCAACAATAATGCGCAGTAAAAAAACAATTTCTTCATAGTATTATTTTTAATTTTAATCTTTTAAAGATAAAAAAATATGCGCTTGGTAATACAAAGGGTTAAGTATTCGAAGTTATTTATTAATAACGAATTACGTTCACAAATTGACAATGGCCTCGTTGTTTTGATCGGGATCGAAGAAGCAGACCTGCATGAAGATGTTTTGTGGTGCGCGTCAAAACTTTGCCAGATGCGCATCTTTTCAGATATTGAAGGAAAAATGAACCTGGATATTAAACAAGTAAATGGGGAAATTTTATTGATTAGCCAATTCACTTTGCACGCTTCCACTAAAAAAGGGAATCGGCCTTCCTATTTAAAAGCGGCAAGGCCTGATTTCGCAATCCACTTATACGAAGCTTTTATAAATGAAACAGGGCTGTTAGTCGGAAAACCTTGTAAAACTGGTGTTTTTGGAGCAAACATGCAGGTAGAGCTGCTAAACGACGGTCCCGTTACAATCACCATCGACAGCAAAAACAAAGAATAATGAAACAAGAGACAACACGCTTGCTACCCAAAAATTTTTTATATTTAAACTCTATATAAACAATAGCCGTGAAACCCAAAATTTTATTAGAAAAAACAAAATTTGATGTCACTATTAAGAGGCTTTGTCACCAGCTGATTGAGGTACACAATGACTTTGAAAAAACCGTGATTATTGGTTTACAACCCCGTGGCATTTATCTCGCGAGACGCATTCAAAAAGAACTGCAAAGTATTTTAAAAAACAAAAAAGTACAATGCGGCGAACTGGATACAACTTTTCACCGCGATGATTTCAGAAAAAAAGAACTGATCCCCAACCGAACCAGTATTGACTTTATTATTGAAGAAAAAAATGTAGTGCTAGTAGACGATGTGTTGTTTACAGGCAGAACGATTCGCGCCGGGCTCGACGCCATGCTAGCATTTGGTAGACCCAGCGATGTGGAGCTCTTGGTGTTGGTTGACAGGCGGTTTGCGAGACATCTCCCTATTCAAGCAAAATACATTGGCATTACCATCGATTCTATCGAAACGCAAAATGTAAAGGTGGAGTGGAAAGAAAGTGACGGAAAAGATAAAATCACTTTATTTGATAAATAATGAAACCTCTTTTAAGCGACCACCCAGAATTTTATGTAAGGTATATCAGCTTGGTAACTAACGATAGTGTTACCGAAGCAATGCTTCATACAAAAAAAGAAGTTGAACGCCTCATGAACCGCCTCAATGAGGATCTTGGAAACTACGCTTATGCAAATGGAAAATGGACCATTAAAGAAGTGTTGCTGCACTGTATTGATACCGAAAGAATTTTTAGTACCCGTGCTTTAAGTTTTGCAAGGGGGGAGAGCCAGAAAGCACTTTCTTTCGATGAGGACACATACGCGGCTAACAGCCATGCCAATACAAGAACGCTACAAAATATTATGCAAGAATTTGAAAGCGTGAATGCTGCAACATTTAATTTATTTAGTTCTTTTGCGGAACAAGTATTACAAACTGTTGGTGAAACGCCTTCTGGCTCGGCAACTGTTAATGCCGTAGGTTTTGCAATATGCGGCCATTCGCTTCACCACATGGGCGTAATCAGGGAACGTTATTTAAAAGATCTAAAATAAAATTTAAAAATTAAAATATAAAAGCTATTTTTAGCTTTTGAAAACAAGGCTTTCAGAAAAGTAATGAGCAACCTCAGTGTACAGCATCTCCTCGGCATAAAAAGTTTAACGAAAAACGACATTGATTTAATTTTAACAACCGCTCAAAATTTTAAGGACGTCATTAATCGTCCCATTAAAAAAGTTCCCTCTTTGCGCGACATGACAGTTGCCAATCTATTCTTCGAAAATTCTACCCGCACCCGTTTGTCCTTCGAGCTTGCTCAAAAAAGATTAAGCGCGGACGTGGTTAATTTTTCAGCCTCCAACTCTTCTGTAAAAAAAGGAGAAACCCTTGTAGATACTGTAAACAATATTTTGGCGATGAAAGTAGACATGGTCGTGATGCGACACGCGAGTGCAGGGGCGGCATTTTTTCTTTCTAAAAAAGTAAACGCAAAAATTATTAACGCAGGCGATGGCGCGCACGAACACCCAACACAGGCTTTGTTAGACGCTTTTTCAATTCAGGAAAAACTTGGTACTTTATCTGGAAAAAAAATAGTGATCGTGGGCGACATTTTGCATTCACGGGTAGCCCTCTCAAATATTTTTTGCCTTCAAAAACTCGGCGCCATTGTAAAGGTTTGTGGCCCTTCAACGCTTATTCCAAAATTTATAACATCGTTGGGTGTTACGGTAGAGTCCGATCTGCGCAAAGCACTCGAATGGTGCGATGTAGCGAATATGTTGCGTATTCAATTAGAACGTCAAGACATTAAATATTTTCCATCACTTCGAGAATATACGATGATGTACGGCCTCAATAAACAATTACTCGACAGCCTTTCTAAAAAAATAATTGTGATGCACCCTGGCCCGATTAACCGCGGCATTGAAATAACCAGCGATGTGGCGGATGGCAAACAATCTATTATTTTAGACCAGGTTGAAAATGGTGTTGCTGTGAGAATGGCAGTAATGTTTTTGCTGGCTGGCAGGCAGGGGTAAATTCTTAGATCTAAAATTAATGATGGAAGACCGTTAAAAACTACCCAGCATCAAATTACAACCTCTCACATCGCTTTGGTCGTAGCGCCCCATTAATTCCAATTCATTATTTTCGTTTAATCTTCCGAGATCTTTTGTCGCAATAAAGGAACATGAATTTAAATTTGCCAGGTCAATTACATTAATCCCGCCCGTTCTTCCATCTTTCCTAATCTTTAAAGGATCGTCGACTTCTCTCACCAAAAATTTTAACCAAGGGGGCGATTTAAAGAGTCCATTGGCTGCGCTGTAGGCCTGGCTCAAAAGTTCTGTCATGCCATACTCGCTGTGAATGGCATTGTTTTGAAAACCATTTTTTAAATATGCATGCAATTCAGCTTTCAGCATTTCTTTTCGGGTGCCTTTCATACCGCCGGTTTCCACCACAATAAAATTATTGTTTAGTTTGAGTTCTTGATCACAAAGATCCATCAGCGCATAAGAAACACCAATCAGTAAAGTTTTTTCACCGGTTTTATTAAGCGCGTTTATTTTGTTTTTGAGATTGTCGATGTTGTCTAAAAAGAACCCGCTGAAAGGATGCCCGGAAGCAACAATCAATTCGTTGCACATATAAACCAACGAAGAGCCTTGTCTCTGAAGGTAATTGGGAAGCAAGGCCAGAATGCAGAAATCACGGGGATCACCATAGAATAGATTGAAACACTTGTTAAAACTGTTTTCGTACAAATTGATATCAGTTACGAAATGCTTAGCAGGTATCTGCGAAGTGGTGGCACTGCTCTTAAAACAAATGGTTGTTTCGGTTAAAGGAGTGGAGGTCACTTCAAAATTCTTAAAAAATTCGACGGGCAAAAAAGGGATGGATTCGATCGTTTGAACTTTTGCCACGTCTACTTTTAAAAGATCGACCCACTGTCGGTAAACAGCGCAGTTGCCGTATTGAAAACGAAAAATCTCTATACTAAGCTTTAAAAATCCCTCCTCCGAATTGGAATCGCTGAATATGTTTTCTTTTTTTAACAAGGCTAATTAAAGATGATCTTATTTTTTTGTAAATTTATGTATTGATTTTTGATTGATGCGTTATCTGACGGTGATATTTTTAATGGCCTGCCTTGTGTTCTCCTGTGTAAAAAAAACGCCGTCGAATCCCATTCCAGAAATCGAATACAAGGACTTCGCATTACTTGGGCGCGCTGGAACAGATTCAGCAGTTTTTACAATAGGTTATTATGACTGGGACGGCGACTTATTTACTAACACGACGTCGGATCCAAACAATATCGTCTTTACAACTTTTCTTTTCAACAGCGATTCAAATAAATTTTTTAAAGACGTTCCTTCTTTTGCATATAATATTACGCAACCCGGCGAAGGTTTCTATAAGAATAAAGCTATTCGAGGAGATATTTACGTACCTGTGAGTGAGTTTAGGTCCGATCCAACAAAAAAAATCGTGAAGTTTGATATTTTTATGGTAGACATGAAAGGAAACAAATCTAACGTGATAACAACACCTCAATTTACATTAGCGCCCTAGCACCTTTATCATTTTTTCGGCGATTACTTTACTCATTTTGTAATCACTTTCATGCGTCCAGCCTGCAATATGTGGACTCAAGATAACGTTATCAGATTGAATCAAGTATTTTAACGGGCCAGGCGCAGCCGACTGATCGATTTTTTCAAAAGAAATATTTTCGTATTCAAGAACATCTAGGCAGGCACCTTTTACTTTTCCGGCTTCAATAGCTTGAGTCAGGTCTGCTGTATTGAGGCATTTGCCCCTAGCCGTGTTCACTACATAAATATTTTTCTTAAATCTTCCGATAAAGTCTTTGTTCACTATGTATTGTGTTTCGCTGGTCAATGGCAGATGAATGCTCAAAATATCGCAACTTTCGAAAATGTTTTCTAGGCTTGATTCGATAACATTGTCGTTTCCAAATTCTATTTTATATTTATCGTAAGCTAAGATTTTACAATCGAAGCCTGATAATTTTTTAGCGAAGCTGCTTCCCATTTGCCCGTAACCCAAAATACCAACGGTTTTGCCTGAAATTTCGGTTCCGCGATTCTCCGCCCTCAGCCAGAAACCTTCACGCACTTCTTTATCGGCTTTTTTAAGTTTGTTTAGTAACATTAAGAGCATACCAAGCGCATGTTCTCCCACAGCATCTCTGTTACCTTCAGGTGCGCTTACACAAACAATGTTTTTTAAATTGGCGTAAACAACATCTATATTTTCCATGCCCGCACCCACCCTACCTATACATTTTAAACCGACGCATTGATCAATCAGTTCTTTTGTTATTTTAAACTTACTCCTAATCACAAGTCCATCGTAAAGTGGTAGTATTTCTTTTAATTCGTCGGCGGTTTGATCCCAAAACAGGTCGCAGCTGTGTCCTGCGGCTAATAATAACTCGTGAAGTATTGAATTGTTGGAATCGGCAAGAAGAATACGCATATTAAATACAAAATATTTATTACAAAACAAGCAATAATTCTCCGTCGAACGTTTAATTAATTGAGAATGAATTAACTTAAACAATTAACAAATACCTAACACAGTGATTGTTTACAATTGACTTTTATTATTATGAACAATTACTTTAAGCTGCAACTCCCTCTAGTAATGAGCTTTCACATGAGAATTATATTTATGCACAAGTTATGAATAAAAGCGGGGATTTGGAAAATTTAGTATGAAAGTTTTTTTTGCACTTTTGACCTCCCCATATGAATCAAGACAATCAGAATAAAACCCGTAAACGCATAATTAGCGGGATATCAAATCCCAATGAAATAGGAAAATTGCCGCCACAAGCGGTTGAATTGGAAGAAGCCGTTTTAGGCGCTATGCTATTAGAGCGCGAAGCTTTAAGCACTGTTATCGATATTTTAAGTCCCGAAGCTTTTTACAAAGAGCAAAACAGCCGCGTGTTTGGTGCCATGATCTCTTTGTTTAACCGGTCAGAACCAGTAGATATTTTAACCGTAACACAGGAATTAAAAAGAACCTCCGAGCTTGAAATTGTGGGTGGCGCTTATTACGTGTCGGCCCTAACCAATCGCATCGCATCTTCGGCTAATATCGAATTTCACGCACGCATCGTTGCACAAAAATATTTACAGCGCGAACTCATTCGTTTAAGCACCGAAACAATTAGGTCTGCTTACGAAGATAGCACCGACGTTTTTGAATTGTTAGATGAAACCACCAAAAATATTTTTGAGATCCTCGATTCAAATGTGCGCAAACAGCACGATAAAATGAGCACGCTTATTGCCAAAGCCATCACCGAGATAGAAACGGCGGCCAACCAAAAAGATGGTTTATTGGGCGTTCCCAGCGGCTTTACTGCGATGGACAGAATAACAGGTGGTTGGCAGAAGTCGGACTTAATGATTTTGGCAGCAAGGCCGGGTATGGGTAAAACGGCCTTCGTTGTTTCGATGGCCAAAAACGCAGCCGTTGAATTTAATAAACCTGTTGCTATTTTCAGTCTCGAAATGAGCAGTTTGCAATTGGTAAAACGTTTGATCTCTAGCGAAACGGAGATATCGCAAGACAAGATCTTAAAAGGAAATTTAGATAACCACGAATTTGTACAACTAAATGAAAGGATTAAAAAACTTGCCGTAGCACCGCTTTATATTGATGATACCCCAGCATTGTCGATTTTCGAACTACGTGCCAAAGCACGTCGTTTAAAGGAAAATCAAAAGGTAGAGCTGATCATTATTGATTACTTGCAATTGATGAGCGGCGGTTCAGACGGTAAAGGTAACCGTGAACAGGAGATTAGTGCCATTTCGCGTGGTTTAAAAAGTCTAGCTAAAGAACTTGAAATTCCAATTATTGCGCTTTCGCAGCTAAGTCGACAGGTAGAAAACAGACCAGGCGGCAGCAAACGTCCGCAATTAAGCGACTTGCGTGAATCTGGCGCCATTGAGCAGGATGCTGATATGGTAATGTTTATATACAGGCCCGAGTATTATGGTTTGGAAGTTGACGAAAATAACGAGCCAACACGCGGTAGAGCTGAAGTGATTATCGCCAAAAACAGACATGGCGCTTTAGAAACGGTGAAACTCAGATTTATCGGGCAATTCGCTAAATTTGCCGATCTCGATTATACCGAAGGTCAGGATATTATTTACAACCAAAATAACCCCGGCCCGCTGCAACAGAACAACGACTTTTTAACGAGTAATGGCGTTAAAACCGTTGCTTCAAAAAACTGGGACAAGGTAGATGATAACCCAAGCGATATTATTAGGCGGAATGACATTGAAGATTTTAATGGCGCACCGTTTTAATTTATCGCTTTCTGTTTATGTTGGGCCATTATACTCTTAATTTTATACTTGAATAATCCTATATAGTGTCTGTCCGAAATCTAGCTGTTTGGATGGAAAAATTCATTTTCGAGGCGTGTTATAAAAAATGATTGCGAGGTTTACTGGGGCAAATAAGCGATTATTTTTTTGACACAACGACGAAAATGGAGTTTTCGACCAAATACTATATATTGATAAATGATATATTATTTAGGTTTATAGGCTGATAAAATTATTAAAAAATAGAGATGAAATGATTCAATTGAAATAATACTGTTATGCCGAATTGAGCTAACTTTATTGGAAACTCGGTAGCAATCAGAAAAAATAATAAATATTGTTTAATTTTATCTCATGAAAAAATTATTTCTGTTAGGTGCAATTCTCGTTTCAACTGTTATAGCCTTTGCGCAAAATTTGGTTCCAACCGCACAATTGGCGTTGCTACAAGGAACTGTGACCAATTTTAAGGGCAAAGTTCTCACCAACGAAATTATAATGTTTAGCAACGATAAAACCAAAGAGGTTGTAAAAGTAAACACCGACGCTAAGGGTCACTTTCAAACATTAGTGCCTATTAACGCCACTTATAGTTTAAAATACAAAACCTTCACAACGGATAAGGATTATACAAAACTTACCGTTCCTGGTGATCCGGAAGCCACTTATGATGTAGAGATCAAAATAGATCCACCGAAAAATTTCGTTCTTGAAAATGTATATTTTGATACCGGTAAATCAACCTTAAAATCAAGTTCAAATAAAGCTTTAAACGATCTAGCAGAAGTACTCAAATTAAAAAGCACCATGGAAGTTGAAATAGAAGGCCACACCGATGACGTTGGAAAAGAAGATGAGAACTTAAAGCTTTCGCAGGAACGAGCCGAAGCAGTTAAAAAATACATCGCCGCCAAAGGTATTGCGGCTATACGCATTTCCGCAAAAGGTTACGGACAAACTATGCCTATTGCAGACAATTCAGATGAAGAAGGTCGTGCAAAAAACAGAAGAACAAGTTTAAAGGTGGTAAAGGAGTAATTTGTTGTTAAAGTAAAGCGTCGTTCGCGCCTTGAACATACGCAATACTTTGCGTGACACCTTCCTAATTTTGTACGAAAAATAACGACTTTGGAAAGGCGATCCTAGACCAATGCAAACTTGAATGTAATTTTCAGCTTTACAATAAAATAAAATAATTTTGATTTCATGAGCTATAAAATAATTCTAACAGGCGCAACAGGTATGGTTGGCGAAGGTGTTTTACTTGAGTGTCTTGAACATTCGCAAATTTCTGAAGTTCTGATTGTGAGTCGAAAATCCTGCGGGATAAACCACCCTAAGGTAAAAGAATATTTGGTGCCTAATTTTTTATCGCTAAAAGAAACCGACGAACATTTTAAAGGGTATGATGCTTGTTTTTTCTGCGCAGGTGTGTCGAGTATCGGCAAAAAAGAGCCTGAATATACAAAGCTTACTTTTGATACCACCACTCTTTTTGCAAAGGTGATATTAAATCAGAATCCACAGTCAACATTTATATATGTGAGCGGCGCCAGCACCGACAGTAGCGAACAAGGAAAACTCATGTGGGCCCGCGTAAAAGGTAGAACAGAAAACACACTATCAAAAATAGGTTTTAAAAAAGTTTATAATTTTCGTCCCGGTTTTATGAAATTAACTTCTGGTCAAAAAAACGCTCTAAAGGCATATAAATATTTCGCGTGGCTTTATCCGGTTTTAAAAGTCTTGGCCCCTAACAGCACCAGCACGTTAAAGCAGTTGGGGCGGGCAATGATCAATTGCCTGATTTTTGGCAGCGACAAACAAATTCTGGAAGTAAAAGATATTAATGCTTTGGGTGATCGCGTTTAGGTCTTAATCTGAGAAATGGCATTAATCATTAAAAAATCGCGTTTACCCGGCGCCGGTATGGGATTATTTACTAACAAGCCCATTAGTTGTGAAAGTAAAATTATTGAATACCGTGGCGAGATTATTGGCTACAACGAATACCGTCGCCGCGCCAGAAATGAAGTTGATCAATATCTTTTTTATTTACGCCGCGATCTTTGTATAGACGCAATGCACACGCCCCAATATAAAGCCAGGTATGCAAACGATGCAGCAGGTATAACCCGACTTAATGGCGTACGAAATAATAGCGACTATATTATTTTTGGCGACAAGTGTTTTATAGTGGCTTCAAAAGACATAAAAGCAGGCGAAGAAATATTCGTTGATTACACGAAGCCTTATTGGGTTTATATGCGAAAACGATTGAAAAAAAATTCTTGAAAAAAGTATTTACTAAACCGAGGGGGGGAAATCAAAATATAGGAATGATGAGAGTTTCTAATACAGCTGATTCTTAATCCCCGGGCTTTTCGTCTTATCACATACTACAGCTTTGTGGCGCCTTATGTTTTTTTAGAAACGGCATCTAATCCGTAAAAAGAACGTTGAATTTCTGCTGCAAGTCAAAATCCAATGTGCTATTTGAACGCGCAGTTATACGATCTTGATTTGTAAATTGATCTAAAGAACTAAGAGCAAATCATAGATGGGATAATACCGAACGAAAATAATTGAATTAAATTATTTTTCCTTTTGGTATTATTTAGTAAACCTTCATATTCTCTAAAGCCCTTTATGGCGTAAGGCTTGTTAAGAAAAATAATAATAAAAATCTACCTTAAAATATCGAAAGGAATTAACCCGAACTATTCGCTAGCATGCGCTAGTGAATAATCGATGTAAGAAAATCAAGCATTTGGAACCCGATGAACTTTCACTAAAATGGCGATTTTCTGCATGAAGCTAGTCCCAACTAATGCAGATAGTGCGGCTCATCCTTCGCTTTCTGTTACACAATTTGAGATTAAAAAGCCAATTCTATTTTGTGAAATTTAAACCGTAATTCCGCGCCCGTGATCGAACGGAAAGCCTTGTTTAGTTTTTTGGGTAATGTTTGCGCAACGAGTAGGCTCCGCTTTTTCAGCGGAGACCCCGCAGCGGGACAAACATAGCAAAAAACAAATACGCTTGAAGTGAAAGCGCGATAAGGCGCCCAAACGATAAAAAAAATACTTTTTCAGGCGCAACTATTTTGTTTACTTTTCATTATTAATTTTTTTCATATGTCATCGTCGTGTTCGATAAATATCATTCATCTTCTAATTCTTTTCCAGCAAGAATTTGTGGTATGTGTTTTTCGACGCGTGACTGACAAGCAGACGATTGTTTAGCCGACGAAAAATAAAGAAGGTGTCCCGTTTCTCGCCCCGGCGTTAACTTATCAAAAGCTTTTCTAAAGTTTGGATTGTTATCCGATTTATTTTTAAACTTGTCGGGCATTTCAAACTCCGAAGTTTTTTTGAGCGCCACTTTTAGACCCAATTTATCAATTTTAATTGCTTCTTGGATGTAAGATTTTACGGTGTCTTTGAGGTCGATAATTTCGCAGAGATTTATGAAGCGCAACTGCCGGCCCGATCGCACATTTGACGTTTGCTGGACAAGAAGACCTTTAAGATCTTTCATCAAAACGCCCTTATGAAAAAGAAGTGCGCAATAGTCCTTAAACTTATGTATTAACACAATATTAGTTTGTTTTAAAGTACAACAAGGTACGCACCCGTTTTAGCGCTTCGCTGAGACCGCAATCAAGAACAATCGTCCTGAGGGGGTCGATTTCCCTCTGCCACCGCCTGGCATTTGTAGAATAAAAATCAACTTTTGGGCTCATCCTATTTTACGGGAGTTGACTTTATAAAAATAACATTATTCCATTTTAAGCGATTATTTAGTGTTTCTCCGAAAACTAGTTGTTTGGATGGAAAAATTCAGTTTTGATGTGTGTAAAAAAAAATGACTGTGAGGTGTACTGGGGTAAATGAGCGATTATTTTTTTTGAAACAACGACGAAAACGGAGTTTCAGGCCTAACACTATTTAGTTTTGTTTTTTATTCTAAACAAGTCTCATTAAAACCCGAAGATCACCAAGCAGCAAAGTTGTGATGAACAGATAAAATAGTTGTTTCGCCAGCCTTCATAAAATGTCATCATTTGTTATAAACAAGTAACCCAAAATTATGCATTAAATTAAAATTTATAAGAATAACCAATTCTTACGACTTGAGTTTCATAATAGTCGACAGACGTATAATTAAACCCGTCTCCTAGAATTTCCCTGCGGATATTCATTGTATTTAAAAGATCGGTCGCGTTTAGAAATACTTCCCCTTTGCCTTTCTGAATCTTTTTCTTAATCCCAAAATCCAGCGAAAATCTTACCCCTATTTTTCCTTGCGGAATGAGATCAGGTGCAAGATAAACGGCGCTTAGCTGGGCGTCGATGTTATTGTGGAAATGAAAGGTATTATTAAATTTCACATTACCAGAATATATCTCTTGGGCATTTGCGCTAAAAGTATGCGACACCGGATAAAGGTTGGTAACTGCAAAAGCATCGATCCGATTACGATACCCATTTAGGTTTAAGTTAAAAGAATACCATTTTATTACTTCCTGCGTAAACACTGCTTCAACGCCTGTGTTATAACTTTTATTCACATTCTGAAAAACCGCGTAAATCAAATTACTGTTAGGGACTATCGTAGAAATGCGCGTGATGGTCGCATCCGCCATTCGGTGGTAGCCCGCTAAATAAAAATAGCCTTTTTGCCAGCTTGTTTTGTAACCCAGCTCAAACGAATTTGTGAATTGAGGCTTTAATGCTGGATTACCCACTTTAATGATTTCAGCATCGTCGTATTTTGGAAAAATGCGAATGTCCACCTCATTAGGACGGTCGACCCGCCGATTGTAAAAAAACGACAGCTTATTGCGGTCATTAAATTTGTAGCCGAAGCGAAAAGTTGGGAATGGCTGGGAATAGGCATAACCGTCACTTTTGTAAGTGTTGTGATTAGGATTGACTTGATATTGCAAATTCACATATTCTAAGCGGAGTCCTATTTCTGCTTCCAACTTTTTACTTTCGAATATATAGTTGCCGTAAGCCGCAGGAATAAATTCTTTATAGTTTGCCCAACCCCCCGCGTTTGTGTCAAGTGGAGAGTTTAATCCCGGAAAAAACTGCATATTTGTTGGGATATCCCTTTTTCGCAGTTTCAATCCAGTTTCAACACGACCATACTTTAGCGGTTGAATATAATCTGCGTTTAAATCAAATACTTGCTCGTCGGATAGCAGCTTAAATGCGTCTCGGCCAGTGTAGGTCGGTAGGATATTGTCAAAAAAATATTTTTCATTTTCTCGATGAAATGTATAATTAAAACCAAGATTAAATAAGCGGCCTCCATCTTTAAATTTGTGTTGATAGGCTGTCGAAACCATCACCGTAGTTTTTAATTCATCCTCTAAAAACTGCCATAACCGCAAACGTGTATCTAAGTTCGAATTAAAGAAGGGTTGATCGCCACGGTCAATTATTTTTTCACTACCAAATAATCCCGACATGCTGAGTTGATCCCGCTCAGTCATTTGCCAATCTATGCCAGCCTTCGCGTTGGTAAACTGTGTGTTGCGGTTTCGCTTGGTTTGTTGCCGGATCACGGTTCCGTCGTTGTAATTGCGTGTCACAAATTCGTTTTTATTTAATGTTTGGGTGTACAAATAATCTGTTTGTAAGAAGGCATTTACCTTTTTTTTACGGTAGTTAAGTGAGAGCGAAGGGTTGACCTTGGGAGTTGACTGATACTGCGCACGTATACCGGGCAGATTATCCTGTTTTATCCAAAGCGCACCGAAGCCGCTCGAAAAACCAATCTTCCCGTTAAATCCTTCCTGCTGGTTTTTTTTCATGATAATGTTAATGATTCCTGCATTTCCATTCGCATCATATTTTGAAGACGGATTATTTATTATTTCGATTTTCTCGATTGCAGAAGCTGGAATGTTATCTAGACCATATTGAGATCCAAAACCCGTAAGCGCTGTTTGTTTTCCATCGACAAGAATTGAGATTTTCTCATTCCCTCTCATCTGTACCTTTCCATCTTGCACCGTAATACCGGGCAGGTTCTGCATAGCTTGTAAAACCGATCCACCACTTTGACTAACGTTATCCTCAACTGAAAAGATTTTTTTATCCATCTTTCCGTTCACAATATCCTGCTTCGCTAAAATTTCAACCTCTTGAAGTAAAGCA
>Ga0105048_10011559_pt1 | contig 13919 bp, 12 predicted proteins | sample MAT05_FD_78382 | JGI IMG/M metagenome (GOLD analysis project Ga0105048, IMG submission 78382) | Freshwater microbial communities from Lake Fryxell liftoff mats and glacier meltwater in Antarctica - MAT-05 | ecosystem: Environmental > Aquatic > Freshwater > Ice > Liftoff microbial mat | place...
AGGAAGCACTGGTATAATGATGACTTATTGGTAAACGCAAACAACCGGTGTATTTTTATAAAAATCCCGTAGGCATGGCATATCGGTAGTAGGTAAAATCGTGCGTGTTCATCTAATGTCGTAGGCATTGAATATCGGTAGTAGCCCGCATCGTTTTAAGTGCATCTGAATGCCGTAGGCATGGCATATCGGTAGAAGGCAAAGTCGTGCGTGTTCATCAGAATGCCGTAGGCATGACATATTGTTAGCGCTTTGAATTGCGAACAGCAAATAATAATCCCAAAGAAATCCTACACACATAACTTAACTTATTAGCGCCCTCAATGAGACATGCATTTACACAGGCAGATTAACTGTTTGAAGAATTAAAAAGAGATTGACCGGGCAGTAAAACTCTACAACTGCGATAAACCTCATAAAGCAATAAAAAGAAAAACACCTCAAATGTTTGAAATAAATATTACAGTTATTGCAACAATAACCAAAGCTGAAAATGACGAGTCATTCGACATAAATTGTAAATCGGAAGATCCAATGAGTCCCCACCCCGTTTGAAGCAATCAAGTCTTAAATCAAAATGTATTTCATCCATAGTTATTTGAGGAAGTTGTGAAAAACGGTCAACGCTATTTAGGTATTGACAGCACCTAAACCAGAAACAACAAACAAAACATAACTAAAAACAAAAAACAAGAAAAACCCTGTCTGCCGACAGGCTGTCACAAATAAAAAACACGATTTGACAAACTAAGCTTTATTTTGAATTTTCAACTCGATCATGGCCACAGCGACTCATTTACGCACTGTTTGGGTAACCCGCTACATCACGCCGTTGCGGGAAGGTGGTTCGCTGCCTGCCATAGCGGAGGCCGACGATGGTTTTATGTATGCCTTAAAATTTCGGGGAGCAGGACAGGGCATACGAGCCTTAATTGCCGAATTAATTGGTGGCGAAGCAGCGAGAGCCTTAGGATTGAGGATGCCGGAAATTGTGTTTGCCCAATTAGATGAAGGTTTTGGACGAACCGAACCCGATGAAGAAATTCAGGATCTTTTGAAAGCAAGCTCTGGGTTAAATCTTGCCTTACATTACTTGTCGGGTTCCATCAGTTTCGATCCGGCAGTGCATACAGTAGATTCCCCCATGGCAAGCCTTATTGTATGGCTTGATGGCTGGTTGATGAATATGGATCGTACCGCCAAAAACACCAACATGCTTTTTTGGAATAAGGAGCTATGGTTGATAGATCATGGGGCAGCTTTATATTTTCATCATGGGCGCAATGGTTGGCAAAATCAACCCGGCAAGCCTTTCCCTTTGATTAAAAACCATGTACTGCTCCAAAGTGCTTTGGATATGGAAAAAGCAGATAAGTTGGCGAAAGACCTTTTGACGAATGCAGTGATTGAGCACATTATGGAGCAGATACCCGATGAATGGTTGGTGGAAAGTACGGAAGGAGAAGATACTGCAGCCAATAGAAGGGCAGAATATGTAACATTTCTAAAACAAAGGCGGGACGGCTCGGCCGTTTTTATAAAAGAAGCAAACGATGCAAGACAGGAGCCTGTATGAATATGCTGTGATTCGGGTAGTACCTCGGGTAGAAAGAGAAGAATTTCTAAACCTTGGGGTGGTATTATATTGCCATAATAAAAAGAGCCTGCACCTTAAAATTGGGCTGCAAACTGAAAAACTGAGGCTTTTTGCGCCGCAACTTGATCTAGAGGAATTATCGAAACACCTGCAGGCTTTTGAAAAAATTGCCAAAGGAGAACCCGACGCAGGGCCTATTGGGAAATTGCCTGTAGCTGAAAGGTTTAGATGGTTAACTGCCACCCGCAGTACTGTAATGCAGACCTCGAAGGTACATACCGGTTATTGCAATCAACCTCATTTGGAAAAGGAAAGGTTATTTGAACTTTTGGTTGGGTAGGAACTAAAGAAAAATCTGCTTATTGGCAGACAGGTTCCAACTAAACAAATTCCAAACCAGCCCCGGTTAGTAAGGGTTTCCAAACTAAAGACAATGGGCAATATGGCATTGGGCAATGGGCAATGGAAAAAGCCTCAACAATCCCGCACAGAGCGGGAGCCACTAATCCAAACAACAACAAAGGCAACAACAAACAAAGAAATCTCATTTATAGCGTAATATTTGCGATTTAAACCACAAATATTACGCTATATTTGTGGTTTAACCCTTTAGTTATGTATCAAAGGCAGTTAGAAGCACGTATTTTGGCAAGGCTGTTTAAAGGAAAAGCCATCTTACTGTTTGGGCCAAGGCAGGTAGGCAAAAGCACTATGGTGGAAGCGGTATTGCAACAAACTGGCCAAACCTGGCTCAACCTGAACGGCGATGAGGCCGACGTGAAAGCTCAACTTTCTAATACCACTTCTACAAGGTTAAAAGCAATTTTCGGACAACATACTTTGGTATTGATAGATGAAGCGCAACGAATAGAAAATATTGGATTAACCCTTAAACTAATTACTGATCAAATAAAAGGTGTACAGGTGATTGCCACCAGATCCTCTGCCTTTGAGTTGGCCAATGCTGCAAATGAGCCACTAACCGGCAGAAAGTACGAGTACTTTTTATACCCCATTAGCTTTGGCGAAATGGCAACCCATCATGGCTTGCTTACTGAAAAACGGCTTATAGAACACCGCATGGTATTTGGCTATTACCCAGAAATTGTAGGTAATCAAGGTCAGGAAAAGGAACTGTTGAAACTTTTGGCAAGTAGTTATTTGTATAAAGACTTACTGATGCTGGAACAGGTAAAAAAACCAGTACTCATTGAAAAGCTGTTGAAAGCGCTTGCCCTGCAATTGGGCAGCGAGGTAAACTACCACGAACTAAGCCAAATGGTAGAAGCAGATAAAGGTACGGTTGAAAAATACATTGACTTGCTTGAAAAAGCCTATGTGGTTTTCAGGCTACCGGCATTAAATCGCAATGTGCGCTCCGAACTAAAAAAAGGCAAGAAAGTTTACTTTTACGATTGTGGCATCCGGAATGCTATCCTTGGAAACTTTAATGCATTAAACTCCAGAACAGATACCGGTGCCTTATGGGAAAACTTTGTAATTGCAGAGCGGATGAAATATATGTATTACAAAGAGCAGGATTGCGAGCATTATTTTTGGCGTACAATAAGACAGCAAGAAATTGATTTTGTAGAAGAAACGCCTGAAAGTATGACCGCAATGGAATACAAGTGGAATGCCAAAGTTAAGGCGAAGTTTCCAAGTACTTTTACAGAAGGCTATCCACAGGCAACCACCATGGTCATTACTCCTGATAACGTAGAATCAATTTTAGGATTTTAGCCCGGTTTAATCCTGTTATTCTACCAATAACACAGTTTCCGCTGAACTCATCCACTTTACGAATATTGGAGCCGATTGATTAGAAAACTTTATTGTCTCTATTGGCGACCATCCTCACCAACCGATATAAAGGATACCGATCAGCAAAATTTCTTGAAAAGTTAATGCCTTTTTATGGATGGATCTATTCATTTATTAGTTGAGGCAAAGCCAACTGATAATATATTTGCGCGATCAGTTTTCATAAATCTTGAATAAAGAAGCAAAATTTTTGGCCGTATGCCTTACAGAATATTACATATCAGCGAGTTGGATATCAAAGGCATCAAAAAGAAATATGATAAAGTCATAATTGCCCTTGCTTCCGGCGATTTTGCCAGTGCTGATGTACGCAAAATGGGAGCAACGGCGTTCTACAGGGCACGGCTTGATATTCGGGACAGACTTCTTTTTCGCTTTGTGCGATATGGTGAAATCATGCATATTTTACTGCTTGAGCACATTGTCAACCACAACTATTCGACCAGTAGGTTTTTACGCGGGGCGTTGCTGCCTCCCGAAGATAAATGGGTACTGTTAAGCAAGGAAGCTGAAATACCAATGGATACCGTGGAACCACTGCGATATCTGCACCCAAAGGTTTCGTCACTCAATTTGCTGAACAAATTTATATCGTTTGATGAGCTGCAACACAGTGTATATCAGCTACAGCCACCCCTTGTAATTATTGGTTCGGCAGGCAGTGGAAAAACAGCCCTGCTGCTTGAAAAAATAAAAATGCTGACTGGATCTGTCGCCTATTTTTCATTGTCCCCTTATCTTGTAGAAAGTGCAGAGCAACTCTATTACGCCAATCATTTCCTTAATGAAAATCAAGAGGTTGAGTTTCTTTCGCTCACCGACTATATTGCAAGCCTTGAGGTTCCAAAAGGGCGCGAAATTCATTTCAGAGCTTTCGAGGTATTTTTTGCAAAGCATAGTCAGGTACTCAAAATAAAGGAACCCTACCGGGTTTACGAAGAATTTAAAGGGGTAATTACCGGCACACCGGTACATACTGCTTACCTAAGCTTGGAGGAATACCTTGGCCTTGGCATAAAACAATCCATTTTTCCGCAGGAAGACCGACCTAAAATATATAGTCTCTTTTTAAAATATAGAGAGTGGATGGAGCAGGAAAACTGGTATGACAGTAATATGCTGTGTTTTGAATACCTGTCGAAAGTAAAACCCCGATTTGATTATGTGGTAATTGATGAAGTGCAGGATATTACAGGTATTCAACTACGTTGTATGTTACAATCGCTTATTCATTCCCAGAACTTTATCCTTACCGGCGATAGCAACCAAATAGTGCATCCCAACTTTTTTTCGTGGTCCAAAGTAAAAACTTATTTTCACCATACCCAAAAAGAGCGGAATACCATCAGCATACTGCAAACCAACTATCGCAACAGTAAGCAAGTGGTACACCTGAGCAATTTACTGCTGAAAATAAAAAATCAACGGTTTGGATCTATAGATAAAGAGAGTAATTATCTCGTAGATACCATAAGTGAAATAGCCGGTGATATATTACTGTATAGCGATGATGAAAAAAAGAAAAATGAATTAAACAAGCGAACCCAGAATAGCACAAAATACGCGGTGATTGTTACCGATTCCATACACAAAGAAGCTGCACGGAAGTATTTTAAAACACCGCTTGTATTTAGTGTGCAAGAAGCGAAGGGACTGGAATATGATAACGTTATACTATTAAATTTTGTATCGAACCACGAGCAGGAATTCAGAGAGATTGTATCGGGGGTAACCATTGAAGATTTGCAGCAGGAAGAGTTGGCTTACAGTCGTAGTGCTAATAAAAACGACAAAGATGCCGAAATTTATAAATTCTACATCAATGCTTTTTATGTAGCCATTACGCGTTCTATCCAAAACATTTATTTATTTGAAAAAAACCTGCAACATCCTGCCATAAGCCTGCTGCAAATGCAGGAAAACAAAAAGGATATACAGGTTGCAGAAGCAAAAAGTACCAAAGAGGAGTGGCTGAAAGAGGCACAGCAACTGGAACTACAAGGCAAATATGAACAAGCCGAACAAATACGGGCAAAATGGCTGGGTTATGAGTACATAAGTACCGAACGTCTGGAACAAATCGTACTTTTGGCATTAGACCCGGCCAAAAAGGAAGCGGAGGTAAAAAAGGAAAGAAAGCAGTTGTACGAATATGCCATTCATCATAAGCGATATGACTGGATAGAACAGTTGGCCAAATTACAATTACAGCGTGCCATGTTGTTCATGCGCGATTTTAAGCAGGCTTCCAAGGAAATGGAAAAAGGCATCCGGCTAAATAAGATTGGCGAAGCAAAAAATATTGTTCTAAAATATGGGGCGGGTATTACTAACGAACAACGGGCCAATCCGCTTATGCTGGCATTAAACTACGGACAGCATGATCTCATTACTTTTTTCAAAAATTTACCCTGCCCGCTTGATTCTCTCGATGAAAACGGATGGTTTCCCATTGATTACTTATTGAGTGGCTTTTACAAAACTATAGTGGATAAACAACAGCATTTCGCAAGGCTAGATACTGTTCGCCAATTTGGCGATCAGGTACTACCGAGGGCGATGGTTTATAATTACATGAACCACCGTATCAGAATAAACAATCGTCACATGGGCTTATTGCTGTTATGTATTATGCGCATCAGGCAAAAAAGCATGCAAAATAAAATAACTGTTGTTTTTAAGTTGGAAACAGGCAAACCCGACCTGATTACCGGGGTGTTTAATATGGATGATATAGAAGAGCTAGTGGCTTTACTCCCCAATGAATTGGTGCCTGAATACCGAAAAAAAAGAGGTTATCTAAATAGCATACTTGCAGCCAACGAGATTAGTCGTATAGGGGATCAAAATTGCAAAATGATGTTTAATCGGGTAAAAAGAGGATGGTATATTGTTAACCCAACGCTTGATTGGAAGGTGTAGAAACATAGCATTTTTAGGTGGATGATCCATCCGAACCTCATATAAAATATGGATAACTTGCTTTGCCATTGATTCATTTTCAAGCTATCTACTCATCTTTTGGTGAAAGTTTTGTTTAATAGTTCTCAATGCATCACACATTGTATTCAAACTGATTAAATTCTGCTCCCTATATCACCAAATATGCCGGACGGTGGCGAAGAAGATTTTTTAAATGTCAATTCCATAAGTATCCTCAGCCAGGACAATCAACTATTTCTGAAACTTAAGTAATACCTGCTTTTGCCCATAAAGTCTTTCTAAATCTGCTACTTTTTGCTTTAAAAATAAAATCGAATGGGTATCACTTTGCGATTCAACAATCATTCTTTGATAAAAACATAATGCTTTATGACATTCTATTCACGTTTTTCCATGGCCAGAAACGGCCAAATCCCCCTTAAAACATCATTTTCTCATTTTGAGAAATTTTAAAGGCGTATAAAAATTATAACTGTTTGATTTACAATTATTTAAATAATTGGCATGACTTTTGTAACATATAATTTATAATCTCAATACACAACTTATGAAAAAGAGTTTCCTTTTCGTTTTGCTTGCCGGGTTCGTATTTTCTTTGGTGGCTTGCACAAGTTACCGGGAAATAGGATGTCCTGCCAATGTACAATCCTATAAGTACCGGGGTCGCTAATTGCAGGGAGGTTTCCGCTTTTTTCATTGATTTTTAATAGAAAATGGCTTGTAAACTTAGTTAAGGATAAAGCTTCCCCTATTTAATTTCCATCTTATTAACACTTTCTTAAAAAAGTGACGCTTAATCTCTTTGTCCCAAATCGGGACATTTTATCCTTAATTTCCTGATTTGGGAAAACTAATCCATTTGCATCCCTCTGTAAAAATCCTTTCATTCTATATCCCTTCCCATCTTTCTTTTTATCAATCTTTGGTCTTTTTACAAGCCATTATGGGCTTTTAACGTATTTTTTCACCCTTAGCCTTTACCTTAGCGCACTTTAAAATTATGAGAAAGTTGCACCTTTTATTTGCAGTTGCACTGATGTGTTCAACTGTAGTCCTATCGCAGGAAGTGGAAAAAACTTCTAAAGAAGACAAAGAAGACAAAAAAGATAAAAAAATTAAAAAAGATTGGAGTAAAGTGAAATTGGGCGATCGGGCCAACGATCATTTTATGTTTCAATTGGGTACCGAAACCATGATTGGACTGCCAGATTCAGTAACGAAGGGTATAGGCAGGCATCTCAATATTTATGTTATGCTTGATAAGCCTTTTCAAACTGATCCACGCTTTAGTGTTGGATTTGGTGTGGGTATTGGCAGCAGCAATATTTATTACAACAATACTGAGGTTGATCTGAAGGGTGCGGTTGACCGTACCAGAGCAACACTTATAGATGTGGAAGGAAAAGAGCGATTTAATAAGTATAAAATGACAACCGTATGGGCCGAGGCTCCTATTGAACTTCGCTTTGTAGCAAATCCATTGAACAGCGATAAAAGCTGGAAGGTGGCACTAGGGGTAAAAATCGGAACCATGGTGAGTGGCTATACCAAGGGGAAAGACTTGTTAAGTGCTGCCGGACAATCTATATATGGTAACAAATTTATTGAAAAGGAAAAAGATCGTAAGTTTTTAAATACTACCCGTTTGGCCGGAACCCTGCGTTTTGGTAAGGGTAATTTCACCATTTACAGTGCGTTCCAAATCACCAACCTATATAAGGACGGACAAGGCCCTGATGCAAGACCTTTTAGTCTTGGCATTTGTTTGAGCGGCTTGTAATCCTGGCTAGTTCTCAAAGAATCTTTATAAATATGCAAAAAAACCTATTGACAGATTTCAATAGGTTACCGTCATTTCAGCATCTACACAAATAATGTAATGTGCTTTGTTTTTGTTTTCCTGCTCCAGTTTATTAATATCCTTCTGCGTAACAGTAGAAATAGTTTTTATTTTCAAATTAGGGTTTGCATGCAACAGGTACCACATAATACCCTCATAATTATCGGAATGGTACGAACCATTATAATGGATAAAAAGGTTGCCAGGTTCCCAGTTTTTTAAGATGGAATAGCCCATGGTGGCATCTTTAACAGCCTGTGCCTTAGGTAAATTTTCTCCGCCATGTCCACCCATCATTGCCAGCATATTGGCATATCCGGGCAGGCTTGCCTCATAAGCTATTGGCAGTGGTGCTATCCACAGTTTTTCTTCCTGTGGTAAGGTGTCCAGCACCTCAAAACCTCCTTTTGCAACCATCGAGGCATATCTTCGGGGAATATTGGTGGCTATAAATTTTAATTTTTTTTCTTTGGCAAAATTTACCAATGGCGCATAATCGGTGTCATAATTATCCCAAAGCCTTGCTTCGGTAGCCAATCTCCTTTTATCAATTTTGCCCGACAAATAATTATCCAACGCTTCCTGATTATCCCGCTCAAACATTTCAGCACCTAAAACAAGTTTTCTTTTTATTTGAAGATCTTTAGTAACGATTAATTGCAACCAATGCGAAATAGGGTTATTGTGGTATTCCCCAAATAGTATCATGTCTTGTTGGGCAAGAACTTTCAGCATTTTTTCGTAGCCCTCTTTTTTGCCACTGGCATTATATAAAATGTATGCAGGCTTTTGTTGCGCCATAGCGTACGTACTCATGCTCAGAAAAATAAAAAGGTTAACCCACTTCATGGAAGCAATGTACCTTTTTTTTGGAAAAAGCTTGCAAACCGTTTGCAAAACTTAAGCTTATGAAAAAAATAGTAAATACGGGATGGATTTTTACAATGAAAGTACGATGTAATGATAAGGCAGTATTTTATCTTCTGTTTTAAAGAAAGAAAAGCCGGCAAGTTTTAGGTCTCTTGTTATGTCATCTGCTGACTGTTTCATAGCAACCGGGGGGCCAATAGGCAATTCTTTATTAAAATAATCAATAATAACAACGAAGCCATTAGAACGCAACCCGGATTTAATCTTTTTCAAGTAGTTCACCCGGTCTTCCAAATGATGATAGGTGTTTACGATTAAAACAATATCGGCTTCCCGTTTTTCTATTAGGGGATCATTGGGAGGCAATTTGCGGGTTTGTAGCTTTTTTGCAGAAATATTGCGAGCCTCCCGCACACTATCTACATAACCTAAAAAACGATCGTCAACATCTGCGGCAATTACTATAGCACCCGAATCAACGAGCCGAAAAGAAAAATAACCGGTACCACAACCGATATCTATTATTTTTCTTCCCTTTAACGGACCAAGGAGTTTGAAAATCTCTTCAGGTTTTTGCCAGTAATCGCGTCCCGGGCTATTAAAAGCCTTTACCAACTCCTCAAAAGATTGTTGGTTCATATGCTCGTTGGCAGTTTGAGCCTGTTGCTGCCCATTAGCCTGTATAAAAAAACTCCCTGTAAATACAAGGCAAAGCAATAATCTGATCATAGCAATAAATTTGAACCCGGACATAAAGTGGCTAAGGTAGAATTTTATCTAACAGAAATTTTACTGAATGGAAAATCTGCATGCCCCGCTGAATAATAATAGACCTCTAAAAAAGGTAAATTCTGTATTTTATTGCAGCCTTTAGTATATAGTCAATAAAATAGCCGGTGAAAATCTCACAGGCTATTCTATAAAAAAGACAGATTTACAGTCAGGCAGTTACCTCATTTTTTGCCAGAACACCCTCTATGATCTCCACCATCTTTTTACCTTTATCTGCTATCTGCTCATCAGTCCAAAGTAAACTGATGGCTGTGCTTACACAACGTCCCATTACGGCATCACTTGCACTAAAGTCTTTCGTTTTCAACTCAATCAATGCGGTACGTTGTGCATCGCTCAGGTTATTGAGTGTGGTGGAATGCTTTAAATGATCCCATTTACTGATGTAGTGCCAGTTATTTACAAACCAATAGAAATTGCCCGCCAGCACCCCTTGGGCTTTCATTTCGTCTACCACCGCCTGTGTTATTTCGGTAGTTGGCAAAAACCAGCTCAGGAAGGAAGCATTGTCTCCCTCGGGGTCCGGTACTTCCCGGAAACCGATTTCTAAAATCGTTTCCAGGTGAGCCCGCAACAGCTTATTATTTTTGCGTTGGGTAGCAAGAATATAATCCAGTTTTTTAATTTGAGCAACTCCTACAGCAGCATTTAGCTCGCTGATGCGGAAATTGTACCCCACGAAAGGATGAAGGTCTGCGCCGCGGTCCACCCCTTTATGATCATGTCCATGGTCGGTATACCCATCGCATTTTTCGTAAATATCTTTATTGTTGGTCATCACCACACCGCCTTCGCCACAGGTAATGGTTTTAACATAGTCGAAACTAAAAGTACCTGCGTCGCCAATGGTACCCAATTTTTGTCCTTTATAGGTACCGCCAATACTTTGGCAGGCGTCTTCAAGCAGCAGCAGCTTGTGTTTCTTACAGATTGCTTTGAGTTCGTCCATCCGTGCCATGCTGCCGCACATATGTACAGGCATCACACATTTGGTACGCGAAGTAATGGCTGCCTCCACCGCATCCGGTGCGAGGGTCAGGGTTTCGTCTACATCTACCAATACAGGAATGGCACCTACACTCAGGATTGCCTCAAAGCTTGCTACAAATGTAAAAGCGGGCATTATTACTTCATCCCCCTGACCAACACCCATGGCGGTCATAACGGTGGTAAGTGCTGCAGTCCCGCTGCTTGTTAATTGAGCATACTCGCAACCAAATACTTCGGTAATGGCTGTTTCCAGTTCAATGGCTTTCCACTGACCTTTGCGGGCACCATCAAAACCATACCGCATCAATACACCGGTTTCCAGTACCTCATTTACTTCTTTGCGTTCTTCGTCTCCCCATAGTTCAAATCCTGGCATAATATTTCGATATTTTTAATAGACGGTTTGTAATAGATAAATTGCTTGGCCGAAACTCCTGCTATTAAAAGGGAAACAACCACAACTTCCATCTAAACACAAAGATAACAAGGTTGTTTAGGTTGTCATCATTTTGTGCGTTTGGCGGTGGTTATTAACGAATTGCTATAAATTATCCGGATAAAAAATATGATTCAACCCGACCTACAGTCTTATTATCCCGCTTGTTTGTAAAAATTCGTATTTGACAGGAGGATTTTTAGACATTATTTTGAACTGTAAGGCGGCCTTTAAATAGTATAATAAAGCGAACTATTCATTATATCCTAAACAAAAAGAAGGGGTACGTGCCTTGTTTTTTAGTACCCGAAGAAGTAGGGAAACAAATCGGGGACAAACGATTCATTTGAACCATTGGAGACCAAAAGTATCAGGATGCTTTCACCATGAAGAAGGGGGAAGGGTATGCTATACAAATCAATACAACTATGGCAAAAAAACCAGGGTTGACAGAAGGGTCAAAATTGCAAGCTCAACTTGTTAAAGATAACAGCCCGCATCAGCTTGCTGTAACCGCGGTATTTACAAAAGTAATGAATACCGTACCTACCAAGATGCAACAAGAAGCAAAGAAAGTATTCGATGGATTAACTCCCGGCAACCAAAGAGGTCTGATGTATTTGGTGCGACAACCCAAATCGATGGACAAGCAAATTGATCGGGCACTGATAATTGCAAAAAAATTAAAACAGGGGATTAGTTCTCCAAGGCTAATACTTTGGACTGATAAATAGTATGGAAGCAATCATTTAAATAGTCCAATCAGCAAACCTGCCACGACCCCACCGGCTGCCCCACCAAGCAAGGCACGCCACCAGTTGTTTCGCCGGGCGTCGTACAGCATCAGATCGCCTACTGATTTTATCCGGTCACTTTTGTCGTATTGGGTTTTCACCACTGCTTTGGAAGAAACTGGAAAATAGGGCTTAAAGGCTGATGATAAATTTCCGTCCATTTTATTGGTGGAAGTCTCTACACTTGAAATAAGAATCTTACTGCTATCACTAATACCTTTTACTTCAAGTACCTTCCCGTTAACATTAATTATTGAATTATTCATTGCCTGCATAAGCTTTTTGTTGGCTATCTGTGTTTCTGCCAGATTAAAGTATTGGGCTATCTCTGCCGTTAATTGTGCTTTACTCCGCAGCAGGTTGTAATAGGCATTTTTATAATTGACAAATTGAATGGCTGTATTGCGGGACTGTAATTGCCTTATTTCCGTAATCAACAATTCCAATGCTTCGAGGTGATTTCGGTAGGACCCATGAAAGGCCTGCCGGACAAATTCTGTCAGACAGTCTATTTGGCTTGTCGTATCTAAGGTCTTTAGTTTGGTATATATTCTTTGTAATTCCTTGTAACCATTTATTCCAGAACCAGCTAATTCGGTCCCGCTCTTTTTGGATAGTTCAGACAGAGTCGTCGATAATGTATCGATTTGCAGGCCATCTCTCTTGGCAAATTGTTCACGTAAACAAGCAATCCTTAGCGAATCAGGATCTTGCAGGTCGGATGGCTGTGCAGTAGCATAAAATCCTGAAACGAAAAGCAAACTGAAGATAAAATTTATATGGATTCTAATGTTCATATCAGTAAATATTTTCAAGTTGTTCATTAGCGCGGTTGGCTTTTTCTTCAATGGTTTTCAATCTCTCAAACAAGGAATCAGGTAGTTGATAGGTCGTTTCATTTTTTACAATAATGCTGTCAATCCTACTTAAAATAGATGTTTTTTTATCTCTATTGGGTTTCTCCTTATCCTCATCTGTTTGGGTGATCCCCGGTACTCCTTTCTGAAAAAGCGTAAATCCTTTGAATGGAGATTCAATATTGATATCCGTATCGGCAATCGGTTTTATCAACGGAATCAGCAGCCAGATCCCAATGGTAATAATCAGCCAAAGGTTTTTAGAAGGCTCCTGCAACTCGAGTACCGTTTTTTCCTTGGAGGCAATAAGTTCCTCCGGGATATTCTGATTTTTCTTTTTGGCAAACTCCAGCGCTTTGTACTGCCAGTTGGCAATTTCAAGATTCAGTTTAAGATACTGATGCAACGAAAGCATAATCATCAGCAGAAAAAGGAAAAAGGGTACTCCCCAGGATTGTATATTACGCAAATGCGGACCGAAAAATTTCTGCGCCAAGGTTTGTATTTCTTTGTTGCTTTCCTGTATAATGGCAGCCGATAGAAGCCCTAGCCTTGTGGTATTGCTATCACAGCGAAAGCCCTCAACGTCAAGGTTTACATTGTAGCGATTATCAATCTGATTCATTCCGGCTTTAATACGATTATTTTGTAAAACAATCCGGTTGAGAAGTACGGAATCTCTTCTGCTCAGGCTGTCCGTGATTTTATCTTTATCTGCTGGTTCCACTTGTAAATTATAGCCATAAGCATTTTTTTTATAGTTGTAAATACTCAACAACTGATAGAGTTTCAGCCCATCATCAATGATAAAAGTCTGGAGAATTTTAGCAAAATTAATGCTGTCAGGGCAGGGGACAACAAGAATATTCTCCTCCCTGATTTTACTGATAGCCTCCATAGCTACATTCTGCCTGTTGAGGTTGCCAATGCGGTTTTGTAAAGTATCGAGTCTTCTTTTTTCCCCAATTAATTCAAA
>Ga0105048_10011561_pt1 | contig 13918 bp, 13 predicted proteins | sample MAT05_FD_78382 | JGI IMG/M metagenome (GOLD analysis project Ga0105048, IMG submission 78382) | Freshwater microbial communities from Lake Fryxell liftoff mats and glacier meltwater in Antarctica - MAT-05 | ecosystem: Environmental > Aquatic > Freshwater > Ice > Liftoff microbial mat | place...
GACTGGGTCGCTTTCACGTACGAGGACGAAGTGTTGAACCGCTTCGCCGAGCCGCGCGACTACCGTGACACGAATCAACGGAACATCGGTGTCAGCTTTCCCGGTCAACCAGTCCGCGTGCCCAAATCCCATTCACGAAACCACGACGGCGACTATTTCAGCGTGTTGGTCACGCGGACCACATCGCGACCGCGGATCGATTCGGACGACATTTCCAAAGCATTCGAAGATGCTTGGATCGGCCGTGACGGCTACCTCCGAGCCGACGGTTCGCGGCAACGCCGGGCGATCGCGTTCCAAGGCCTCGTGCAAACCCCCGCCGGGTCGGTGGCCGAAGTATTCGTGGCCGATCTGCCCGATGAATTGCAGCAGCCCGGAAAAGGCCCGCTCGAGGGTACCGAACTCCGCCGACCCTATCCCCCCCACGGCGTGAGCCAACGCCGGTTGACAACGACCACCCACCACAAATATCCGGGAATCCAAGGCACCCGGCACTGGCTCCGCAGTTCGCCGGACGGATCGAAGATCGGCTTTCTGAAAAAGGATCCGAAGGGCATCGCCCAGTTTTGGATCGTGAACCCCGCCGGGGGGGATCCACAAGTGGTCACCGACAGCCCGGAACCGATGGCGTCCGCATTCACCTGGCACCCCGACGGCCGGCGGGTCGCGTGCATCGTCGATGGATCGGTTTCGTGGGTCGATACCGTCGACGGCACTGTCACCCGCTTGACAGCGAAGACCGAGCCGCCACCGCGACCCGAAGGCTGCGTCGTCAGCCCGGACGGATCGAAGATCGCTTTCGTGCGAACCATCGCGGGAAGCAACCAGATCTGTTTGGTGGAAGTGCCGTCCGGGTAGGCCCGAGCGCCGGCGAGGGTCGACGAATCACTCCCCCGCGTAGCTTTGTTGGAAGGCGGCCACCCCGGCTCCGACCTTCCCGAAGCCGCCGTCCGCCAACACCAACTCGAGCGCCGCAATCGCCCCGAGCACATCGAACGCGTCGACGTAGCCCATGTGCGACAGTCGCCAGATTTGGCCCTTCATTTGGTCTTGGCCATCGGCGAGTTTGAAGCCGTGCTTCTTTTCCAGTGTCTTCAGCGTCGCCGATCCGTCGATCCCCGCCGGCACTGCGATCACCGTCAGTCCGTTGTTGGGTCGCGCGGCGAACAACTTCAACCCCATCGCTGCCACCGCCGCGCGGCAAGCGCTCGCCACTTTGGCATGGCGGGCCCACAACTGCTCGATTCCTTCGGCGCGGATACGCTTCAGGCTCACGCGCTGGGCTTTGATGAGCGTGTTGGCCGGGGTAAAGGGCGTATCGCTCTCGGCGATCTTCGCCAAGCTCCGGCGCAGATCGAAGTAGAATCCGCGCGGCGCGGTCGCGTCCATCACGGCCTTCGCCTTCGGGCTGACCGAGACGTACGCCAAGCCGGGCGGCAGCATCAGCGCCTTCTGCGAACCGCTGACCATGATATCGACGCCCCACGCATCGCACCGGCACTCCATGGCCCCGAGGCCGGAGATGCCATCGACGATCAGCAGTGCCGGTGTCGCCGCGACGAGTTTGCCGAAGGCTTCGATGTCGTGCCCGACACCGGTGCTGGTCTCGGAGAGCGTCGCGAAGACGCACTTCGCATCCGGGTGGGCCTTCAACGCGGCGGCGAGTTGTTCGGGAGAAACCGCTTGGCCGTAGGGCACTTCGACAACGACGGTATTCGCCCCGAAAGCTTTCAGGGCGCTCTTCCAGCGTTCCCCCCAGCGGCCCGCGGTGAGCAGAATCGCTTGATCGCCCGCGGCCAGCGTGCTGCAGACCGCCGATTCCATCCCGCCGGTGCCGGAACTGGTGAGCGTGACAACCGGGTTGGCGGTTTGGAAGACGTATTTGAGGTCTTCGGTGACTTCCGCGAGGATCGCCTTGGCTTCGCCGGAGCGGTGGTAGCCGACGGGCTTGGCGAGTTCGAGCAGTGTCTCTTCGGGGACGGGCGTCGGGCCGGGCGTGAACAGGCGAGTCTTCATGGGCGAGCGGATCCGGAAACGGGGGAGTTCGATACCAATGTGTTTTAGGTGCGGGTTTGGGGAAAGGAATGGTTCGCTCTAACGTTCATAGGGCTGGCCGTCCAGCAATCGGCGGAATCGGGCGGGGCGTTGCAGCTGCTGCTAGGTGTCGTCAAAATTGAGTCCTAACGGGTCTCAATTTTTGACGACACCTATCAGCACCAATGAACCACTCGCTTCCCGCGAACCTTCTCGTCAGTATCGCCTCACTTGGTCACCCGACCCCCGGAAGGAGGAACTCCGATGCACCCGATTCATTTTCAAAAAAGCGCGTTGCACTGTGACAAGTTTTCCTCAATCCGGAGTATACCCAGTGAAGAGACGACGACAGGCCTTGCGGGGTTGGGAGACATCGGCCGCTGAGTTGGGCCGGGAAGATGGAACCGATCCGAAGGCGTTCCACGACAAACCGTGGAACAGACCGCCGAGGGCGAACCGCAAGGCTTCGCAACTTTGCGGGCAGGTGACGGAAGCCTTGCACGGGATCCTCTCGGGGATGGCCGACGAGCGCTTGCAGAACCTAACGGTGGTGAAGGTCGAGCCGGCGCCCAACACGGGCCGGTTGCGCGTGACAGTCGCCGGATTGACTCTGGCAGACGCCACGGACCCCACCACCCGGACGAATACGATGGTCGCTTTGACGAAGGCCGGGGGCATGTTACGGTCGGAAGTCGCGCGGGCGATCTACCGGAAACACGCCCCGGAGCTGGTATTCCACCTCGCATGACACCCTGAAAATTCGACGCGACGCAGCCCCTCGGTGCGTCGCGTTTGCGTTCGTTACGGCTTGCTCATCCCGACGAAGCTGCCGTCGTTTTCGCGGGCGAGCGCCCAGAGGAACGCTCCGACTTCCGGGCTTTGGTAGAAGAAGCCGATGGCGTTGATGCGCACTTTCTTGCCACTGCGATCCGGGTTCCACGTCGATTTCAGCGTGCCCAAGAGATGCTTCGAAAGCTGCTCGATGCGCTGGTTGTCGTTGAAGCTCTTTTCCTGATCCGGTGTCAATCCGGTGCCGCTCGTCGGCAGGCCGTCGGAGAAGAGATAGACGGTATCCATACCGGCCATGCGGAAGCTCAGGTCGAAGCCTTCGTAAAGGTTCGTGTCGCCGCCGGGGGTCGTTTCTTTCAGCGCCGCAGCGACTTTCTTGACCGATTCGTCCCCTTTGTACTCGAACCACTCGCGGGTACCGAAGAGGTATTTCGCTTCGCGGGAGAAGACCACGACTTGGAACTTTTCCAACGCCGGGTTGCTCTTCATGACTTTGGCGACGGTGTCGATGACGCCGGGCCACTTCTCCGGCGCGGGGGTCTTTTCGTCGAGCAGTTTCATGCTGCCGGAAATGTCGATGAGGAAGACGACGTTCTTCCCGCTCATGGCCACGCCGGCGAATTTGTTCTCGCTTTCGATCCGCAATTTGTCGAGTTTATCGGCGAGTTTGCGGTTGTCCGAACGCAGTTCCACGATGGTGGCGTTGGAATCGTCGGTGCCCTTCAACATGTCCTTCAGCATCGACCGCGCCGCCGCGAGTTCGATCTCGGCTTTCTTAGCCGTGGCCAATGCTGTGGAGGTTTCTTTCGCATCCGCTTGCAGCGACCGATACTTGGCGTCCAAGAGCGATAACCGATCATCCGCCTGTTTTTGCTGGGCCATCAGGGTGTCGATGTCTTTCAACCGTTCTCGCAGCAGTTTCTGCAGCGTCGCTTCGGTGCTCGTGGCCGAGACCAATTGCGCGTTCAACTCGGCGGCGGCTTTGTCCTTCTTCTTCAACTCGGCGAGCATCGCAGCGACGCGGGCCTCGATCTTGGCGACGTCGGCCTTAACGTTGGTCAAGTCTTCGTTCGCGGCGGCGAGCCGGGTCTTGGCGTCGGCTAAATCCGAGGTGGCGATGGCGAGCGCTTTCTTGGTATTCGCGAGGTCGGCGTTGGCGCGGATCAGATCCTTGTCTTTGTCGTCGCGTTCGGCCGTCATCACGGCCAGTGCCCCGCGCAAGTCTTGCACCGTGGCATTTAGCACGCTCTTAGTTTTGCTGAAGTCGTCCTGCGTGGCGACGAGTTCGTTCTTCGTCCGGCTCAAATCTTGGAGGGCGTTCCGCGCCTTCTTGCTCTGTTCCGTGGAACTCAGCGATTCCAGCACCCACAGCAGAATTACGCAGCCGAGGGCGCAGCAGAAGACGTCGAGCATCCACATGCTCACGAGCGTCGGCTGTTTGTGGCGGGTTCGCATCGGGTCTCCTTAACCGTCGCCGCGACCGGCCGCGAGGGCCGATTTCAACGGGGTTTTGCCGAGGAAGACCGCCGGCAGTGTTTGCCCGGCGGCCGTCGGTTTGTCGAACGGGAGCACGTTGTCGAGGTGGATCTTGGGCAGCGAGCCTTGCAGCCAGCGCGGCAAAATCGCGGCGACCGCCTCGGCCGCGGCGTTCTGCGGCAGGATGCTCACGGCCGTTTGCTCCGGGGAGTGCGTGTAAATCTTCGCGGCCAATCCCGGCAGCCGGCCCGCCGCGTGCGAGAGCCACACCGCTTTCGGTGGAGCCTTGATCGCCGAGGAAATCAGCAGTTGTTTCAACCCGTCCCCGGCGAGTTTCACCAACGCCGCGCAATAGGCTTCGACCTGCTCCGGCTGATGGGCGAGGTCTTGGAACCAGTGTTCGCCGCGGATTTCCATCGTGGCCCGTTGGCCGGTGCGCGTCTGTTCCATCAGGGTTTCGAGTTGGTCGTACATCCCCTGCTCCGCCTCGGCCGAGTCGCGCGGGTCGCGCCGGCACGTCCGCACGCAGTGGTCGGCCATGCCGTCGAGTAGGCGGTTCTTCCAGTTCCGCAGCGAGCCTTGCGGCCAGTACGCGGAGCCGAGTATCCGCACGTCGCTCGGGCCGACTTGGAGGACGGTACCGCTGAGGGCGAATTCATCGATATCGACGAACAGCACCGTGGCGGTGCCACCGAGGGTACTCGCACGGTGGAAGCCGAGGGCCAACGGGGCAACCGCGGAACCGCGGATGGGCAACCGGCTGGCTTGGGCCAATTCGAGAACCGTGCGCACTTGCGCAATCGACAGATAGACGGGCAGCGCCAATCCGGCAGAGTCGGTTTCACCGGCGATCGGCCCGGCGAGTTTGTCGAAGGTGTGCTTCGTCGCCGATTCCGGCGTCAGGACGTGCCGGCCGCAACGCCACTCGTGTGGCAGGCCGAGCGAGCCGAGGAAGTTGCTGCAGACCGAATGCGGCATCAGTCGGATCAAGCCGACGGCGTCCGAGCCGGCGACGGGGCTGCGTTGGTCGAGGCGCAGAAACAGCGGCAAGTCTTCGCCGGCGTCGTCCAGAAGAATGGGGCGCGTTCGCCCTTCTCCCGCCACGACGGCCCGCAAACGGGTCGCGTTCAGGTCGATCCCCACGAGGCGGAGCGGTTGCTCCGCGAGCGCTACCTTTTTCGTCCGCAGTCCGAACATGCCACCTCTCAGGGAAGAATCAGCCCCGCCCGGCCACCACCAGCGAGACCCCGTCGTGCGGTTGCGGGTCGTACAGCCGCAGCAGCAAATGCTCTTGGCAGTAGTCTTGGCAGTCGATCACCAGCGTATCTTCGCTGCGTTGGATGCTGTGGAGAATGTACATCAAAACGAGGCTGAGTGCGAGTGCCACGAAGGTGCAATCGAAGGCGGTACCGAGGTGGTCCTTCACTTGGTCGATGTATTTGTCGATGTATTCTTGAACGTCCTGATCCTTCGCCCGGCTGAGGCCCATCGCCCCGGCGAGGCCGCGGACCGTACCCAAGAAGCCGACGGCGGGAATGGCCCACGCCAAATAGTTGACGGTGCCCATCGTGGCGACGAACCGCGATTGTTCGACATCGGCTTGGTTCCGCACCACTTCAGCGACGTCCGGCCCACTCTTGCTAATGGCGTATTTGCCGAGGCCCAAGCGGATCATATTCGCGAGGATCGTCGAGCCGTGGCGCGTCATCACCTGATCGACTTTGCGGGCGAGCGGCCGGGCGTCTTCGGGCAGAATCCGGGCGCCTTCATCGGTGGGAAGCAGATCGTAGTGGAAGGCGGTGCGTTGCCGGCGGACTTCGAAATAGCGGCGGATGAGGATCAGCCCGGCCCAAGTGAAGCAAAGGTAGCAGACGGCCTGTTCCGGGCCGATGAGCAATTTGCCGAGGCGTTGGGGCGTCCAGTTGTTGAGGAAGGCCGTCCGCGACTCCTCGGAGCCGGTCATCCGCCAGAGGGGCACGACCACCCCAGCGACGATGAGCAGGGCGACTACGAGCAGCAGCCACTCGCGGGAGGATCGTTGGGAATTGCGGAGCGACATAGCGATTCCGTGCGGGGAAGAACCGACACGTTATTTTCGCCGGGCGCCGCCGAGAGTCAAGGGGCGAGTCGGAGCTTAGTAATGTTGATGGTGTTGCTCGGCTTCGTCGAGCGAATCAGCAAGGATCCCGCACTCCAAACCGCTATTGGCACGCGGACTGCAATGCATTCCTGCGTCCGTACACCAACTCAGAACCGGGAGACTCCTATGCTTCGCTGGGCCATCACATTCTTGATTATCGCGTTGGTCGCCGCCGTCCTCGGCTTCACGGCCCTGGAAGGGATCGCCGCTTGGGCCGCGAAAATCACCTTTATGATCTTCGTGGTACTGTTCGTGTTCTCGCTGATTTTCGGCCGGTCCCCTCGAGCGTTGACCTGAGATTTCGAAGCACTTTTGAACAATCCTGCCTAATTCGGCAGGATTGTTTCGTTTCCGAGCCACAGTCTGTACCGCAGCGGCACGGTGTTTGCGATTTGAATTACAGAAGCCCATGGAATGATGGCTTCCAAAACTGGCAATTCAGACCCGTCAGGAAGATTCATAAGTCGGATTGCCGCTCGAATGGAGACATCCATGGCTACGCTTGTCGCCCCGCTTTCCGGAACGCCCTGTACTCCTCAAGCGGAGAAGTTGGAAGCGGCACTGGAATGCCGGCTGAAGAAAGTTATCGAAGGTGGCCCGCTCGCCATCTGCGAAAGGTTGGCCGAGCTTGAGTCGGAGTGGACCGCCGGCCGCGCCGCCAAAGCCAGCGTCGGGGTGTTCATCGTCACCGGATTGGTGTTGGCATTGACCGTGAGCTTGCTCTGGCTCATCCTCCCGATCATCGGCGGTGCCGTGATGTTCCAGTACATCTTCGGCCGCAAGTCGCTGATCGGCGAACTGTACCACGCCCTCGGCTTCCGCTCGGGATCCGAGATCGAGCAAGAAAAGATGGCTCTGCGGGTTCTCCGAGGAGACTTCGTTCTGCTGCCGACCGTGCACACGATCGAAGACCGCGACGCGCTCGCTCGAATGGAAGGCGAAGGGGGCCCGGCCGTCGAGTTCGACGAAGCCAAGCAAGATACCCAAACCGCCGTGAAGGAACTGATCGGAGCCGTGCGGACTTAACCGGACGCCTCAGATAGTCGTGCCCGGTCGGGAGCTCTCCCGGCCGGGCTTTTTCTTGCGCCGTGGCACATGGATTGCCAATGAACAGGTATCCAATTACTCAAAGGGCTGGCCATGACGAACACGGACTTAGAACCGGCGGTTCAATCCGAATCCAAATCGCAAGGGTCGAGCTTAACCGAGCTATTTTCCGGCATTATCTCGGACGCGCAACTCCTGTTCAAGCAACAAGTCGAATTGGTTCGGGCCGAATTCATCGAAGACATCCGTCGCACCCGCCAAGTCGCGCAGTGTTACGGCTTGGGCATCTTGCTGTTGACCGTCGGCCTCGTGATGATGTTGATTGCCGGGGTGCACCTCGTCGAGACCCTCACGGGTTGGCCGATGTGGGCCAGTTGGGCCTGCGCCGGGGCGGTTTCCCTCGTGCTCGGTGGCATTTGCTTCGCCGTCGGATCGCGTATTCTGAAATCCTTTAACCTGCTCCCCGACAAGTCCTTCAACGCCCTCCAGGAGAATGTGACATGCCTGACGAATCTACCGAAGTGATCGAGCAGAAGATGAGCGACACCCGCGACTCGCTGACTCAAAAAGTCAGCGCGCTCGAAAACCAGGTGGTCGATACTTTGCAGAGCGCTTCGACCACGGTCAGCAACATGGTCGATCAAGTGAAGACCGCCGTGCCCGAGACGATCGCCGGTATGAAGGAATCGATCACGGGCGTTTCCGATCATCTCAAAGCGTCCCTCGACGTGTCGAAACACACTCGGGAACGCCCTTGGGCCATGGTCGGGGGCGCCGCGGCACTCGGGTTCATCTCGGGTATGATCTTGTTCCGCAGAAGTTACCCACCGCGTTACGCGCAGAGCGCTCCCGTGATGAGCCCACCTGCGAGTTCAGCCCCTCGTGCCGCGTCCGCACCGGTTAAGCTGCCGGGCTGGCTGGATGAAATCGTGGACCGCCTCGCGGGTCGAGTATCCGAAGAAGTTCGGAAGCTCGGCGAAGTGGCCGTGGCGACCGCATCCGCTTCGCTCCAGCAATCTGTGGAGCGAGTGCTCCCGACTCTGTTGGGTTCTGCCATGCCAGACACGGCATCGTCGAATCGCGTCAACGCCGGGGAGCGGAATGGATTCGCAGCGGTGAGGGATCTGGTCTAACTGGAGGGAATCATGCGGTACGTCGGGTGCATATTTGTTTTGTGCGGCGGCGCAGCTCTCGGCTATTTCCAAGTAGCCGCGGGCTTGGAATCTCCTAGGCAAAGTTTAGAAACTCAGCAAATGCTTTGGGCCGGCGCTATTCTGACGACGGGACTGCTGCTACTCACGGTGGATTACGATCGACGCGAGCAGAACTGAAACCGAATCGACCCGAAAGGACAGTGGAACCGAAGCGGTTCAACTGTCCTTTTTGAATTCTTCTTTGTCGATTTTGTAGTGTGCGATTTTGTCCGTGACGCTACGACGGGATAGCCCGGTGATTTTGGCGCACTTGCCGACGTGCCCGCGGGTTTTCCGGAGCGCTTTCCGCAAGTACCTTTCTTCGAACTTCCCCGTGATCTCGGCCATCTGCTCCGGCAGCGAGCGCGCCAAATCGACGCTGAACGGACTGAGTTTGCCCGGCGTCGATGCATTGGTGAGATCCGGCGGCAGATTGGCCGGGAGGATCACACCGTCGCGGGAGGTCACGCAGGCGCGTTCAATCGCGTTTTCGAGCTGGCGCACATTGCCGGGCCAGCTGTAGTCCAAGAGGATTTGCATCGCGGCGGGATCGACCTCGGGCGGGGTATTCCCCCGCGAATATTTCTGGGCGAAGTGCAGCGCCAACAGCGGCACATCTTCCAAGCGATCACGCAGGGGCAGTAGCTCGATGCGAATCACGTTGAGCCGGTAGTACAGATCCTCGCGGAAGGCCCCGTCGCGAACCATCTTGTCGAGCGAACGGTGCGTCGCCGCGATCAGGCGGACTTCGATGTTGATCGGTTCGGTGCCCCCGACGCGCTCGATGCGGCGCTCTTGGATCACCCGCAGCAGTTTCACCTGCATGTGCAACGGGATATCTCCGACTTCGTCCAGAAACAGAGTGCCTTTGTTGGCCTGTTCGAAGCGTCCCTTGCGCTGGGCGATGGCGCCCGTGAAGGAGCCTTTTTCGTGGCCGAAGAGTTCGCTCTCCAATAGCGACTCGGGAACGGCTGCGCAGTTGACTGCCACCATCTGACCACTTCGGTTCTCACTCGATGCTTGGTGGATCGCCCGGGCGATTTGTTCTTTGCCGGTGCCGGTCTCGCCGATGATCAAGACGGTGCTCGTCGTACCGGCGATGTTTCCGATCAACTCGAAGACGTCGTGCATCTTCGAGCTTTTGCTCAGGACGTTCTGGAAAGAATGCCGGCCTTGCAATTGGGCGCGCAGCGAAGCGACCTCGTCTTGAAGAGCGCGCTCTTTGAGCGCCCGCTGGACGAGCAGGCAGAGTTTGTCGGGGTCGGCCGGTTTCGTGAGGAAGTCGTACGCGCCGAACTGCATCGCGGCGACGGCGTCTTTGATGCTGCCGTGGCCCGTGGTGACGATGACCGTCACCGGGATTTTCTTGGCTTGGATGTGCTCCAGCAACTTCATGCCGCCCAACTTGGGCATCTGCAAATCGGTGACGACCAAACTGTAGCTGTTGCGGCCGAGCATCTCAATGCCTCGGGCGCCGTCCTCGGCGGCATCGACTTGCAGACCGAGTGCGGTCTCCAAAAGCTCGCAGAGCGTGGCGCGGGCGTCCTCCAAATCTTCGACCACGAGAATGCGCTGGTTCAATGCCGGGGTAGCAATGTCGGACATCCGAAAACTCCACTGAAGATTTTTCCGCATCCCTCGCACTGGCACGCGGCTAGCATACGGCTGGCAATCGCCATACCAAATCTGGGCAAATGCCTGCTCATTGTTCAACGGGGTGTACGGTGTTCGATTGGCTCTTGTCCACGGATGGGTTCGTTCCCAGGAAAGCATGCGGGGCTTGGACTCCGCAGTTGATTTTCCTCCATTCCTTCTCGGACATCGCCATTTGGCTGGCGTATCTCTCGATTCCCGTCGCCCTCGTTTACTTCACGCGGAGGGGTGGCCTGCGTCAACTGAATCGGGTGGTGTGGCTTTTCGCCGCGTTCATTTTGTGCTGTGGCTTCGCGCATTTCATCGAAGCGCTGATGTTCGAGAAACCGCTGTACCACCTCGCCGGCGTGATGAAAGCCATCACCGCGGCGGTTTCGTGGTTGACGGTGCTGGTGCTGATCCCCTCGATGCCGACGCTGATCCAAGCGTTCCGTCGCGTCGGCGAACCGACCGGCGAAATGCCGGCGCTCGGTGCCATGGCCGAGGTGGAGCCGACATCGATCGGTGCCGGGACGCCGGCGAAAATCATTGTGGCGCTCTTGGCCGCGACGCTGGCGATGCTCGTGTGCGCCTTGTTCGAGCCGATCATCGAAGGCAAGAGCGCGTTCTTTATCCCGCTGCTGGCGGTGGTATTCGTGGCGTGGCACAGCGGCTTTTGGCCCGCGATTCTCACGTTATTCAGTACCTTCTTCGCGTTGATGTTCTTCTTCATCGACCCCAATCATTCGATAATCGTGGAGAGCTTCGCCGACCAATTGTCGATCGGTATGTTCCTATTCGCGGGGGTCGCTTGCGCCATGCTCGGCCAAGCCCAACACGTCAGCAGCCGGCGGGCGGCCCGCCATTTGTTCACCGCCCAATCGAAACAGCGTGAGCTCGAAACCCTCTTGGCCCAATTGTCGGCCTCTCAGCGGCAAACGACCGAAACGCTGGCCCAACTCGACATGTTCGTCACGCATGCCCCCCTCGGTATGGCTTTTTTAGACCGCGATATGCGCATCGTCCGGATCAACAAGGAATTGGCCGATGCGGCCGGGTTGGCCGTCGAAGAGCCGATCGGGAAATCGATGAGCGAGATCGCCCGGATCATCCCGTTGGAAGGATTCATCGAACCCAAGAAAGTCTTGGAAACCGGTGAAGCCGTGACCAATCAGTTGCTCGTCGGCAAGGCGGATGTCGCGGCGGTGGCGGGCCGCGTTTGGCAATCGAGCTATTACCCCGTCCGCGAACCCGACGGTAGCCTCATGGGCGTCGGCGTGGTGACCCACGAAATCAGCCAGAAAATCCGGGACGAAAAGGCTTTGAAAGAAAGCGAAGCCCAGTTCCGGAGCTTGGCCGAATCGATGCCGCAATTCGTCTGGGTCTGCCGGCCCGATGGCTACGCCGAATATTTTAACCCGAAATGGTATGAATACACTTGTCGCGGCGAAGGGGAGAGTCTGGGCTGGGCGTGGCTCGACGCTATTCATCCGAGCGACCGAGTCCACGCCGAGCAAACTTGGACTCAGTCGATTCGAACCGGGGAAGTTTACGAAATCAACTACCGCATCCGCAGGATCGACGGGGTTTACCGCTGGTTCCTCGGGCGGGGACTGCCCCAGCGAGACGAAACCGGGGAAATCATCCGTTGGTTCGGCACCTGCACCGACATCGACGACGCCAAGCGGACCGAAGACGAACTCAAACAAAGCGAAGCGCTGCTGCAGTTGTCGCACATGGAATTGGGCGAGCGCGTGGCCCTGCGGACGGTGGAGTTGTCCGAAGCGGTTGCCGCGCTGCAGGGCGAAGTCGATTTCCGCCGGCGGGCGGAGGAGCGCGTCGTCGCCGCGGCCGCCGAGCTGCGCCGCAGCAACGTGGAACTCGAACAATTTGCGTACGTCGCCTCGCACGATCTCCAAGAGCCGCTGCGGAAAATTCAAGCCTTCGGCGACCGGCTCAAGATCAAATGCGGGCCGCTACTCGGCGCGGACGGCATCGACTACATCGAGCGGATGCTGTCGTCGTCCAGTCGCATGCGGCAGCTCATCAACGATCTGCTCGCGTACTCCCGGCTGAGCACGAAAGCCCGATCGTTCGCACCGGTGAAACTCGCCGGCATCGCCGCGGGCGTTTTGTCCGACCTCGAAATCCGGATTCAACAAACCCTGGCCCAAGTCCGCGTGGGTGCGCTCCCGACTATCGACGCCGATCCGCTGCAAATGAGGCAATTGTTCCAGAATCTGCTGAGCAACTCGCTGAAGTTCGCCCGGGCCGGTGTCGCGCCGGACATTGAAATTTCCGCCGAGATCATCGCCGGGGATCGGCCGTTGTGCCGGCTGCGATTCCGTGACAATGGCATAGGATTTGATGTGAAGTATTTGGATCGGATTTTTCAGATGTTCCAGAGGCTCCACGGTCGCGGCGAATACGAAGGCACCGGTGTCGGCTTGGCGATCTGTCATAAGATCGTCCACCTGCACGGCGGCAACATCACGGCGGAAAGCGCACCCGGGCACGGGGCGACATTCCTCGCGACATTGCCGGTGCACCAATCAGTCGCCCGAGCCGAAATCGATGACACGTAAAACAAAACCCATCACCATCCTGATGGCCGACGACGATGAGGAAGACCGCCAATTGACGAAAGAAGCGTTCGTTGAAAATCTCTTGGCCAACGACCTTCGCTTCGTGGAGAACGGCGAGGAGCTGCTCGATTATCTGAATCGCCGGGGCAAGTTCACCGACCCCGCCAGTTCCCCACGCCCAGGATTGATCCTGCTCGATTTGAACATGCCGTTGAAAGATGGCCGCGAAGCGCTGCAGGAGATTAAAGCCGATGCGCGTTTCAAATCGATTCGAGTCGTCGTGATGACCACGTCCCAGGCGGACGAAGACATTGCTTATTCTTACAACTTGTCGGCGTCGTCTTACATCATGAAACCGATCACGTTCGAAGGCTTGTTGGAAGTGGTGCGGGTGCTCGGCAAATACTGGCTCGAAATCGTCCAACTCCCGGACAACCCCGATGACAGCGCGATCTGAGCCGGCACCGATCATCCGAGTGCTCTTGATCGACGACGATCCGGAAGACTACCTCATCACCAAGGGGTTGTTCGGGGAACTGCCCGGTCACCGCTTCGCACTGGACTGGGTCGATGGTTACGATCTCGGCTTGTCCGCCATCACGGCCGGCTCCCACGATATCTATCTGCTCGACTACCGGCTCGGTTCGCGCAACGGCCTCGAATTGCTGGAAGCGGCCCGAGCCGTCAATGCCACTGCAGCAATTATATTGTTGACGGGCCAAGGCCAATACGACATCGACCGCCGTGCTATCGAGGCCGGCGCCGCGGACTACTTGGAGAAAGAGCGACTCGACCCGATTCTCCTCGAACGCGCCATCCGGCACGCGCTGCTCCAAAAGAACTACGAATCCACCTTGAACGCCAAAGTCACCGAGCGGACGGCGGATCTCAAAAAGCTCAACGAAACTTTGGAGCGCGAAGCCCTCGAGCGCAAAAAAGCCGACGCGGCACTCCGCGAAGCGGACCGCCGCAAAGACGAATTCTTGGGGGTGCTCGTCCACGAGTTGCGGAATCCGCTGGCC
>Ga0105048_10011563_pt1 | contig 13917 bp, 11 predicted proteins | sample MAT05_FD_78382 | JGI IMG/M metagenome (GOLD analysis project Ga0105048, IMG submission 78382) | Freshwater microbial communities from Lake Fryxell liftoff mats and glacier meltwater in Antarctica - MAT-05 | ecosystem: Environmental > Aquatic > Freshwater > Ice > Liftoff microbial mat | place...
AGTCGCTACAAAAGACCGCATCGGCGGACCGACTCAAAGGGAATCGGTCCGCCGATGCGGTCAAAAAGTCTTTAGCGGCACTCAAAGAAGAACAAAAAGCGGTCGAGAAAGCCATCAAAGAACTGCACGGGCGGCCCCGTCATTGAGACTGACGCTCGGCTGAAAGAGTTGTTTGACTTGATGGTCTCTGTACCAGGCATCGGGCCCGTGATCGCCACTGAACTGCTGGTGGCCACTGCATGGGCGGCCCCGCAACAAATGCAAACGATCAACGATCCCAAAAAGTTGGCGGCTTCGGCCGTCCGATTGTCACGCTGGAGTTGCTCCCTTTGACAGGGCCGCCTGTGCGGTATCGTTCAGGAACAAGTATACGGACGGTCGGCCGCTGCCGGCAAAACCAGGGTGAGTCATCAAGCGGCATCGGCCGTCCGACCGAAAACGGCTAAAATCGTTGATCCACATGGCGGGATGGCCCGTGCGGTACTATGTCGGCCATTCAGGTGAAGCCGGGCCGCCGTCGCGGGCGATCTTCAGGACTACTACTTACGCAAACTCGGTGAGGGCAAGCACACCATCGGTCCGCCGATGCGGTTGGTCTTAAATGCGGTTCGCAACAAACTCATCCACTGGGTTTGTGCCGTTGTACGCTGGGGCCAAAAATATGACAAAAATTATAAGCCAGCCCTTGCATAACCCATAGAAATCGGTGCGGTCGTGTTTATGAAGTACATCAAGATTTCGACGGAGGAAAACGCGCTCATGCTCCTCAACCATCCGCACTTTGGCGGGGCCGGAATGCCCATAACGCCCGCGCTCCAGATTGCCAGTTAAACCCCGTCTGTCAAACCCTAAATCAAATCAGACCATGCAAGGCATACACGTTGTCAACGACTCTAACGGCAACCCCGCCATACTGACCATTGACCTACACCACCTCGACCTGGTAATTAGTCCACTGGTTGAGGAGGTGTTAGACCTAATCCGACGCGCTGATGAGGAGACCGAACGGGCCGACTTTCGGGCGGCTGCTCACGCTGCTCTAAACCGGGTTTATGGAGACGACGAATACGAATACACCGACGCGCACCTACAGGAACGGAACCCGAACTACCGCCCACGATGAGAGAAGGAAACCAATTACCCAACTGCGAAAACGCCCACATAGCCGATGCCAAACTATACAACTACCTGCTCAACCCATCACATCCTGACGGAAAGAGCAAGGCCTGATTCTTTGAACTCATTGGCTATACAGCCGCCAACCGGAACGCCGGAGCGGGCGAACAGCTACGGGTCGATCTGTTACGGCTGGCGTGTTCAGGAACAGTAATAAAACAGATGCCCGGCCCCGAAGGAGTGAAGTACGTTGTGGTTGGCTCCATTGATGCCCCTAACGGTAGGGCATACGAATTGCTGACGGTTTGGGCAGTAGAACCCCCGAACTATGAACCCCGATCGATAACCGCGTATCCAAACTGACAAACCCGGCGTGAGCCGACAAAGAGCATGATTGAGGAACTTGATGGCTCCGGCTACCCGGTTATAGCCCTGTTAACCGACCTACCCGCGCTCCAATTGCGCCGGGGCGATGTGGAACCATTGTAAATATCTATGGCAGTGGCCACCGCTACGAAGTGGAATTTATCAACGCCAAAGGCGATACGGTAGGCGTGGAGACCCTAACCGCCGATCAGGTTAGACCCGTTGACCTGGGGCGGGTATTGTTGCACTACAGCGATCTGGAAAATGCAGTTTGAGAAACAACATGAAAAATCCGTATGCCTTGCGCGATGGTGGCCCAAAAGAGGGTTTTGAATTCGAGTGGAGAAACTGGATTCAGCAACAGGAGGCCATTCGGCGGGAAGCACTCACGCAACAGGAGCGCGATACCGAAGATGCCGCCCGGCGGCAGATTAGAAACCGGATGCAGTCGGAATCATATTTCACTTAGGTTTATGACAGTTCCGCTTTCAATACTCGCTCTTTGGTGATGAGGTACTTGTTTTCGAGCCACCTGTCAAGTTCTTTTTTACGTGTTTGGATGTATTCGGACACCCTAACATTTCTTAACATTTGCGATGCAGTGATACGGGCCGATTTCTCGGCAATGTCTTTGTCCCCTAACCTTACAACACTTTACTTTTTTGCTGACTTTCTGGCAAAAAGATGAATACTGACGAAACCAAAACCAACCAATGACGAATTATTCAGGCTGTTTCGACAACGTAAAAGAATTGTATGAAGGGGCTGAGGGCGCTCTCAGATTCCTCAACACCGCACAGTTTTTAGATATGGGAAATGGCTTTCATCAAAGTTTTGTGATGTGGTCTCCCCAACTTCAAAACCGGGATTATTGCGTTCAATTAGGCCGGGATTTTGAACGGGAAATGAGGGAAATTTTTACAGATATGCAGAAGCCAAACGGGTGTACCCTTACTGTTGCGAATTAATTAGTGTGTTGAAACGACATTTAGACCCAATTTTTAGGACGATAAAGGAATACCAAAACTTCACGCAAAACGCGGACCATCATTTTGTAGATGCTGAGGGACGTTTATTGGAGGGGTATATACTTGAAGATGCTAGGGCTGTTTGGGACTGTCTCGGCAATCTCAATAAAATCAGGATGCCGATACACTACCTTTTAAAGATTTATGGGCCGGAGTTGTGGAACGAATATATTGGAAAAAGATATAGCTTACCCAATACAGCTTGCTATAAACACCCAGTAATTGCTAGTTCGTCCGACAGTTTTTCTACACTAATGGGGTTTCTTTTCTACAACCTCGCTCGCAAAAAAACGCCAGCTCGCAAAGCAAACTGGCGTTTGAAAACCACCACTAAATGAGGTATTAATCGCCTTTATCATTGGGGTCGACTTTGTCTTCGGCCTTATCGAAAGCATTACCAATATTGCGTCCGGCTTTCTTGAATCCCGCTTTAATGTCTTGCCAGGCAGCTGCCGTAGCATTCTGTGCCTTGTCAATATCGTTGCCCAGTTCTTTGCGTTTCACCTCCATATCGGCCAGTTGCTGACGGCTCGCTGCCTTCGCTTTATCGCCCTTCGCTTTTATGTCAGCTCGAATTTTATCCATCCGAATATCCAGTTTGTCGCGTTCTTCTCTAAGATTAGTAACCGCCCGGTCTCGTTCACGCTTAAAATCGTCTGACGCTTCATCGGCTTTCGCTTCGGCTTTATCACCAGCCTCTTTCATGTCCTGACGAGCCTTGTCTGTGGCATCTTTAGTATCCGCAGCAACAGCGTCGCCAGTATTTTCCATTGCGTCTTCTGTACGTGATTCTTTTTTGCCATCCGAACTGCATGACGGTAGTAAGGCCAAAGAGGCCAGCATCACTGTCATACCAACTACGGTTTTAATCGGATTCATCCTAAGTGTAATGCGTTTCATAATCGTTGTGTAGGTTGATATTGCAAAGAGTATTTGCAAACGGAGTGCCACTATTTCCATTTCACCGCACACCCAATGGGGCGGGTGTTGTTGATCTGAACCACCCGGCTTGTTGTTAGACTTACAAGTGCGTCGTCTAGGTAATGTTTCTGTACGCCAGCAGCATCTTGCGGATTGTCGTCGATGGCACCCATGTACTGCACCAAAAATTTTCCGCCAGCGCGGGTCAACACAAATACCTGGGGTGTACGAATTGCGCCAAAGGCACGAGCCACCGACTGGCTTTCGTCGATGGTATAGGGGAATGGAAAGCCCCGATCACGCGAGCGGCTTTGCACTGCTTCATACGCATCTTCGGGGTAAATGGTCACGTCGGAGGTTTGCACGGCCAGCACAGGATAACCCTGGGTCGCAAACTTGTTATGAATGGCCATCAACCGGTCTTCGTAAGCTTTAGAAAACGGACAATGGTTCGCCATAAAAACTACAACTACACCTTTCTGGTTGGTGTAGTTAGCCAGATTCACGAATTGATTGTCGATATTCCGAACCTGAAACTCGGCAACGGCATCGCCAACGGTATAACCTTTGGCAGCAGGGGTTTGGGCCTGAATAGCTAGCGAGGAGATGAACAGACAAGCAAAAAGTGCCAGACTAGGGATTTTTTTCATGATTGGGGGTACGCTGTTTTTATAGCTTAGACAACGCTCAACCTCAGTAGATTAATTCATCCATCAGAGAATTGGGCCGTTGGTCCATTAATAACGAATGAAGCCGTTGTAATTTGCACGTCGACACAAAACCTACGAAGACCATTTTATGAAAGCCATACGCTTAACTGAACTCCACCAACCCGTTGTGCTAACTGATGTTGACCAACCTGTTGCTGGTTCTGGAGATGTACTCATTAAACTGAAAGCGGCTGCTCTGAATCACCGCGACGTATTTGTTCAAAAGGGTTTATATCCTGGCGTTACTGTTCCTGTCATACTTGGTTCTGATGGCGCAGGCATTGTAGAAGCCATAGGCGAATCGGTCGACGCATTGTTGATTGGCCAGGAAGTAATCATCAATCCAGGTTTAAATTGGGGCGAAGATTCCCGTTTCTACCAGTCATCATTCAAGATTCTGGGGATGCCCGACGATGGTACGTTTGCCGAATACATTACCATTCCAGCGAAGTATGTTTATGCCAGGCCTGCTCATTTATCCTTTACCGAAGCGGCTGCCCTTCCCCTAGCGGGACTCACGGCGTGGCGTGCCTTGATGACGCGGGCTGCTCTGAAACCCGGTGAGAAAGTGCTTATCACAGGTATTGGTGGCGGAGCGGCTCTGTTTGCTCTGCAATTTGCGGTGGCAGCCGGAGCCGAAGTATGGGTAACATCTGGCTCTGATGATAAAATTGAGCGGGCTGTTGCACTGGGGGCTAAAGGGGGGGTAAATTACCAAGACCCGGATTGGCACCGGAATCTGATGAAAGTAACAGGGGGCGGCAAAACCGGCTATTTCGACGTGACTATCGACAGCGCGTCGGGGCCGGACTTTGCTAAACTGATGGATACCGCTGCGCCAGGGGGGCGTATAGCTGTTTTTGGGGGCACCACTGGTAACATCACCAATGTGGTTCCGTCGAAAGTTTTTTTTAAGCAACTAAACATCTTCGGCACTACGATGGGTAGCGATTCAGAATTCGCTAGTATGGTAGCTTTTGTCAATCAACACCAACTTAAACCCGTTGTCGATGAGGTGTTTGCTTTAGCGGATACAGAACAGGCGCTTCGCAAAATGGACTCTGGAAAGCAATTCGGCAAAATTGTTTTGACCATTGAATAGGTTTATTAAGGTTCATACGCTAAGTTTTGCACACAAACTCGACTTATCCACAATTCTCTTGTGGATAAGTCGAGTTTAGTATGAATAAACTAAAATGCATTAGTTTACTGTTTGCTAATTGGTACAACTGCTTCAGTCTCATCCCAAAACAGGATAAGATTGGTTCCGGTACTGTCTGGCGCGAATGTCATGGTGAACTGTTCAGCCATTGGCGAGTGCTTCCGGGAAACGATTGGCACTCTCAGGACATCTTGCTTTTCGTCGTACATAGTTCCCCACTGTCCCGTTTCTTTATTGAAGATTGCTGTCCATTCGTTTTGCCCTGGAATTGTCCAGAAGGAATAGTCGCCTTTTGCCAACGGTTTCCCGGCAATGCTCACATCCTGCCCGAAACTGATTATGGTAGCCTCGTTAGCGCCGGTTCGCCATACTGTGCCAAACGGTAATAGCTCACCAAAAATAACGCGTCCTTTTTTGGAAGGCTGACAGTAAGTAACTTTTACGTTTAGCCCGTTATGCGTATTTTCAACTATTGCTGCAGGGCTTTTTGACTTTGTGAATGTACGGAGGCCAAGGAAGGCTACTACCAATACGACGACCACAATAGCAAGGATTCGGAATGTTCTTTTCATTATACGGAACGGTTTTGGTTTAGATCAGCAATTTAGGGATATTCCTTACACCTTTTCCTTCTTCAGCTTATCCCGCAACTGAAACAACTCGTCGCGAAGGCGGGCCGCTTCCATGAAGTCGAGTTCTTTGGCGGCTTTTTCCATACGATTTTGCGTTTCGCGAACCATCTTTTCCAGATCACTTTTGCCCATGTATTGCACAACGGGGTCGGCAGCAATACGTATTTCGTCGGGTTCCACGTAAAACTGCTTGGGCTTAGAGTCGGCCACTTTGGTCTGGCCCATGATAGCCTCGCGTGATTTGAATACCGTTTTGGGTGTAATACCGTGGTCGATGTTGTATTCCTTCTGCACTTCCCGACGACGGTTTGTTTCGTCAATAGCTTTAGCCATTGAGCCCGTAATGGTATCGGCATACATCAGCACCTTGCCATTCACGTTTCGGGCAGCCCGGCCAATGGTTTGAATTAGCGAACGGATGTCCCGCAAAAAGCCCTCCTTGTCGGCATCCATTATCGCTACAAGCGAGACTTCGGGTAAGTCGAGACCCTCGCGGAGGAGGTTCACGCCCACCAACACATCGAACGTTCCCAGGCGGAGATCACGGAGGATTTCGACCCGGTCGAGGGTTTTCACTTCGGAGTGGATGTAGCGCGTTTTGATGCCCACCCGGTCTAAATACTTGCTCAATTCTTCGGCCATACGTTTGGTCAGGGTCGTAATCAGAACCCGCTCCTTCTGCTTGATACGGATGTCGATTTCTTCGAGTAAATCATCAATCTGATTCAAGCTGGGCCGCACCTCGATTTCAGGGTCGAGCAGGCCCGTTGGCCTAATTAACTGTTCTACCACTACGCCCTCGCTCTTACGGAGTTCGTAATCTGAGGGTGTGGCCGATACGTAAACCGTTTGACCAGCTAGCTCTTCGAACTCCTGGAACGTCAGGGGGCGGTTGTCCATGGCCGACGGAAGCCGGAAACCATAATCGACCAAAGCCGTTTTTCGGGAGCGGTCGCCCCCCCACATAGCCCGGATTTGGGGCAGGGTGGCGTGGCTTTCGTCGACAACCAGCAGGTAATCGTCAGGGAAATAATCGAGCAGACAGAAGGGACGTTGACCGGGTTTACGCTGATCGAAATAGCGCGAATAATTCTCGATACCGGAGCAATAGCCCAGTTCGCGCATCATTTCGAGGTCAAATTCCGTACGCTCTTTAATCCGTTCGGCTTCCTGCTCTCGAAACTCGCCCTCAAAATAGCGAATCTGAGAAACCAAATCATCCTGGATCTCACCAATAGCCCGGTTGAGAGTGTCTTTTCCCGTCACAAAGAGGTTAGCGGGGAAAATAGCCACTAAGCCCTCGTCGGACAGTTTCTTGCCCGTACCGGGATCGATACGCTGTATGGTCTCAATTTCTTCACCAAAGAAAATAATACGATAGGCAAAGTCAGCGTAGGCTACGTACACATCGACGGTATCGCCTTTTACGCGGAAGTTTCCCCGCTGAAACTCGCCTTCGGTGCGGCTATAGAGGATGCTGACCAATTTGTGCAGAAACTGGTTCCGGCTCATGGTTTCGCCCACTCCAATCCGAACAACGTTATTTTTGAACTCTTCGGGGTTACCCATGCCGTAGATGCACGACACCGAAGCCACCACAATCACGTCGCGCCGACCGCTCATTAGAGACGATGTTGCCGCTAGCCGGAGCTTGTCGATCTCTGCGTTGATAGCCAGATCTTTCTCGATGTAGGTACCGGTGGTCGCGATGTAGGCTTCGGGTTGGTAGTAGTCGTAATACGAGATAAAGTATTCGACGGCATTATTTGGGAAAAACAGCTTGAATTCGCCGTAAAGCTGCGCTGCCAGGGTTTTGTTGTGACTCAGAACAAGCGTTGGCCGCTGGGTTTGGGCAATCAGGTTCGCTACAGTAAACGTGTTGTGAACAAAAAACCCGCCAAAGCCCGCCAGAAAAGTTTCTGGCCCCGGCACAGTAAAGTCGTAAACGTAGTCATGGGTGTATTCTACGGGGACAACTGTTTGGATGGGCGACCAGCGTAACTGACAAAGTGCGTTTAGACGCTCCCAGGTTTGCCACCATTCAACTGAGCCAGACTGTGTTTGGGCAACATTCTTTAAGGCTAATAAAATAGCCTTAAATGTGCTTCGTTGTGGTCGGCGTTGACCATATTCCATCAAATGAATAGCCGGACGTGACATACCAGATAACTCTCCCAGTCGTTTGGCACTAAGTCCAATCCCTTGCCGCAAAAATGTCAGGTCACCTGGATGAATTGGTACAATATCGACATTTGAATTGGCTGACTTACCCAACAACGCTTGTAATCCCGTTTGTTTGTAATCAATTGAAAAGCCAACACCGTGTTGAAAACGCACCAGATCAGCCTGTCCTGATATAGATATCTGATAGTACCAGTTTCCGGCATGATCAGAATTGGTTGCGCGTTTGAACCGGCGGTTAACCCGCGCCCAGATACCAAATCGCAACAGGGCATATAGCAAATCAGACGCTAATTGCCGACTGGCAGTCACGGCACATACACTTCGCCCTTTCTCTACAAAGCCATCACCGTCAAAATAGGCCCGAAGCAGTTGCCCCAATCGTTCATTGGAGAGATCAGGCCAAAAAGCAGGCAGTTTCTTATAAAACGATGTTTTTCCACACTGATCACCCAATAAATCCACGAGAAGAGTAGAGGAAATCTGATAATCGGACGACTTCCGAACCGTAAACGACTGATTCAGTCGGTGCAATGTTTGTTCTATATCATGTCGTACTCCTTCATTTCGGTTGGCAAGTACTATATACCGCTCCTGACAATTGCCCTCAGCAATATAATAACCCATCAAACGTAGAAAATCAGGTGCAAGGGGCAGATGTGCGGGTAACGAATTCCACCCGGCGCGATTACGTAAAACCAACTCTGATTGATCGGCTTCGAGTGTATCGGAAGTTAGTTGAACAAAGTTGTTCAGCGTCATCCGCTCGAATGGATCAAGCCGTGGCTTATGGATCGTTTTTAGGCCATTGGAATCGGTGAGTGTGTATTGTTGTTGTAAACTCCGCACCGATGCCGTTCGGATACCTGTTTCAATGAATAGCGGGCGAGCCGAAATTTGCCCAATGGCCTCCAGCGTATTGAGCGTATCAACATTTGCTCCGGCCAGCAACTTTTCGGGAATCGGCAGGTAGTCGTCCGGTTGTGCGTCAGCCGTTTTAATAAGGCACAGCGATCCTTTGCGTAGCACCCACAGATTATGGTCGGCAGTAAACGTTGCTTCGCGGCCACAGGCTGTTTTGAGTTCATACATGGCCTGTGTAGGTGCATGACGGGTGAATGCCTGAATTTGGTGCAGGGCTACCTCTCCGGTAAGCGGATCAAACGACTGCGTAAAATAAGTGGTCTTACCCATCGAAACATCCAGCACCTCATGGTCATCCTGACAATCGGGTTGCCCCTGTTGGATAGCCTCGTCAATGAGTGGACCAATGGACCGAATGCGGGTGGTTGTTCCGTGTGGCTTTTGCTCAACAATATGTACCAGGTCGTGGTAGCCAAGACTCTTGCCAGATCCGGTTACACCAAGCAAAACCTGGCCCTGTTCGCCTTGATTGATGCCTTTTACGAGTTCGGCAATGGCTTTTGGCTGGTCGCCGGTGGGTTGAAATTCGGAGGTTAATTCAAAGTTCATCAGCGTTGGTTGTCGTTCCTTAACCCCGCTTTTAGTTGGCGGGGCAATTAGGCTAAGTTACGAAAAACCGCGCTGAATGGCAAAGAGGTTTTGGAAATAACGGCTATCTTGCAGTCAATCTATTACTCAGCCGTAAGACGATGAACGATAACCAAATAATCTATATGGGAGTCAACGCTCCGCGCATTCATCAGGCCATTATTGGTCGCCTTATCTATTGGTTAACAGACTTATACATCAAGAATCAGACGGAGTTGATCGCCTATCCTGAAACGATGATTGATGAAAGCCAAACCAGTCCAGTTCCCGACGTAATGCTCGTTAGTCATGATACGGACCTGACTGAAGTTATTATCGAAATCACCCACACGCAAGGTGTACCAAAAGACATCGAAAAGCTGAAAAGTCTGATGAAGATTTACCGGGTAAATGAAGGGTTTGTATATGATTACAAGCAAAAGCGCTGGCATAAATTTCAGCTTGGGGGTTCCGAAACGGGCGAATTTTCCTCGTTCTGTGATGCTATTGGGCAAGATTTGGCGGGGTTTGTATTGTGAAGTTGATTAAACAAACGCCATCCCTACCTAATCCAGAATGGATTAACTTTGAACTTGAACTGATTGGCCAAATGCCCTGCGTATATGACGGTTGTGCCGGAGATTGATGAACCTTAAGGACAAACAATTGTCGAGTTTTGGAAAACACTTCCCTACGTCACCATTAGCAGCCGAAGAGCCAACGGCAGAGGATGAGTGTAAAAAAGAAACTGCCCGTAGCTTTTTAACGGGTTATGCGGATTCAGATAGTATCTACGATGATTTATAAGTTCGGCGAAGTTGTCCTGATTGCTCTCCTCTTTACTTGTGGTAATTAGCTCATTTTGGCACTCTTAGGCCTGCACCGAACGGCGGGCCTCAATAGCGGACAATAATTCGTGCGCCCGCTTCTGCAACGGGTCTTTTTCAATCATTACCAGTTCTAATTCTCTCATTAAAGGCTCCATAAGTTCTTCAACGGACTTTGCTTTATCATCAGCCAACCGGTAATGGTAAAGGTGCAGATCGCTTTTGAGGATACGTTTATCAACAGGATGGGATGCGTCCTCAATACGTTTGAGATAAAATCGAATTACTTCTTCGGGGCTATTCATGGTCAAAATCGGCTTCCAGTTGTCTCGTTACTCTCTTAAACGTTTCGCGGTACATAACGGCTTTGGCGATCATAAAATGATAGTCATCTTCATTACCATCTGTGGGGAAGCAATTCCTCCTGTATTTGTTCAATCGCTCTTGCTAAAAACGCTTTCAATTCCAGCAAGTCGCGCCGTTCATCGTTGGTCATCCAGATTAGGAGGCTTGTCAAATGTACATCATCGACAACCACAAAAACAAACACCTTCAGTCCCGCCCCTCCGACCGCAGCAGGCTTGCCGGAACGCTTAGTTCGCCCGTGTGAAAGTCGATCAGGCCGTTACGCTCGTCTTCAATCTTGTAGAAAAAAAATGCCCTGTCGTTGCTGACAGGGCATTTTTTATAGTGTTCGCAGTTTAGAAGATTGCGTTGTGGCCTAGGCCATCTCAAATTTATTCTGATTGCGTTTCCGCTCGTTCTCGTCGAGGTAAACTTTCCGCATCCGCATTGCTTTGGGCGTTACTTCCAGATACTCATCTTTCTGGATGTATTCCATGCACTCTTCGAGCGAGAAGCTGATTTTTGGGGCAATCTTCACGTTCGTGTCCGAACCTGAAGCCCGCATGTTTGTCAGCTGCTTGGCGGTCTGGAGGTTTACTACGATATCGTTTTGGCGGTTGTGTTCGCCAATAACCTGGCCCGTGTAGATTTCCTCGCCTGGATCAACGAAGAAAACGCCCCGATCCTGCAACTTATCAATTGAGTAGGCCGTAGCCATGCCGCTCGTCATTGAGATCAGTGAGCCGTTGATCCGCTCTGGAATGACTCCTTTGTAGGGTTCAAAGCTCTTGAAACGGTGGTTCATAACGGCCTCGCCGAAAGTGGCAGTCAGCACATTGGAACGCAGACCAATAAGGCCCCGCGACGGGATTTCGAACTCCAAATGCTGCAAATCGCCTTTGGGCTCCATAATCAGCAGTTCGCCTTTTCGTTGTGTAGCCAATTCAATCACCTTACCGGCTGTTGTTTCTGGTACGTCCACAACGAGTGTTTCGATGGGTTCGAGTTTCCGACCCTGTTCGTCTTCTTTATACAACACCTGTGGCTGACCAACCTGAAGTTCGTAGCCCTCCCGGCGCATTGTTTCGATCAGTACGGACAAGTGGAGAATACCCCGGCCGAATACCAGAAACTGGTCTTCGCGATCAGTTGTCTCTACACGCAGGGCAAGGTTTTTCTCAGTTTCTTTCATAAGCCGATCCCGCAGGTGGCGCGAGGTCACGAACTTACCTTCCTTACCAAAAAACGGCGAGTTATTGATCGTGAACAACATGTTCATCGTCGGCTCGTCCACCGAAATCCGGGGCAGGGCTTCGGGGTTTTCGAGGTCGGCAACAGTGTCGCCAATTTCGAAATCTTCGAGACCCGTAATGGCGCAAATATCGCCACACTGAACTTCGGCTACTTTCACTTTGCCAAGCCCTTCAAACAATTGTAATTCTTTGATTTTCACCCGCTTGATAACGCCATCCGCTTTTATCAGGGCCATCTGTGCGCCTTCCTTCAACGTTCCGCGTGACACCCGGCCAATGGCAATCCGGCCAACGAAGGCCGAATAATCCAGCGACGTTATCTGCATTTGAGGAGTACCTTCCACCGTAGGAGCGGGTTGGATGGTCTCAACAATGGTGTCGAGCAGATACGTGATGTTGTCCGTTGGTGTTTTCCAGTCCGGTCCCATCCAACCCTGCTTCGATGAGCCGTAAACGGTCGGGAAGTCAAGTTGATCTTCGGTAGCACCGAGGTTGAACATTAGATCGAATACTTGCTCATGAACTTCGTCGGGGCGACAGTTTTCTTTGTCGACCTTGTTCACGATTACAATTGGCTTCAAACCGAGCGAAAGGGCTTTGCCCAGCACGAAGCGTGTTTGTGGCATAGCGCCTTCAAACGCATCGACCAACAGACAAACACCATCGGCCATTTTGAGTACGCGCTCTACCTCGCCCCCGAAGTCGCTGTGGCCAGGGGTGTCGATGATATTGATTTTCACGTCTTTATAACGGACGGATACGTTCTTTGAGGTAATCGTGATGCCCCGCTCCCGCTCCAAATCGTTACTGTCGAGAATCAGATCGCCAAACTCCTGATTGTCCCGAAAAATCTTCGACGCGTGGATGATTTTGTCAACCAGGGTCGTTTTGCCGTGGTCAACGTGGGCAATAATGGCTATATTCCGGATAGATTGCATATCACTGTTTTTCTGGCCGCAAAGGTACGGAATTATACGCTGAAAACCAGATTTTTACAATTTATTAATGTGATTTCAGGGTGTAGTGGGGTATTGATCTTTTTAATGTTCAATTTAGGGAGGGATGGGAACCCGGATTGAACTAATTGAATAGAATAATAGAAAGCGCACAGGATATAGAGCCTCCTAAAAAGTAGGAGATGTTTGGAAGAAGGTATCAAAAGCCCTTAAATTAGAAGCCGGTTACCTGTTAGCGCAGGTAACCGGCTATTACCTATGACAAGGAGTCGGAGGTTAATTCATTCACTTTAACCATCAATAACATGGTCAAAGCTAAGAAGCCTAACTTTGTGATGCGAACACAAAGGGGGCTTAAAAAATACCAGACGTTGATCAATACGACAGTGACACTGGTACGGACTTTTTTTTTCGATGCTGATGTCTTATCTTCAGCGCGATAATTAGCCCTCGCAAATCGAAACGCTTCGTCTATATTCAGACGGGGCGTTTTTATAAGAACAAATTTAAAACAAAATAAAGTAGAACAAAAACGAAAACAAAAGACTGTCCCACTATTTCATGCACAGGGTACAAAAAAACCATCAAAAACAGTTATTTTGTTGCACAAAAACGCATACGGTCAATTACATGAAACACGCACTTCCCCTCCTCACATTGGCCGGTATGCTGCTCCTGAACATAGGCAGTTTCGCAACCGTCCCGCCAAAATCAACCAAACCGACGGCGGTAAAGCCCTACTCCATCGAGCAGTTTATGAAAACGATCCGCTTTGGCGGGGCGGCTCTCTCGCCCGACGAGCAGACGGTTTTGTTCAGCAGCAATCAGGACGGCGTATTCAATCTCTACGAAATGCCATTTGCGGGTGGGACGCCAAAGCAGATTACCCAGTCGAAGACGAACGCCATTTTCGCTATTGGCTACCTGCC
>Ga0105048_10011564_pt1 | contig 13916 bp, 13 predicted proteins | sample MAT05_FD_78382 | JGI IMG/M metagenome (GOLD analysis project Ga0105048, IMG submission 78382) | Freshwater microbial communities from Lake Fryxell liftoff mats and glacier meltwater in Antarctica - MAT-05 | ecosystem: Environmental > Aquatic > Freshwater > Ice > Liftoff microbial mat | place...
AAGGCTTTAAGCCCTCTCCCTGGGGAGAGGGACTTTGAAAGCTTTTCCGGCTCCCCTCGCCCTTTGGGAGAGGGGCTGGGGGTGAGGGCTAAAACTACAGTTCTCAACGTGGACTTGGTTTAAAGGTGCAATGCACTCGCAACATCAGTCAGCTTTGGTTAGTTTTCGGATGATGCGCGCTAGTCCTGCGTTGACAATACTTTCAGGAAGACTGTCCAAGCTAGTAATTTAAGAAGCTTTACGTGACGTAGAGACAAAAATGCCTTGATTGGCAATCCAACCAAGGCAATGTTCCAAAAGAACGTTGGTTGCTGATTAACGTTCTACAGGTGCTTCTCTAAAGTAGTGGCCAGCGTTGTCTTAGGAACAGCGCCAACCACCATATCTACCCGTTGTCCGCCCTTAAAAATCATGAGCGTTGGAATGCTGCGAATGCCATATTGGCTAGCAACACTGGGATTTTCGTCTGTATTGACTTTCACGACCTTGATTTGTCCAACGTATTGCTCGGCGATCTCATCGACCACAGGGGCAACCATGCGGCAAGGACCACACCAAGGTGCCCAAAAATCGACTAATACGGGGACATCGCTCTCCAGTACCTCTTGCTTGAAGGTACTGTCTGTAACTTGTGCGGCTGCTGACATGCCTATAAACCCTTAGCCAACAATACTATTAGAAATCTTACCATAGCCAACGTCGGTGCTTCGGGGTACAAGTTCTACACAAACAAACACATTTGCCGAGGATTCAATCCTACAGCGCTTTGCGCTTGGTTGAATGTTGTTGTTTTGTAGAAGCCGCGCGGAGCGCGGCTTCTACAAAACAACTGTGGTCTATGCAATTGAAAATTGCTGTAATTGGGGCGTGAAATCACCCTAGATGCGGTGGGAAGGGAACTGTAAAGGGGAATGAAATAATCTTCCACTCTACTGATTGGTCGTAGGTTACATGAGTTAGTCGTAGATTACACGAGCATCGAAGCCTTGATTTCTCAGGCGGCGATTTAGGGTATCGGCTGCTGAACGGCTATTGAACGAGCCAGCGTTGATAAAACCACCGCGTGAATCTGTATCTCTGTAGGCACTAGGAGCAACTTGTCTAACTTGGTTAAACAGTTCGGAGTTGTCTCCAGGTACAGCTACTACGTAGGGTCCACGCTGCAACCCGCCACCTGGATAACCGCCGCCGGGGCCACCAATGCTGTAGGGCACTAGGTACTCAGATGCAACCCATCCTTGGTTAGGTCGCGCTAGCTCTGCCCACCTATAGCCACCAGATGACTCCTCACGGCCCGACAGATAAATCGACGCTCCATCGTCTAGCCCACCGACTGAGTTACCGTTGGGGCGATCGCGAATTTGAACGCCAATGCCACTTTGGGTACGAACGATCGCTCGCTCACCCAGATTAGAAGAGTCGTAGGGTCGTGTGTAAACCGGGTCAGCAGGCCCCCCCACATTGACCAAGTTGCCGTCTATCAGATAACTCAAGCCTAAGGCTCGTAGAGTTTCAGGGCCGGCCTCGCCATCGACTTGCAATCCAGATCGAGATTGAAAGTCAAAGATAGCCGCTTCTGTTTCTGGGCCATAGACTCCATCTACGCCGACACCCAACTGTTGTTGAATATCTGAAACAGCAGATCCACTGCTGCCTGGGCTGTAAACTTGCGCTAGAGCCGTTCCAGCCGTTAAGCAAATGGATGAGGCGATCGCCGCCCCTAGTACCTGCCAGCCTAGAAACTGGCGCAGCTTGTCGCACAGAGTTCTAACCTGAGCGGAAAACACAGCATCGGACTTCAGACAAGCTTCGCTAGAGGGCAAAAACGGTTGGGCGTTCATAGGTCAAGTTCTCAATGGGTTGAGTTGATGGGTTGAATAGAGGGCAGATTCATCAGTAAAAATAAAGATCTAGAGCGAATTTCAGTAAAAAACAGATAAAAATCAGACAGTTGAGTGCTCTGATATCCCAGTTTTAGTTACACTGTGAACCTGTTGGGTTCCGTAAAGTTTTGGACTCAGACAACTTACCGTTCGGATAGCAACCCAAACGTTTCAGTGACCTGATTCCTAGAGGTTTATTCCTACTAACATATCATTCGAAATTCGGGTATGAAACGATTTTTCCTCTCTCACCGATTGGCCTGGTTAGTCCCTGTTGTAAGTCTTTTGGCAGGGGCAACCTCTGCCGTTTTGGTGAGCGCTCTAGAGTATCATACCCGGCTCAATTCATCGAGTGCTACCTCGGCGTTAACCAGTGCTTCATCCGATTCAAGCCTAGCAAGCGAGGCGATCGCCCCGCTTCTACCCAACGGTAGACCGCAACTATCGCCCTTACCAACCGCCCAAGAAACCTGGGAGTGTGAGGTGGTAGTGGTGGGAGGTTCTTTAGGAGGAATCGCTGCTGCTTCCCAATCCATGAAAGCGGGCGCAAAAACCTGTCTAATCGAACTGTCTCCCCAACTGGGCGGACAAATTAGTGCCCAAGGCGTTTCGGCCATCGACGAATCGGTCAATATGGTTTTGCGCGACAACTTTGCCGATAGTTGGAGAGCCTTCAAACAGCTAATTTTGAATCAGTCTGTCAAATTGCCCACCTGGACGGGCATCTCCGAATCGCTCCCCGTCGCTGACATAAATCGCTGCTGGGTGGGTCGGCTTTGTTTCTTGCCCAAAGTTGGAGCCAGCGCTGCCCAGCAGTTAATGAAGACATCTGCTACATCAGCACCGGGCAGTCGATGGGCAACCTCCACCGCGTTTAAAGGAGCCGAGTTTGACGACAGTGGCCGTTACATTACTACCGTTCATGCCGTGCGCCGTGTTCCTCGTGCTTCTCAATACGCACCACAAGGGCGGATCTCGGTCGAGCTAACCACCTGGTACTCATGGGATGGCGATGACACCTTTCAAAAAATCCCACTGCGGTTGCGCGCGCCCGCTGGTAAACGGATGGTGGTTGTTGATGCAACCGATACAGGCGAGTTAGTTGGCTGGGCGCGTGTACCACACCGACTGGGTTCCGAGTCGAGTGCCACGACGGGAGAAGTATACGCAGCAGATCGAGATAACCCGGAGTGCACCCAGGCCTTTACCTTTCCCTTCACGCTGGGCATTCGGCAGGATAATGGAGTCAGCTTGAAAACGCTGGAGCGGGTGCAGTCTCTATATCCTAGCGAAGAGCACCATCGGGTATATACCCTAGACGGTACACCCCTGTTCAGTGGGCAAAGTTTCTTTAACTACCGTCGGTTGGTTAGCACTACTTCTAACAACCCATTTACTAGTAGTCCATCTTTGGGCGACATTACGCTCGTTAACTGGACGCAAGGAAATGACTGGAATTGGATGAATCCATCCTTGATCCTGACTCCAGAAAAGCTAACCCAAACGGGGCAATACCAGAATTGGACAGGGGGTATGTCAGTGCGAGCGCTGCGACACGCCGAAAATCACTCGTTAATGTTTGCAAGGTGGTTGCTCACGACTCAAGCCGAGTCTCAACGGCAGTCTGGTCTACCGCTAGCCTATTTATCGGGTGTAGACTCACCAATGGGAACCGTTTCAGGGCTAAGCACGGTGCCTTATATTCGCGAGGGGCGGCGCATTTTGGGGCGTACTGCTTACGGGCAGATGGAGTTTATGCTGCGGGAATCGGATTTACGAGAGGACATGGAAGGGCGAGATTTTACCAGGAGTGTGGTTGGCATAACTCACTACGACATCGATATCCATGGGTGTCGATATCGCAATTGGGAGCCGTCAGGTGAAGCGGTCAAGGCCTCGGTCAAGGAGTATTATGTGCGTCCAGTGCAGCTCCCATTAGAAAGCTTGATTCCGCAGGGGGTAGACAATTTGATTGTCGGAGGGAAGGCGATCGCCGCTACTCACATTGCCACAGCGCTGACGCGAGTTCACCACGGTGAATGGACGATTGGCTCAGCGGCAGGCGTAACGGCAGGGTGGTTAGCCACCCAGCATCCAAACACTATTCCAGCGGCTATTGTTTCTGAAGGACTGATGCGATCGCTGCAACAGTACATGATTGATCAGGGGTTACGGCTAGAGTGGTAATGCTGCCAGTGGGGCTGTTATGGCGCTACGCGCTTGAGTTCAATTCAATATTTCAGTATTTGGTAGTCCTAAATTGGTAGCGTGTTGTTATGTAACAGCTTGCCGTACTGCGTAGCAGCGCTACAAATTCTAGATTCCTGCTAGGATCAAGCAGACTATCAGCTATTTAAGCGCGGACTCGCTGGGAGCTATTGACATGTTTTTAGATGAACTCACCCCTATGGTCAGAGAGCTAACGTCTCACCCTGTAGCGTTTCTGGGTGGTTTCTTTTCTGGCCTGTTTCGGCTGAATTTAGCAGACGATCCAGTCAAAAGCTGGCTAGATCAGCAAGCGGGTGGAGTAGGGTACGTTTCCCCTGATTCTAGCTCCAACGGTAATGGCAGCGGCCCTCAATCTATTTCGATTGATTAGGGAGCCATTTCGATTGATTAGGGAGCTAAAGACACGTTTACGCGATGTGCAACTTTCTCAAACCTTGCGTGGGATGTGCATCTTGCCTGTCTAAACTAGTCAAGCAAGATGCCTGCTCCATAAGAAACTTGGGGTTCAGACTTTCAGACTTTTAGTTGCACCTTGGGTTAGGTTGCACATCGCGTTAGTTTTTATTTTTCCAGCAATGGGCTTAGCAACTCGTCTTTCCAAACTTCGAGCTGGAGCCGGAGGCGTGTGGTTGTACCCGTTACAACAGTTGTTGACAGGTTGAGGGTATCGATCGCCCGTTGATAGTCGGCCAAGGCACAGTTCCAATCGCCCCACACATGATGGGTGCGACCTCGTTCAGCGTAAAGGTGGCCTTCTAAACGACCTAGCTTGAGCGCAAAATCGAAGCACTCAATCGCCCGGTCAAACATCTGCAATTCCCGCAGGGTGATGCCCTGATTCAGCCATGCCCGTACGTTAGCTGGGTTAATGTCAAGGGCGATATCGTAATCTAGAAGCGCCTCTAGAAATTTGCCCTGAGCGGCATAGTAGTTGGCACGGTTGTTGTAGACACTGTCTAAGGTGTCGTCAATTTGCAGGGCGCGATTGTAGTCGGAGATCGCCTTCTCCATCTGGCCGTTTTGAAAATAGACTAAGCCACGGTTATTGTAATCGCGAGCGCTCTTAGGATTGGTGCTCAAAATTTGGGTAAATAGGGCGATCGCGGTGACATGGTTTCCTTGCTGGGCCTCTTGCAAAGCGTACTGACGCAACATGGTTTCTCGTTCTAGTTGATTTTGCCGAGAGGGTTCTGAAGACGACCCAATTTGCTCTTCTATACGGCGCGATTTAGGTTGCCAACGCTTCTGGAGTTTTCCGGCAGATCGGACAATCGTATCAGCGACTCCACTGAAGCGATCTTTGTTTTTAGTTTTGCCTTGATGACTTGTAGAAGAGCGTGTGTTCATAAATCCTCACGGTAAGCAAAAGCTTGTAGATTTGGGGGAGTAGATCTAGAGTTTTGGGAGTCTGCGATGCCGCTAGAGCGTGTCTCTTATGGGCTTCACTTGTCACTTACTGTCTCTCAAGTACAAAGAGATTGTTAGGTTGAAAGTACGGAACTATTGCCCGCGCCCCTTTTGCTCCTGGATCTAGAAATCTACGTTGGTTAGAATCGTCGAAAGCCCGCTGTATCAGAGACTAGGATGTCTTTGTGGCTTGATCATATCTACAAGCTGAGTCAGTAGAATTTCTGAGATATTTCTAGAACTTTCGTGAATTTCTATAGAACGTTGACTTAACCGGACTTTTGTCTTTCCGTTAAATGCTTTTTGAAAATTACCGTAGTTCCCTCCATTCTTAGAGAGAATGTAAGTTCATCGTTCAGGTTTGGGGTAGAAATTTTCATGACAACCGCTACACCGTATTCAAATGCGCCCGATCTTTCAACTGATGATTATGTTGTCATTGGTTTAGCCAACTGTTTTATCAAAGAAGATGCTGACCTGCACCCGGTCAAAATTGCCGAACCGATTCCTTCTGCCGCATTGGAGGCGATCGCCAAGGGCATCCCTACCTCTTACGAACTGGCCTGTGCAACGACACTGGGGGCGGTTCTTGAGGGTGAGACGTATAAACTCCCTCCAGAGTTTCCGGTCAGTACTCAATTTTGCGATGAATTTAGCCTAAGAGCTTTTTCTGCCGCTCGCACGTTTAAAGCACGGGTTTCTGCTCAGGCTGTCATCTCCCCTGGAACCACTCGTCAAGATTTCAATTTTTCAGTCGAGCGCAAACGGGTGCTTAATTCGGAGCGTATTATCAAAACTGAAGATAACGTTAAACAACACGTCTACACTCATCAAGTGCTGTAACGCTAGAGCTTTTCCAAACAGCGTTTAACGTAAAATCCGGCCTGTTCCAGTTGGAACAGGCCGGATTTTCATAGCTTAATTCACTCTCTTGGTGCCAGTCTGATCTACTGCTGCTAGTACATCGTTCAGACAAGGGAAAATCCTAACGGAAACCCACGGCGGCCTGCCAGACAAAGGCTAGCAAGAAAAAGAAGACTGGGATGACTGGCAGCACATCTACCAACGGATCAAAAATTGCGTAGGCTTCAGGCAGTTTTGCTAAGAGTAATGCCGCTTCCATTGATGAATCTCCCTTCCAAACACAGATCTCATAATCGATGCACATCTTAACATAATGATGGGCCTCTACACCATTGCTTGCGATTTGCAAACACCCCTAAATAACTGAGGCGGCGATCGCATGTTAGAGTCTAGACATCAGATGTCGTGCATATTCCAGCCCTGTATCTCGCGATCCCCAGTCAGCCATGCCCTTTCCCAGAAGCAGCGGAATTTTACTTCACCCCACTTCATTTCCTAATCGGTTTGGCATTGGCGACTTGGGGTCAGATGCCTATCAGTTCGTCGATTTTTTACATCAAGCGGGGCAACAGATTTGGCAGGTTTTGCCCTTAGGGCCTACGGGACACGGCAATTCGCCTTATATGTGCTTTAGTTCTATGGCAGGCAACCCGCTGCTAATCAGCCCAGAAGCTTTGTTAGAGCAAGGGCTATTAACAGAAGACGATTGCAATCAAGTGCCCAATTTTCCGCTCGACCAAGTAGCCTTTGATGATGTAGCCCATTTCAAACTACCGCTCTTGCTAAAGGCGGCGGGACACTTTAAAGAAACAGCCACGATTGACCAACAGCAAGAGTTTAATACTTTCTGTGCCAGTCGGGCGTTTTGGCTAAATGATTATGCCCTGTTTATGGCGCTGAAACAGGCGCAAGGTGGAGCAAGCTGGCACCAATGGGAAGCGGCGATCGCCCATCGTGATCCCGATGCCCTAGCCCACTGGCGACACGAACTCAGTGTCGAAATCTATCAACAAAAGTATCTACAGTTTGAATTTTTCCGTCAGTGGTCTGCCGTGAAACAGTATGCCAACAAGGCAGGCGTTCAGATCATTGGCGACATTCCCATTTACGTAGCCCATGACAGTGTGGATGTGTGGGCGTTTCCCGAATGGTTTCACCTCTTGCCCGAAACAGGAGAGCCGGCGCTGATGGCCGGAGTGCCACCAGATTATTTCAGCGAAACAGGACAGCTCTGGGGCAACCCAATTTACAACTGGGAAGCCATGGAGAAAACTGACTTTGCCTGGTGGATTCAGCGCTTTCGAGCGACTTTGGAGTATGTAGATCTAATTCGGATCGACCATTTTCGTGGATTCTGTGCCTACTGGGCGGTGGAGCACGGTGAAGAAACTGCGATGAATGGTGAATGGATAGAGGCACCCGGTACCGCTTTCTTTCAGATGCTGAAACAAGAGTTGGGTAGTCTGCCAATTTTGGCAGAAGACTTGGGGGTAATTACACCCGACGTAGTGGCTCTGCGGGATCAGTTTGAGTTTCCGGGCATGAAAATTCTTCAGTTTGCCTTTGGCAGCGACACCGACAACCCGTTTCTGCCGTTTAACTATGAGCGTAACTATGTCGTGTACACAGGAACTCACGATAATGATACGACCCAAGGCTGGTTTAGTCAGCTTTCAGAGCATGAGCAAGGGGAGGTGCTCCGCTATTTGGGCTGCACCTCAGCCGATGGCATCCACTGGGATTTGATTCGGCTAGCCCTGAGTTCAGTAGCCAATCAGGCTATTTTCCCATTCCAAGATCTATTGGGTCTAGGTAATGATGCTCGGATGAACTACCCTGGCAAGCCGTCTGACAACTGGGGTTGGCGCTATCGGGCAGACGCGTTAAACCATCAGGTGAGCGATCGCCTCAACGCGCTTACCCGCATATACGGGCGATCGCCTAAGTAAAAATGTCTAAGGATTGCGTACAAAATAAAACCTAATCTTTTTTGGAAGTGCCACGCTCCGCGTGGCACTTCCAAAAAAGATTACAAGTTAATTAACTTGTAATCCTAGGTAAACAAGAGGGTGAGGGATGGAAGACGTAACTCGTCCTCATCCCTCACCCTTCGGCAATCTAGCAAGATGATTTGTAGGGGAAGTATGGAATCGCCTCTATGGAGCAGTTGGTAGAGACGCAGATGCCCCAGTGGTTGGAGCGGAAAAAATTACCTGCTGAACTGACCCAGCCTTGCCCATGGGCTTAGGCTGATCGTCGTTGTATGCTACTGTGACGGCTCCTGCGTCCCCTGCTCGCACCCTTAACTCGCGGGTTGCCGTCCAGGTGCGTTGAGTTCCCTGTTCCAAAATCCCTTCAAAATCCGTCCTACCGTCTACAACCACGCGCAGCCAAGACCGTGAGCTGAGGGCGACGTTGACTCGAATCGGTTTTCCAGTAGCATCAGGGCTGGGTGAGGGTAAGAAAGACGGTTGTGGGCTGGCACTTGCGGGGCTGGCACTTGTGGGGCTGGCGATCGCAGATGGCTGAGCCGAAGGAGAGTTGGATGCTGGTGTGGTTACTGCCGGAGGAGACTTCACCGCACTGGGCGACGGTGCAGATCGGCTCAGCAAGTAAGATAGCCCTCCAATAGCAGCAGCAATCAGCGCAGCATAAGCAACGTAAAGATGAAGTGGACGGAGTTGAGCGGCTGGTGATTCTTGCCAAGAGGGATTAATTGCCCGCATATCTGGCTCTAGGGGAAAGCTGCTGACAAACTCTGCCCCGTTTAAGTCCAGCGCGTCAGCATAGCGCTTGAGGAAGCCCCGAACATACACTGCCTCTGGCAATATGCTGACATTACCTGATTCAATAGCCAGAAGTAATCGAGGCTGAATCATGGTTCGAGCTGCGATTTGATCAATCGACAACATCTTTTTCTCACGAAGCTGTTTCAACTGGAAGCCCAGTTCTTCTAGCTTCATGTTCTGGTCTTGCTCCAAGGGAGAGGTACCCCTATCCATAGCGTCTAGCACCTACTAACTCCTCACATCTGCTGGCTTTACAACCAGGGTCTACAAATCTATGAAGCAGTTTGAACGAACTTTTCCCTTCTTCCATCCGCTCAAACTCATGCTCAAATAGCTTCTATCTTTGGTAGTGGTATTTAAGGATTTTTTGATGGGCGGGCTAAGTCCGCCTATCAAAAAATCCTTGCTAATTTAGGACTACCCTATCTTTTATACAACTATCGATATTAAACATATACTACAGCGCTTTGCACTCAGTTGATGCAAGGAGAGATGGCTTAATCTGAAAGGAGTTTAGCAACTGAGCCATTTAGATTTTAGGAGGTCTGCCCTTTGACGTGTAATTTTAAGACTAAAGCTGAGCTGAGAGCAATCTCGCTGTTAGTTTAGATTGTATTCAAGCTTGGGCTTGGCCGCGGAACGGTTGCAACTTGAGCTTTGAGAAGGCCAATTTCTGTCGAATCTAACGCCCGGTGCTGCCCACTAGCGAGGGAATTGAGTTGAATCGACCCAATTGCCACTCGATGTAAGTGCGTTACCGCGTAGCCGAGTTGCTCAGCAATTCGACGAATTTGCCGATTGCGACCCTCTCGCAGCACAATTTCTAACAGGGTTTGCGATCGCGTAGAACGCAATACGCGTATATCCGCAGGCCGGGTCAATGTGTCATCTAAGACAACCCCTGTACGCCACTGTTCCAGAATGGCCTCTGGAGGAGATCCCTCAACCCACACCTGATAGGTTTTGGGGATGGAATGGGAAGGATGAGTCAGCGCAAAGGTAACCTCGCCGTCGTTGGTCAGCAAGAGCGCGCCAGTCGAGTCGGCATCCAGTCGTCCTACGGGATGTAACCCAACCTCGGTGGCCAAGTGGTGTGGAAATAAATCCAGCACAGTAGGGCGATTCCACGGATCGTGACAGGTAGAAACGACCCCAGTAGGTTTATGCATCAGTAAGTAGAGGGCGGGTGGACGTTGAATGGGGTGCAGCCTTGCTCCATCAACTTCGATGCGATCGCAAGTGGGATCGGCTTTTTGCCCTAGCGTTGCGATCGCTCCATTCAGGCGCACCCGTCCTGCCAAAATCATCTGCTCGGCCTGACGGCGAGACGCGATGCCATATTGAGACAGAATTTTTTGTACCCGTTCGACCATAGCCATCCACGTCGTTAAATTTGAATTTTAGTTGATCCCGATAGGACTTATGCACCTCACCCTAAAAGCCAAGAGCAGTCGAGTTATGCCGTGGGGATTCAGGTTGCTCAGGCTGCTGTTGGGGTAAGTAGACCTGGAGACAGGCTCCACCTGTTTCTGGGTGGTTACTAGCTGCTACAGAGCCATGATGGGCTTCGACGATTTGCCGCACAATGGCTAAGCCCAAGCCGCTGCTGCTACGACGCTGTATGTCGTCTCGCTCGGTTTCAGGAGGGCGCGAAGCAGTGGCAGGTGCAGGTTGTAAAGCACCTGCTGACAGTAACCCTTTGATCTCTTGAATAGAAGGACGCGATCGCGCTGGGTCTGCTCGATAAAATCGTTCAAAAACGTGGGGCAAGTCACTTTCCGTAAAACCTGGCCCTGCATCACTGACCTCTAAATAAACTTGAGATGATGTGGCAGTGTCTATGCCATCGGTAACGGTGATGTGAACCCAAATAGTTTCCCAGGGGGGGCTGTATTTGATCCCATTATCTAACAGGTTCACCAAGACTCGATACAGGCGCGATTCATCGGCTTGGATCAGCAAATGGTCTGGGCCTCGATACTCTAACTGAATTTGTTTCTTACGAGCTAAGGGTTCGAGGTTAATCCAAGCGGATTGCACTAGTTCTGGCAGATCAGTAGTTTTGAGGTGCAAGCAGTGGAAGGATTCACGATCGATTACTGCCAAATCTAACAAGTCTTGAACCAAGCTGCTGAGGCGAATTGTTTCGCTAACCAATCGATCAACCCAGCCGCGAAGAGGCAAATCTAATCGAGACTGTAGGGTTTCTGCTACCAGTCGAATTGAAGTTAACGGCGTTTTTAGCTCGTGCGCTACATCTGATGCCCAGCGATCGCGCTGTTGCAGCAGCATAATAGCTTCCTGGCGGTTTTCTAGAAACACACCAACATGATTGTGCTGTAAAGGAAACCCATAGGCTCGTAGCACATAAGCAGGCTGGTTGGATAGCTGCGATAGATCAGGACTGACCGGGTAAAACGTCCATTCTTTTTGACAGAGTTGGCGCAGACTGCGGGTTTGGTCTACTAATTGGTCTATCTCATAGGAGCGGACTAGTTCGAGCAGTAGCCGAGGCGTTGGGGAAACAGCGGGGGCAATGCTTAAAAGCGATCGCGCCTGGGCATTACACCAGACCAAGCGGTTTTCATCGTCAACCTGGAGATAGCCAATGGGAGCTGCGTCTAGAATTTGACGATCGGTTTCAACTTGTTGTTCTAATTCGTACTGAATTCGCTGCTGATGTGCGACTGTCAGTGCCAGTTGGGACGTAGTGGAAAAGGGTGAATCTTTTACTTCAGGAACGCTCTTCAATTCTCGTAGCAGCCCCTTAAGCCGTTTATTTTGACGCGATCGCTCCCACGCCAGAATTGCTAACCCTATACCCAACCCTAGTAAAAACTCCAGTGTGCCCACAAATACATCCCGAGCTTGTGTCATAACCGTCTATTTACCAAGAACCCTATCCAAACTCGCCTTGGATATTTTTCTATGAAGTAGCCCAACTTAAGTAAAAGCTAAACCCTAAGATGCGGCGTGCACAACACAGAATCTTATGGTCTTAAATACTTAATTTAAGCTCACCTACTTAAATGGACGGTTAAGCCACTCGCTCATACGACGCTATCCAGCTTTGCCTAATTCCAGATCTCCATGTGTCGTCTGTTGGGTAAAGGGATACATTCCACACTTGCGGATATCAAAGCTGATGTGGTGCGGACATCTCGTCGGCGAACGGTAGTCCTAAATTGGTAAGGATTTTTTGATGGGCGGACTTCGCCCGCCCATCAAAAAATCCTTACATCAATACCACTAACAAGCGAACTTAGCCAAAACGATAGCCAAAGCCGCGTACGGTGGTGAGATATTCGGGGCGGCTAGGATCAATTTCCATTTTCTCTCGCAGCCAGCGGATATGGACATCTACTGTTTTGCTATCGCCCATAAAGTCAGGCCCCCAGACTTTTTCGATCAATTGCTCTCGTGACCAAACCCGCCGGGGATGACCCATGAACAATTCCAAGATTCGAAATTCTTTAGGGGACAGGTTAATTTCCTCGTTTCGCACTGTGACTCGGCACTCTTGAGGATATAGAACAATATCTTGGAATCGTAGACTAGAGCCAGAGGTTTGGGGTTGTGCCTGCCGATGCCGTCGCAGCAGGGCGCGACAGCGAGCAACGAGTTCTCGCATACCAAAGGGCTTGGTTAAGTAGTCGTCTGCACCCACTTCTAACCCAACTACTCGGTCGGTCTCACTACCTTTGGCACTGAGAATCAAAATGGGCACGCTGCTACCCTGATGGCGGATCAAACGGCATAAATCTAGCCCGTTCACGTAGGGCAGCATCAAATCTAAAATAATCAAATCGACATCGGGAAACTCTAGGTAGTTACCATGATCGGTTCTGCACGAAAAATTTAGGGCGCTGCGGCCATCTTCTGCCAGGAGCACCTCGTAGCCCTCCTCGCTTAGCGCTAAGGCAACAGTTTCTCGAATCAGTTCTTCGTCTTCTACTATAAGAACTCGGCCAAGCTTGACATCCTGTTGAAATGATTTTGGGGCTTCTAGAGTCAGCATGTCTGGCAGGTCCTAAGGAGCTAAAGCGTTCCAAGCTCATACTATCAAACTACAGAGATTCCTTCTATGGCTGTTTGTATGGATTTATGGGAAGGAAAGCTTAAATTTCTGTATGCAATCAAACAGACAGTCGGCGATTCTTTCAGAGTAAGACTTACAGCGATTGTTGGCGCTTCAGTAAGTGGCTTAACCCAAATAGCCAAGCCCTGCTGCTAGCTCCTCAATTGTTGCCCGATCGCACATTGGCGCTACTGACCGCAGCAGCGATCGATACCCAGGCTTTCTAGTAGCAAATCACTGACGGCATTGGCGATCGCAAATTCTCCATAGAAGCTTCGGGAAAAATCAAACGCCTGCATCTCAGTCACAATCGCAATTACCAGCGAACCCAGATCGTTTTCGCCTTCCATTCGCTGGCGTACAAAAATTTGTGCTGCTCGTCGAGCAATTTCGGCATTGACAGCTTCTGGAAGAAACTCTTGATCTAACCATCGATGCAATGCGTTTTGTAACCACTCCCCCTCTTGCTGGGGATTTTCGGTTGGGGGCAGGGTAATGGCTTGAATAGGGTCTGTCATAGAAATGAAATAACGATGCAACACGCTATATAGCCATAGTCATAAAGCTTAGGACATGCCAGCGTCATTCCCGCGCAGGCGGGAATCCACCCCCGCACCTATCGAGCAGATGGATTCCCGCCTGCGCGGGAATGACAGGGAGGCGTCC
>Ga0105048_10011566_pt1 | contig 13913 bp, 10 predicted proteins | sample MAT05_FD_78382 | JGI IMG/M metagenome (GOLD analysis project Ga0105048, IMG submission 78382) | Freshwater microbial communities from Lake Fryxell liftoff mats and glacier meltwater in Antarctica - MAT-05 | ecosystem: Environmental > Aquatic > Freshwater > Ice > Liftoff microbial mat | place...
GGAAAAAAATTACAAAAGCAATATAGGCCTTGATTTCAACTTTAAGAAACGCTTCAACTTTACTGTAGAATTTTATACCAATATCCTGGATGATGCCATCACGCCAATACCGGTGCCGGCACAAAACGGGTTCACCAGCGTATTGGCCAATATCGGAAAAATGCGCAACCGCGGGGTGGATGCCAGTATAAGTGCCCAGGTATTGACAGGCAAATTCACCTGGACGAGCACCCTCAATATGGGGTTTAATAAAAATATTATCCTTGAAATTAAAAATAAATCTTCTCTCTTCGGCCCTTCTACAGAGGGTACCGTGTTGAAAGAGGGGGTTAGTACCAGTGCCATCTGGGGGTTCAATTTTGCCGGGGTAGATCCGGCCACCGGAAGAGAATTGTATACGGATGTTTCAGGGAAAGTGGTGTCTGTATTTAACCTCGATAGAAACCTGGTTACCGGCGGCAGTTTTCTCGGCGACCGTTTGCCAACTGCGCAGGGAGGCTTTATCAATGCCTTTGGTTATAAGGGGGTTACCGTTAGTGTAAACCTGTTGTATTCGTTTGGTGCCAACATATTAATCAATAATATCAACGAAAACAATGGCCGCAACCTTAGCAACCGTAACCAAAGCATCAACCTGCTTGATCGCTGGCAAAAACCCGGCGACATCACCAATATGCCTAAACTGTCCGCAATTGGTAACCCACTGGTGTACACCTCGTCTAAGTACGTGTACAGTGATACCTATATTAAATTAAGTAATGTTTCATTGAGTTACACCTTGCCCACCAACATGGTGAGCCGTTTAAAAGGAACAAGGATCACCATTTATGGCAATGCTACCAACCTTTTTTATTGGTACAAGGAAGATTCTCCCGAAGGCAAAAACGGCATCAGGGAATACAAATTTAATTTCCCCGAGGCGCAAACCTTTACCTGCGGGGTACGGGTGGGCATTTAAATAAGTACGAAGCACAGCAAAAATATAAAGATGAAAAAAGTATGCTTTTATTATTTACTTTCAGCGGTTGCGCTTACCACCGGTAGCTGTAAGAAGTTTTTATACCAGGAGCCTTACAATAACCTATCTATCAACGATATTTTCAAGGATTTTGAAGGTGCAAGAACTACCCTTGCCGGCTGCTATGATAACCTCCGCTCAACAGATTATTACCTGCGTACTTTTTCAATTTACCCCGAAGTAACCTCGGGGAACGTAAAATATTCGAAGGTGACTAACCAGGCCCTGTTGAGTTCTTACAATTTTGTAAACGACATTGCGGCAAATGATATGGCCGGATTTTACCGAACGGCCTATTCCACTATTTATAATACCAATGCCCTGATTGCCAATATTGGCACTATTGCAGATGCCTCTCCCCAGCAAAAAAACGGGTTATTAGCCAACGCTTACGCAATCAAAGCGCTGGTACACCTCGATTTGATGAGGGTGTTTGCCCAAGGATATAGTTTTACACCCGATGCCAGCCACCCGGGTATTTTTATAAGAAATAGTAACCCCTCCGTTTTAACACCCGTTGGTATACCCGAGCCAAGCAAACAGGTGTTTGATCAAATCACCGCCAACCTTGATTCTGCCCTGCTATTGTACCCCAATAGTGCCAAAGTGTTTACTATTGGGGATGACAAAACCTATTTTACACTAGATGCAGTAAAAGCTTTGCAGAGCAGGGTGGCATTGTATAAAAACGACTGGAACCGGGTAATTAGTATCAGTACCGAACTGGTCACCGGTAATAAATACCCCCTTATTTCCAACAGTGCCTACGTTAACAGCTGGCGGCTAAAAACCATTTCCTCTGAATCAATTTTTGAGCTGGCCTATGGCAATAGAATAGGAGGCAGCCTGGGCGATTATTATAATCCTGGCAATAGCCAGTTTGGCCAGTTGGCTACCAGCAACGACCTGCTTGGTATGTATAGCAGTGGAGATGTGAGGGCACAAGCGTCGATGTATGTTGCTGCAACGGTAAATGCTACCCCATTTTATTTCTCAAAAAAATACCAGGGGATGAACGACAGTGCCAACAATATTAAACTTATCCGGATGAGTGAAGTGTACCTGAACCGGGCAGAAGCTTATGCTGAAACCAATAATCTTTCCGCTGCCCTGGCAGATTTAAATATCATTCGGAAAAGGGCCAACCCTGCCGCACCTGTTTTTAACAGCAGTAATAAAGCAGAAGTGATCAATGAAATCCTTGATGAACGAAGAAGGGAGCTCTGCTTCGAAGGCCACAGTTTTTTTGATATCAGCCGGAAGAGGAAAAACCTGGTGAGGGTAGACTGTACCAGCACACAATGCAGTTTTAATTATCCTGATCCAAAATTTGCCTGTATCATTCGCATCATAAATTAAACCTGTATGAGAAAATATATTTCTATTGCGATGCTGCTGTTTGCAATGGTTGCCTGTACAAAGAATTACGATGCAACACCAACGTATGCAGGCACGCCTATTGCTGGTACCTGGGCAAAGCAACAACCATTTTATCAACCGGCTGGCCAAAGGTTTGATGAGGTAACCGGCACCTGGCGAAATTTTTCCGCCTTTACCTTTACTTCTGACGCCGAACCCGACTAAATTGGTTTTGACAATCCCTACGTGGCGGGGAAGGGAACCAACGCTTTGGATTTTAATCGCCTGTATACTGCGCAAGGACTTACTTCCGATTCGGGATATTACAACGTAACCATACCTAAATGTTTCCAGTTTATTCCCAAAAGTGCGGACTCCCTGAATATAGGTAAAGTAATAGTGTTGCCGCAGGCGGTAAGAGTGTTCCGAAGAGATAAAACTTTCTTTGATATACTGATTGGCCCTTCCACCTCACCAGGTACGTATAGCACCATCACGGGCTTATTTGAAATAGAAGTCCTTTTTGATGAAAGTTCCATTGGAGGCAGTAAAAATATAGCAAGGAAGTACCGCTTTAATCCTTAATATTTAATTTATAAAAACGGGAAACCGGAAGCGCACACCAGTATTCAATCAATTGTATATGAAAAGAACAAATTATACCATCGGAATCATTGCCACCATGGTAATTATTTCAGCACTTTCATTTAAGCACCAGGGGGACGAGGATATAGCAGCGCTAAGAAAAGCCTATAGCAGCGGCGATTACAGCAAATGGCCCAAGGTTGTTTTGGAAGAGGCGGCAAAACAAAACTTCAAAGACATCGGCCCATTAGGCGACGTCATCCATCCATCCGATAACCAACCCAACCCCGAAAAAATTGCACTGGGTAAAATGTTGTTTTTCGATCCCCGGCTTTCTGTTTCCAAACAAATTGCCTGTGGCTCATGCCATGAACCGCAACTGGGTTGGGGAGACGGTAAAAGGGTTGCCAATGGGCATGATCGGAAAACCGGTAAACGAAATGCCATGACGATTTTAAATACCGCCTTTTACGAAAAATTATTCTGGGATGGCAGGGCCGGTAGTTTGGAAGACCAGGCCCGCTTTCCGGTGCAGGATCATGTAGAGATGAATATGGATGTAACCCTGATGGAAAAAAATGTAAAAGAATACAAAGGATATGGAGTGCTATTTGAAAAGGCATTTGGTGATAAGGAAGTTAGCCTCGACCGTATATTTAAAGCGATTGCCACATTTGAGCGAACCATTGTTAGCCCTTCCAGCCGGTTCGACCTTTTTGTAAAAGGTAAATCCGAAGCCCTGAAAGATGAAGAAGTGCTGGGCCTCCATTTATTTCGAACCAAGGCTGGCTGTATCAACTGTCATAATACGCCCCTTTTTAGTGATAACCAGTTTCACAACGATGGGCAAACCTTGTTTGGAAGTGTAAATGAAGACCTGGGTTTATACCATGTTACCAAACACAAAGAGGATGTGGGAAAGTTTAGAACACCCTCCCTCCGTGAAGCCGCCAATACCGGCCCATGGATGCACCATGGTAATTTCCCCTCTTTAAAAGATGTGGTGTTCTTTTACGACAAGGGAAACCCTTCCCCTATTCAGAGAAAATACCAGGGGGAACGTGACTCCCTGGTACCTACAACTGACCCAATGTTAAAGCAACTAAACCTGTCGCTGAAGGAGGTGGATGCGTTGATCGCTTTTATGCAGTCCATTACCACCATTCCGCGAAGAATGAATACGCCGACCGAATTTCCGAACTAAGCCTTATTAATTAACACACACATAAATTTACAACAATGAGAAAAAGTTTACTGTTAGCCTGGTGTATTGCTGTTACGATAGCGGTAAATGCACAATGGATTGGCGACCCTGCACTTAATAACCTGGTAAGCGGCACTTCACCAACAACCACTAAAACCGGAAATGTAGCAGTCAGTGATGGAGCGGGCGGTATGTTCCTGGCATGGATCGACACCCGAACTACCGGTATACAGAGTATTTATGTGCAAAGAATATTAGCGGATGGTAGCCTTAAATTTGGAAGTGAAGTATTGATTACTGATGCAGCCGGTGTATTTTCTTCTTCAAAATCAAGCCTGTCAATAGATGCCGATGGGGTAGGCGGTGTAATCATGGCTTGGCAAGATGCAAGAAACCAACCTTCTGCAACCGGCAGAAGTGATATGTATGGCCAACGGATCAATGGAGATGGTGTTGTACAATGGACTGCGGGTGGAGCCAGGTTAACCGTATCAGATATAACAGTGTCCAATAAACTGGCACCTACGGTTGTAACAGTCAATGCCACCGAAGCCATCGTTGTTTATGTAGATAACAGGCTTGGAACCAATGATGTATTTGCACAGAAGCTATTATTATCAACCGGTGCGCCGCAGTGGGGAGCGGAGGTTGGTATACATGGGGCCCAGGATAATTCACAAACATCGATATCTGCGTTGGCAGATGGTGTTGGCGGCGCCTTTGTAATATGGCAGGATCCAAGATTGGCCACCACCAATTCAGACATCTATACACAACGCATTAATAATGCCGGATCACTTTTATGGGGAGCATCGGGAATGGTGGTTTGTAATGCCGTATTCAACCAGCTTTCCCCTCAATTGGTATCAGATGGTGCAGGTGGATTTGTAGCTACCTGGCAGGATAACAGGGTTGCCACGGCAGATGGGGATATTTGGGCACAGCGGATCAATGGCACAGGTGCCGCTCAATGGGCTTCTAATGGTGTTGCAATTTGTATTCAGGCAGGTACCAATCAAAATAACCCGGTGATCATTGCAGGTGGCAGTGGTTACATTATTTCATGGCTCGATCCAAGGGCAGCAATATCTAACAGGAACCTATATGCCAATAGTATTGACAATAATGGCGTAACTCAATGGACCACCGCCGCGGAAGGCGGAAAAGTAATTTGTACAGCAACAGGACATCAGCCCGGAACCAGTACCTTGTCTGGCTTAAATTTAGTACCGGATGGAAGCAATGGAGCGATATTTATCTGGGATGACGCCAGGGCCGGTTCCTCAGAGCTTGATGTATATGCACAGCGCGTGAATTCGGCGGGTACTGTACAATGGGCGGCTGATGGCATACTGATTAGCAGTGCAAACGGTAACCAGGCTACACCTGTTAGCGTTACAGGCCTTTTGAATAGTGTAATCATCGCCTGGCGCGATGGCAGAAACGGTACTGCCAACACTCAATTATTTGCAAGCCAGTTGCTAATTTCTGGAGTACTGCCGGTTACATTTGTAAACATAGCCGCCACTTTATCCAACGATGTGGTAACCATCAACTGGCAGACTGCAACAGAACTAAACGCCAATAATTTTATAGTTCAAAGAAGCGAGGACGGCAACAGGTTTTACGCAATTGGAACTGTTAAAGCCAGTGGGTTAAATAATAGCCGCTATAGTTTTGCTGATACAAAGCCAGTAAGCGGAACGGTGTATTACAGGGTACAGTCCATTGACCATACCGGGATTTCGCAGTATTCAACCATAGCAAGAGTTACTGCTGGCAGCCTGGGAATTTTTGTAAATGTTTACCCCGTGCCGTCTGCAAGTACCATCAGCGTACAATTCGGAAACTTTACAACAGGCATGTACCAGTTGCAACTCACAGATGCAAAGGGAAGTATTGTACAAAAACAATTGGTGGCAGTTTCCGGTAACTCTTTCCAGGCCAGCATGAATATTAACAACTTGCAACCCGGCAATTATTTCATACAGGTATTAAGTACAGAAGGAAAATTGATGAAGACTACTCTAATTCAAAAGCTGTAAACACCAGCGATTATTTTTTCAGTTGAGCCATTACGGCCTTGCTTATAGTAAGAGATGCTGTTAACAGCATCTCTTTTTTATTACCATACGGTCGTTAAGCCTGGATGATGCCCGGGTAACGGGAAGCAAGGTATTCCACCATCCCTTTTGCTGCGGCTGCCGAATAAAGAAGGTAATCTACCCGCAACAGGTCGGCATCAAAAACAGGGACGCTGTCTTGCCGAAATCCAATATGAATAACGGAGCTACAGGCAAATAACTGGTACGCCTGCTTCCCTAAATCATACACCACCAACAGAAAAATTTCATGATCAATTTTGATGTTGCATTGAATAAAAACGGGGAAATCAAAGAGGGCGGCACTATAATAATAGGGGTCGAGGTTAGCTTCAAAAAAACGGTAATACAACAACGAATTGGATAGATTGCTTTCACCCAGCAGCAACTGCAATACTATTAACTGCTGAACCATGTGGTTCAACGGGATATCCATTGGCGTACCCGTTAATAGATATTGCCACTGGCCGGTAGCTAACCGGAGATATTGAAGATGGTTTTTTGCAAGCGCCAGTTTATAGTCAAATGGTTGGTAACCAGGTACAGCATAACCAGGATAGAAATATTGTAGCTGCCGGTCTTTGCAATACGCCATTTTTAACTGCATAAGGTATTTACCTAGGCTATATTTTCTATAAGCCGGGTGGTAAATGCAGGTAATACCCGCAGCGCTGTTGTTACCAAGATCAAAAAATCCGGCGGCAATCAGGGTAGCGCCATCATATACATTTACCTCCCAGGTATTAAACCTGTTATACGGATCGCTGCCGTACAGCAGCTCCTGTAAAGTAGCGGATACTTCAAATGCAATACCTTGCCGGTAATGCTGAAAAAGGTTTTCATGCGCCTGTTGCACCAATGCCGGTGCACACGCCTTGATTTCCGTTGTAAAATTTTTATTGAGCACAACCAGTTTTTTATCCTGCTGATAGTTGTCAAGGGAAACCCTTAACCAGATGGCAGAATAAAAACAATTGTTGAAATGAAGGAAGTTGGTGGTAAAAACAGCCTGCCGCATTCTAAACCATCCCCGGGCCAGGTAATGGTCCAGTTCATCGGGTAGAAGTTTTACAGGGTATTCAATCTGTGCAAACATATTAGCGCAACAACTTTTTAGTTGGTACTGGCAAATTAGGCAATTTTATGACAGGGAACTTACCAACAACGCTGGTACTATTTTAAAATTTGCGCTATGGACGCTGCAATTTCCTTTAACAGCAACCTGTCGGTTACCACTTTTTCATCCTGGTTTGCCGGGTTACCCATGGCCCGGTACTCACCCTCATCATCCTGCTCAAAAAAGAAAACCTGGCCATACACTTCCACTTCAAATTGATGTATATATCCCCTGGGTATTAACCGGGCAGTAAAAAACAATTCCTCATTGTTATATAGCACCGGAATTTTAAAAAAATCTTCCATAATAAATGGTCACCTTTTTTTGTTGGTGCAAGTTAGTGATTACCGCCCTTCAGCCGGCACTACGAAGATGGTTACTTTAATGCGGGCACTTGCCAACAGCCGCGCTTTATTTGCATTGGTTTTATCCGGGCAATAATGAATGTTGTTAAATGTTTTCCGTACCATCGCCATTTTTTAAAGCAGTGCTGCGATAGGCCAATTCATCAAATGAGTTAACTTTATTGGTAAACAACAAAGTGAGGCATTTATGAAAAAAGCAATACTGCCCTTGTCCGTTTTCATTATACTGCTGGTTGCGATTGCATATAGAAAACAGGATGCACCTACCGCCTGGATCCGGATCAACCAGTTAGGGTATACTCCGGCAGGGGGTAAGGTAGCAGTATGGTGTGGTAAAGGAAATAATAAAATAACCCAATTTCAATTAGTGGATTCAGCTACCGGCCGCATCATGTATCGTCAGACAGCGGATAAAAATTTTGGTAGCTATGGCCCGTTTAACAATACCTATCGTTTAAATTTTTCTTCGTTTAAAACACCTGGTACCTACTACCTGGTGGCAGGGGAAGCTACTTCACCCGTTTTCAACATTAACCAACACGTGTATAAGGGTACCGCCGATTTTTGTTTGCAATACATGCGGCAGCAACGCAGTGGATTTAATCCATTTTTAAAAGACAGCTGCCATACCAACGATGGTTATACCATGTACGGACCAATGCCAGATAGCACCCACATTGATGTAAGTGGTGGCTGGCACGACGCTTCTGACTACTTGCAATATGCTGCAACTTCTGCCAATGCCACCTGGCACCTTTTAGCCGCCTACCGTGATTTTGCACCGGTTTTTGAAGATGAAAAACTGGCCAATGGCCTGGACGGACGCAACGGGGTGAGGGACATATTGGATGAAGCGAGTTGGGGATTGGATTGGCTGGTAAAAATGAATCCCGAATCCGACCAGATGTTTAACCAACTGGCAGACGACCGGGATCACCAGTTGATGCGGATACCAAAAGAAGATAGTTTTTATGGAAAGGGGTTCGAAAGGCCAGTGTATTTTATTACCGGCGAGCCTCAGGGATTATTTAAATATAAAAACCGCACCACAGGCACGTCCTCAACGGCGGGTAAATTTTCCGCTGCTTTTGCCCTGGCACAACATCTTCACAATACAGACAGTGTTTTTCGCAGGACGGATGCCAATAGTGGGTATTACGCCCGGGCCATTGATGCCTACAAGTTCGGACTGAAAAAGCCAGGCGTTACACAAACAGCACCTGGCAGGGCACCCTATTTTTACGAGGAAGATAACTGGGTAGACGATATGGAGCTGGCAACAACCAGTTTACATACCATGTTCCTCACTACACCCGGTTCCGGCGGCGATAATGGGTATTACCGTTCGCTGTCGTTTGACTATGCCAATAAAGAAAAAATGACGCCCTGGCTGGGCGCAGATACCGCCCGGCATTACCAATGGTATCCCTTCATCAACCTTGGCCATTACGAATTAATAAAGGCTTTGCAAAAAGGAGATGCCAGGGCAAGGCAACAGGCCGATAGCATTATCAGTTACTACCGGCAGGGCATCGCCAGGGTTTGGAAAAAGGCCAGTCAGAATGCTTTTTATCGTGGGGTACCTTTCATCTGGTGCAGTAATAACCTAACCACTTCCTTCGCAATACAATGCTTTTGGTACCAACAGCTTACCGGTGATAACGGTTTTGCCGCGTTAGAACAAGCCAATGTCGACTGGTTATTTGGATGTAATCCCTGGGGAACTTCGATGGTGTATGGTTTGCCCGGCAGGGGCGACACGCCCATTGACCCTCACTCTGCTTTTACGCACCTTAAGCAGTATCCAATTAACGGCGGTTTGGTAGATGGGCCGGTATACACCAGTATTTATAAAAACCTGATCGGAATTACCCTAAACGAAGCGGATGAGTACGCGGCCTTTCAAAGTGAACTGGCAGTTTACCATGATGATTACGGCGACTACAGTACCAATGAACCGACCATGGATGGCACTGCTTCTCTAATTTATTTACTGGCCGCAAAGGAAAGTGGGATAGACTCCGCCTCCGTTAATAGGTACAAAGGCGCCGTTACCCGCGGCAATAGTTTTAAAAAGGAAATAGCCCTGGTTTTTACAGGGCACGAGTATGCCGATGGTGGAAAAGTGATCGCGGAGGTCTTACATCAACACAACATCCGGGCATCGTTTTTTTTTACAGGTGATTTCTACCGCAACGAGGCTTTTACACCATTGGTTCAACAGCTGCACCAGCAGGGCAACTACCTCGGGCCGCACAGCGATCAGCATTTATTGTATTGCGACTGGAAGCAACCGGAAAGCTTATTGGTAAACAAACCTCAATTTATACAAGACCTTACCAATAACCTTGCTGCGCTTGAAGCTTATGGCATTGCTAAGAAAGAAGTTCGCTATTTCCTGCCGCCCTTTGAGTGGTATAACGACAGTATCGCCAGTTGGACAAATGGGGTAGGCATGCAACTGGTCAATTTTACTCCTGGTACCTTAAGTACGGCAGACTACACTACCCCGGGCGAAGCTAATTACAGTAGCTCAGAAGCTATTTTTCAATCCATTATTGCCAGGGAAAAATCGGCCAGCCAGGGGTTAAACGGGTACCTGCTGTTGCTACATATTGGTACCGATCCGAAAAGAACAGATAAGTTTTATTACCGGCTGCCCGAATTGGTTGCCTTGCTAAAGCAAAAAGGGTATCAGTTTAAAAAGGTAAATGAGTTATTGCGATAGTAATCGGGCAGTTGCCTGTTTCTTTTCAACCCTGGAAAAGGCAGTACAGATCGTTAGAAGGCGGATGTGTCATTATTCGTAAATTAGCACCACCAAAAAGCTAATATCATGATTGAGTATATTCAATTAAAAGTCTCCTTGAAGGATACGGTTCCGGAAATATGGAGACGGCTACAGGTGAATAGAAAAACCACCTTTATTGAGCTGCATCATAGTATCCAGATTGCAATGGGTTGGAAAAACAGCCACCTGTTTGAATTTAACCTTGATGGTTACCGCGTTGGCACCATTTACGAAAACCTGGAAGATAGCGGCAGGGATGTTTTGCTGGATGCCGGAGAAACACTGTTAACGCATATTCTTTCAATGGAAAATGACCGTTTTACCTACAATTACGTTTTTGGCGATTGTTGGCTGCATGAAATTACCCTGGAGCAGTTGATATCAACCGAAGAAAAAGTAAATTATCCTGTTTGCCTGGATGGTGCACTTAGCTGTCCACCGGAAGATTGCGGGGGTATTGGCGGCTTTTACAACCTATTGAAAATATTGGCGGATAAAAAACACCCCGAATACAAAGAAACCAGGTATTGGGTTGGCAGAAAATATAATCACGAGGCATTTGACCTTATTAAAACAAACAAGCAATTAAAACAGTTAAAACGGTACATCAACCGGTTTAATTCTTTCAATTAGTGGTAAACCCAGGTAAATCGGTTATCGTATCATGGCTGCGAAAGCTTTGCTATGGATACCATCGTAATTTGAAAAATGACCTACATCCCAGGCCGGTTGTTGTTACCCGTTTCCTACCCGTTGCATTTCATCCCCCGCACCACTACCTGTCCGTTTTATTTGCTTTAACGGCTTTCCAAAGCGCCACGAAAATGCAATGTTAACCACCCTGGAATCGCGGCGCAATATAGCTTTTACCTGCATAGTCGGAGCTGCCTGGGTGGTGATTTTTACCATGGGTACTTCCTGGAGATAACTATCGCCATTGCCCGGTTCCAATCCAACCGTCCGAAATTGATCCAATAGAAACTGCAATGTCCTGGTTTCCCCTTCGCCAAAGGGTTTCCGGCCAAGGTAATAATCGCCGGAGAGTGTTTCAATGTTTTTGCCAAGACTATCAACATTAAAGGCAGCCAACGCGTTGGTATCTCCTAAATTACCGGCATTATTATATCCTGCTATTTGTAGCAGGCAGCACACAACGATAAATTTTTTGAATAAATTATTCATGCAGTTGTTTTTTTGATGGGCATTAAAAAGACGCTTATTTTTTTCTCACTATGGGAAGGAAAAGTCCTTCATCAGTAAATTATTAAGGATTGGGTTGCATGGTTATCAGCGATATCATTATAACAGGAAGGAACAATTTTCTCCCGGTTGAATTTCTTTGCGGGTGGATGCCTGGTCGTCAACTTCCCGGCTAAATAAAATGGCTGGCACCGGTCCGATTAATTCCAAAACGCCCTTATCCAGCCTGAGTGCTGTTCCCTCCGGCATTCCAACAATCGGCACACCGGGGTTAACAAGCAAAAATTCCTGCAGGCGCTGGTCACGGGTTTCGCCATTGTGACCGGGCGGTTTGGCATTGGTGTAATGCGGATTGATCTGGAAAGGCAATAAACCCAGTGCATTAAAATTGGGCGGCGCAATCACGGGCATGTCGTTGGTAGTACCGATGGTAGGACCAGTAATATTGGCACCCGCACTCCAACCAATGTAGGGCACGCCACTGTTCACCTTGTTGCGGATGATATCCAGTAATTTAAAGGCATAGATATCATGTAATAATTTAAAAGTATTTCCACCGCCCACCATAATTACTGCTGCTTTTTCAATCAGTGCTTTAGCGTTGGCGGGTGTTACTGTATCAATGGTATGGGGCAAGGTTTCCAAACCTTTTCGAACCATGGAGGTGTATTCTTCATATTCATTTCCTATAGCTGCAAAGGGAATAAAGGCGATCTGCAAACTACGTTCGCCTAAAAAAGCCTTTATTACAGGTAAGACTGTTTCAAGATAGCCACTGTTACCCACCCGCGAACTGCTGAAAGCCATCAGGCGATTTTGATTCATATATTATAAAGGTTCAGATGAAAACCAGGATGTTCATTTTGCCATTTTTATGCTGGTAAGATAATACATAAATTTCCCGGGACAAAAAACGTTTGTTGCTACACGTTAGTAACTACCGGGTGTGCCTTGATTGACAAGGAGGGAAAAAGGACTGTTAGTAAACTATTACCAGGAAAACTTACTATTCATTTTTATTCAAATAACGGCTTACCGCTAATTACCAGGGATGAAAAATAAAGTTGCATCAATTGGTTAGCGATGCGCTACATCACTGTAAAGATTCCAGGGCCATGTTGCCCGGCTGTTTTATCATCCTATACCAGTTGCTTTAATGGGGATGACCGCATAATAAAAAAACAATATAATAGGTTATTGATATGTATATTTATGGCTGTTTAAATGCGATGCTGTGGCCGTTGACAATTCCGGATGCTACCAGTGTGTGCTGATGGTTTCCTTCCTTTCTTCCAATATCCATTCGTTAACCAATGTAATCAACGCAACCCTTCGTTGCCTGGCAATCAAATTATTTTCCCCAAATAAAACACTTACATATGGCCAACTTATTTGCCTTACTTATAGGAATCAATCAATACCCGGTAAAACCCTTGCAGGGATGTGTGAATGATGTCAACGCAGTAGCAGAGTGTTTGACAACGCTGTATGGTAAAAGTCAGCAGTTGCATATTAAAAGGCTTACCGATGATGATGATGATAAACCAACACGGGATAATTTTATCGCTGCTTTTGATCATTTTAAAAAAGCAAAAGCCGGTGACACCTGCTTTTTCTATTACAGCGGCCACGGCTCCTTTTCAAACGCCCCGGAAGAGTTTTGGACGGATAGCAGCGGGTTTGTACAATCATTTGTTTGCCAGGATAGCCGGTTGCCTGGTGGGCGTGATTTAATGGATAAAGAGATGAGCTTTTTGATATGGAAAACCATGATCGACAAACCGGGTGTTAGTTTTGTAGCCATTACTGATTGCTGTCATTCTGGTACCATCACCAAGGCCATTGATGATAGCGGCATTACCGAAAGAATGATGCCCGGTGAATCGGTGCCTGCCAAACCCGAGGAGTACCTGGGCTACGATTATGTAGCAACGGTGGATAAAGAAAAGCTACGGGCTTACCATATTTCCAATGAAGAAATTTCAGGAAAAAAAAGGGTAACCGTCCGCAGGGGCAACCATATTCATATTGCGGCTTCCCGGGATAGCCAAACCTCGAAAGAATTAACGATAGAAGGAAAGAAGCGAGGCGCATTTACCCATTCCATGGTAAAAACCTTATACAGTTGTGGAGGTAAAATCAGCTACAAGGAATTAGTTGATAAAGCGCAGA
>Ga0105048_10011567_pt1 | contig 13913 bp, 12 predicted proteins | sample MAT05_FD_78382 | JGI IMG/M metagenome (GOLD analysis project Ga0105048, IMG submission 78382) | Freshwater microbial communities from Lake Fryxell liftoff mats and glacier meltwater in Antarctica - MAT-05 | ecosystem: Environmental > Aquatic > Freshwater > Ice > Liftoff microbial mat | place...
AATATCTAACCATATTTTACTACCCAGTACCATGAAAGTCAAAAGATGGTACGATGGATCTTAAAATTAGCCAACCAAAATATACGATTTTTTTTCAAATTAGCCGTTTTCTTGCTGACACTACGTAGTCACTAAAGATCTGACTGGAGCCAATGGCATAAATGTAACAGTACCTAATGTAGCCATAGATCTTAATTTCTTTACATTAACAGGAAGTGGAGGTAATACGGACTTTGGCGTAGAAGTAATTGGGACGCAGACCAATATTAATGTAATGAATGGAAGCGTTAGAAAAAATATCATATTGATAAACAGTACTAAAATCGACAGTTAATGTATATAATTTACTACCATCAGGCGAAAACTCAATTCCATACACTAAATATGGATTGGGGGTATTCCAGATAATTGGAGTGGAAACTGCACCTGTTGCGTTATCAAAATCAAATAATTCAATGGACCTGTCAAAAACGTTTCCAATGGCCATTTTATTGAATTGTTTATTTACTTTCATGTGACCAGCCCCATTTCCTTGAGTGCCTTCAATTGTCGTAATGACTGGATTCGTTGAAATACCCATACTTGAAATTTTAAAAGCCAAAAAATCATTTCCAATGGTCTTATGACTCCATAGCCAATATCCTAAACCATCTGAAGAAGGGACATCATGAAGCTTTTCTGATTGGGTTGACCGTAACGGATTATTTCTTTAAACCGCTTTTTTCAGTCAAGTGATGGGTTCATTCTGTCAAACGTTGCTTTGATAATTTCTGGCGTTGCCTTGTGCATAACCTCACTAAAACCAAAAGTTAGTTCTGTTTTGCCTTCTTTCATTTGTTGAAAAACTGAGTCCACAAAATCGCTCAAGGCTGGCTGTCCATCATGTAAACCTTTACCACCAAGGTCAGTATTCAAGACTGGTGGTATCATTTCAATTACTTCAATGTTCTTAGTCTTAAGCAGATGTCTTGATGAAAGTGTAAAGGAACGGAAAAATGTTTTAAAGTGTCCCCGTCTTACAAGACAACAATCTAGCCAAATTAGTTAAAATAAAAGCTAATGTATAGACATTTCAAAAAATTAATAACAGATATTATTTTTAGAAACTAAGGCAAAGAATGTTACCTTTTATTGATATACCTGTTGAAAAATAAATAATCATCATAAAGTTTATAACTTTATGAATTAAAAAAACATCCATACTTATTAGGATGTTAATTATTTATCTCACAATAGGTTATCAAATATATAACAATTTCTAAAATGGCTATACCATTTACTGTAATTTTTTTGATACTTTTAGCTTTAGTACATATTTGTTAAAAATAAAAAAATTAATTTTATGGTTTTGGATTTCAATTTGCGGCTAAAATAATTCAAAAATTATAATATAAGTGCTCGTTAATTAATATTATTCAGCCTTTATTTGGCGGAGGAACAACAATATACTCAAGAAATATATATGGCTCATTCAAATTCTGATTCCTAGCTTTGTGCACAATTTTAAAATCGATATAACATTAAGGTCATGATCATCGTTTTAATAATCCAAATATAGTAGTATTGAACATTGACTTTAAGTATATTTTGCCCGCTTGGGCTCACAGTCGATTTTTATTGGCTCTATTGATGTACATGGCCATCGTTTATCCATCGTTACATGCTCAGTCTGTGCCTTCGGTTGTGGCCCAACAAGACCCCAAAAAGATTTCTATCCACAGCGAAAATAATCAGGTCATAGATGCTACCACGGATCCTGCTACACAATATCTTAATGGCGATGTAAAAGTGTATCATTCAGGTACTTTTATGTTTTGTGACTCTGCGATTCTACGAGGTCCTGATCTTCGTATGCGTTTCAATGTAGTTTTACTGCAAAATGATACCATCAGGATTTTTGCCGACTCGCTTAAGTATAATGGAGATTCATTGGTCGCTTATCTATATGGAAATATTATTCTCGAAAACGGTTTTTCAAAAAAACTGTACACTACTTTCTTAAAATATGATGTTCAAAATAAAATTGCTTATTATACACGCAACGCCAGGCTAATCGATGGTGCTTCCACCCTTATTAGTCGCAGAGGAAAATATTTTCTAAATGAAAAGACAGCATTCTTTTATGAAAATGTCAAAGTGCAGGGAGATGATTTCGATTTGATCTCAGATTCCTTATCATATAATACAGTAACGCAGGAAACAAAGTTTTTAGCTCCTGTCAGGATCAATAAGGATTCCAGTCGAATATATAGCGAAAGAGGTTGGTTTGATCTTGATGATAAAGTGGGTGATTTTATAGGCAATGCACAATATATGGAAGGCAAAACTATAGCTAAGTCAGATACTATAACCTATAATGGTAAACTTGATTTGGTGATCCTAAAGGGAGATACGATAAGAAGTGAATATATTTCTGAAAAAGACACCGCTTACGCCAAAGTTATCTATTATGATCAGAAAAATGAAGTCTTCAGATTGACGACTGATGCCTGGTATAAAGGTGAAAAAAATGAAGTCACAGGAGAAAAAATTTATTACGACAAAAAGACAGAAAAATTTAATGTCAGTGGACGTTCCAAGGTCAGTGATCCACCTTCTATCATCGAGGCAGATACATTGGACTATGATAAGGCCATCAAATATGGCAAAGCAGACGGACATGTAATATGGCGGGATACATCCGCTAAAACAGCCATAATCGCTGATCATGTACTATATAAAGGAGCTGAGAACTTCATGAAAGCTACAAATGATGAAGGACGACCTTTGTTTACCACTGAAATTGATGGAGATACTTTGTTTTTAAAAGCAGATACGCTAAAATCATTCAGGATTATAAAAGAAAGAATTATTGTTCCTGATAAAAATGCGACACGTAAAGCAAAAAATTTTAAAAATAAAGAAGCGTTAAATCCTGAAGGAGCATCGAATAAAGATTTAGAAATGCAGGAGAAATCTGAAGTGATGCCTTCTGACACCATTATTGCTGACAGTACTTTACAGCCATCAGATACTTTGGAATCAAAAATATCAACGGATACTATTTTTACCGGAATTATGGATACCATTGATTATTTTATTGGGGACAATAACGTCAAAATGTTTAAATCGGATATGCAGGCGGTTTGTGATTCATTGGTGTACAATAAAAGTGATTCTATGTTTACTCTACTTTCAGCCCCTTTTGTATGGTCGGATAGCGCTCAGATTGCAGGGGATACCATTGATATTTTCATGAAAACAAAAAAGGTAGACAGACTTATTGTACGCTCTGAAGCATCTATACTCAGCAGTGAAGATTTGATCTTTTTTAATCAGATCAAAGGCAGATTTCTGGAAGCATTTTTTAGAGAAAGCAAAATATACCGCATGGATGTAGATGGTAATGCCCGCGTAGTCTATTACCTTACCGACAAAGAAAAAGCATATATAGGCGTTAATACCACTGAAGCAGCCAACATGTCGTTCTATCTAAAAGACAATAAAATTACAGATATCCGAAATTATAAGGAGCCGCGTTCAAAAGTCATTCCTATGAAAAAAGCAGACCACGATGCATTAAAAATAAAAGGATTTCTATGGAATATCGGTGAAAGACCCAAAAATACTGATGATCTTTAAGGTGAATAGTGTTGTGAATTAATTTAAATGAGCTCTTTTCCATCGTTTGTGTGACCAAAGCCAGTATGCAGGTTCTTTCCTTATTTCCAGCTCGAGTATTTTCGAATATGCTTCGGTGATAGCGCCAGATACTTCTTCTTCCGGCTTTTCTGTTATCAGTTCGAATTTCAGCGTGTATGATAAATGTGGTTCAGACTCCGGTTGTTGTTTAAGGTACAGTACCGGATAGTTAAATTTTTTAGCCAGTTTTTCTGCTCCGGTCAGCCAGGGTGTTGACTGATTAAGAAATTTATTCCAGTACACTCCGTTCATATTGAGCGGTGACTGGTCCCCAATGAAAATATAGATCACATTTTCTCCTTTATATTTTGTCATTATCCTTGCAGTTTGTTCAATAGGGTATAGCTGAAGTCCGTGTGCTGACCGTATTTTCAGCATGATGTTGTCCATTGTTTTATCCGATATAAGTTTATAAAATGCGATCACTTTTTGTTGTACAAAGACCGGCAATAATACCATATTCATCTCCCAGTTTCCATAATGCGATGCTGTAACGATGGTACTTTTTTGCGCGCTTAAAAATATAGACCACTTTTCAGGTTCTGCTATTCTGATTCTTTTTTTCAAATTTATAATATCATAGCTTATGATATAAAATGTCTCCCTCAGATAGCGTATCAAAACATCATAATATTTGTTCTGTATTTCCCTGATTTGAATATCATTATACAGATGACCAAAACTTTTATTCAGGTTTTCAGAAATTATATCTTCCCTGTATTTCAATATGTATTTTATGATTATTTTTATTTTCCACAACAGAATATTTGTAAAAAAAGGCAAATGAAGCGTAAGTTTGCGTATTATGAACAATAGTATATGTATAGCATTTTTTTTCAAGTCAGTATTCAATTTTTTTTATGGGAATTACTATTTTTCCTAATGGAGTTAATGCATTAATCAGATGAATGCTGTCAAAACTACCCAAGTCTGAAAGGGGTAAGTTTTTAACTTCAATACGTCCCGATGAAATCATTTTCTGTCTTCTGACGCCATGTAGCAATGGTGTTTCGGGTGTAAAAAATAAATTTTTCCTACAACAGACGATATTATAATAGTATGCATCTGTGATTTGCCCGTTTTTTGTAATAATGATTTCATCGCAGCCATTTCTTTTATTATACAATGTATCCAGATCATCCCTTTTCAGGTATTTATACGCATAGTGAGCATCTATTCCATCTACCACTTTAAGACTTTTAATATTCCTAAAGGTATAATGCTGGAAATGTATATCTCGGATCAAATCATCATATATTATTCTACACTTCACAAGTCCTATAGAAAACTCCGCAGGAATATTTATCTGTTTTCCAATATTCAATGGATCAACACACCCGATTAGTTCAAACCTAGCTAGATTTGCTCTTTTTTCATGGCCGGCAATATTGTACACTTTGCCATTATATATTTTAATGCTTTCTACCAATAGGGACATACACTTTGTCTATCATTTCTTTGTATTCTGATGCGCATTCACTTTGATTTGTTATACCACATCCGCTTCTGTACCACAATTTATCGCCTGATTTTTCTATATATCGAATCATCACTGCAGAATCTACATTTTCACCATCAAAGATACCAAATACTCCCGTATAATATCCACGTGGGTCTGTTTCATTTTCTGCAATAATTTCTAATGTTTTTTTCTTTGGTGCGCCGGAAACACTACCTGCCGGAAGCAAAGCCATGAATATATCCCCCAGATGTGAACGGAAATCATAGGGCAACGTACCTTCGATTTCAGAACTTACCTGCAATAGTGTTCTGTGCAAAGTGGTGAGATAATCAATATATCTGAATTTATTTACTTTAACATTTTTAGCAACAAGACTGAGGTCATTTCGGAGCAAGTCCACGATGGTATAATGCTCAGAGGTTTCTTTCAGATCATTCAGTATGATAGTTTCAGCATTAGGTATGGAAGCATCTATGGTTCCTTTCATCGGGAAAGTATAAATTTTATTTCCTCTTGTTTGTACAAATATCTCCGGAGATGAGACGATAAACTCATCCCTAAAAAACAATTTATATTTTGCGTGAGAAATATCAAACAGTTCTTTTAGACTGTAATTTGTTTTTATTTCAGTGGGGAAAGTTAGATTTAATAAAAACGAGTTTCCAAACTGAATTTCCTTTATTACTTTGTCAAACGCTGCGGTATATTTTTCAAAGTCTATAGGGAAAATGTTAAATTGAAGCGATTTTTTTTTAGTGCCAGATAGCTGATAATTTTTTATATCATTAAATTTATAATATATATCTTCGGTTATTTCTCCAATTTTTAATATTACTGGTTTTTTTAATTCGAAATCAAGAATAAAAATGAATGGGATTCTATGCCGCACAAAGTCATTTATTTTTTCTATCCACCAAGGCTCTGATAATATACTTTTCGACATAAATAGCAATAGTATAAGAGAAGAAATAATGTAGGATACTTATTTTTTTGGAATGACGTAATAAATTATATTCGTCACCCATTTATTCGGATCCGGTTCTTTGGCTGGATCAGTCAGATATTCTTCGATGACTGGAGGTGTATTTTCCAGACGATGATCCAGCATGTATTCATCCATTGCATTATGGGCAGGGGCAGATTTGTTGCTTTCGCCTTTGTATTCTATCACTATGGCAGGTTTTGATGGTATATTCACCGACTCTGTGTCCATTATATTAAACTCGGCCAGCGTCGGTAGGGCAGCAGCCATATCTGCTTTATTACTGGTTGTATCCCATTTATAATACAAACCACATGGCATACCGGAGATGGCCAGGTTTTGTTCTAGCGCTTTTTGGTACAAGCCGCTTATATTTTGTGAATAATATTGTTGCATATTTTCAAATTGTACCAGAGATCTGTAGGAGATAAAAAATCTTTGATTCATTGTCATTTCTTTTATCTGATATCCATTGTACATCTTGTTTTTATATCTGTCATTTACAAACACTTTAAGATTGTCCAGGTTCTGATGGATTTGTTTTTTTAGTTTCCATCTATGAATAAAATTCCACAAATTGCTTATATAACCTGACGTGCTTTTTCCATTAACTTTTACAATAGTCGTAGTAGAATCTTTTGTTATCAGTTTGTAAATAAATATTTTCTCTTTTCCTGACTTTTGTTCGTCTGATAAAATGATACTGTCATGGGTCTGATTGTTTAGTATTCGCAATACCCCATTTCCATATAAGGTACTAGTGTAATCGCAGGATACCCCTGCTCCAACCGAAGCACCGGCACAAATCAGTTTAAATGTAGTATCTAAAGTCGCTTTAGTATTCCATTGCGACTGATGATTGACGTTATTTAGGGCATTAAAAACAAAATTGGCGGGAGCTTTAAGTTCCATTTCAGTATGCACTTCATAAGTTCTGGATATGAAAAATGATAAGAGACCAATAAGGAAAAGCACCATGAATGAAGCATAAAAATATTTTTTGGACTTGCTCATATTATTTGATTATGGTTTTATAAAGTTTGTTACCAACAGCAAACACCTTGCTTATGCAAATTTACGATAATTTTTATTGCTGCCCTAAAAAAGTTAGGTCAAGTAGGTATAAGATATTACACCATTTAACTGTAAAGATTCAAGAAACTATAAGTCCCTGCTATGTCGAGGTGAAAAAAATGTACTGGAATTTTTATGTATTTTGAAATTTATTCGTCACTTTTTTAACCATTGCCTTTAAATTGGTGACCCTAATATCAAATAATTTTTTGCAATTTGTTTTCTAAGATCTATCGAAGTATTGTTAAAAGAAAAAAGGCCCACGTATTAAATTTACGCAAGACCTTCTATCTTTTTAATGTTACCCATAAGAGTAAAAAAACATATACTTAGACTGTCATAATATCTTTTTCTTTTACTTCGATCATTTTATCAATTTTATTCATATACGACTCTATGGTCTTCTGAATTTCATCTTCTTTTCTTTTTCCCATATCTTCAGGAAAACCGTCTTTGACTTTCTTTTTGACAAAATCCATGATTTTGTGTCTGTGTGCACGTATGCCTACTCTTGATTCTTCACCCGCAGCTTTGGCTTGTTTTACCATGGTTATCCTTCTATCTTCACTCATCGGCGGAATCATCAGGCGGACTACTTCACCATCATTCATAGGGGTGATACCCATGTTGGCTTCAAAAATAGCCCTTTCAATAGCTGCGAGCATCTTTTTTTCCCAAGGTTGAATGCTCAATGTGCGTGCATCGGGTGCGCTGATATTTGCTACCTGACTTAAAGGAGTAGGACTGCCGTAATAATCCACCATCATACCATTCAGCATGGCTGGGGATGCTTTGCCTGCACGAATTTTATTCAATTCAAAAGCCAGATGCTCCAATGCTTTGTCAAAGTGCTCTGTAGTCTGCATAATTTGCATTTCTATTTCTTCTATCATATGTACTTCGTTATATTGAACGGCAAAATTATAACCTTTTACAATTTAATCATTATTGCTGCCAAGAAATCTGAGCAAGAAATACAAAAACATAACCAATGCTCCCAAAGCCTGTGCGACGTAAGTCATGGCTGCCCACCACAAAGCGTCTTTTGCGCCGTCATGTTCTGCACCACGCATAAAACCAGTATCGTCCAACCAAGCAAGTGCCCTATTGGATGCATCAAATTCTACTGGCAGAGTGATCAGACTAAAAAGTGCTGTAACACCAAAAGTAGCCAATAGTATAAGTATCAATACATTGCCGCCAAATCCTGCTCCCATACCAAATATTGTCGCCATAAACAGAAACTGCTGAATACTGGCACTGAATTGTACCACGGGTACTAATTTTGATCTTAATGTAAGCATACTATAAGCGGTATCATGCTGAACAGCATGGCCACACTCATGGGCAGCCACTGCAGCAGCAGATATTGATCTGCCATTATATACATCCGGAGACAATGCTACGGTTTTGTTTACAGGATTATAATGGTCAGACAAAAAACCCTGACCCATGACCACCTGAACTCCCTTGATGCCATAATGACTCAACATGGCTTCTGCTATTTCTTTGCCGCTCATACCACTTCGGGTACCTATTTTGCTGTAATGGGCAAATTTTGATTTTAAACGGTTGCTAACAAGCATACCAACTATGGTAAAAACTCCGAGCACTACCCAATAACCTATTCCTATCATATTAATTAAAAAGCTTTGATTTATATTTAAAAAATTACTTAATATAACTTTTAGACTTATTGAAAAGTTTCAAGTTACAATCATATTTTTTTATGATTTAGTTAAAGAATATTTAAATCATCCATCCCACTCCATCACAAATCACCAAATCACCAGATCACAAATCACAGATCACAAATCACCAAATCACTCCATCACAGATCACCCAATCATCTCAAACCCTGTATAGGCTTGCAACGCTTTAGGTATTTTGATACCATCATCAGTTTGATGATTTTCCAAAAGGGTTGCTACAATTCTTGCCAAGGCTAAAGCACTTCCATTCAATGTGTGTGCCAATTTAGTTTTACCATCGTCATCTCTGAATCTGAGTTTCATACGATTTGACTGAAAGGTTTCAAAATTAGACACTGAACTTACTTCCAACCATCTACCTTGCGCCGCAGAATAGGTCTCAAAATCGAAAGTCAATGCAGAATTAAAACTCATATCTCCTCCACAAAGTCGTAATATTCTGTAAGGTAATTCTAATTTTTCTAACAGGCCTTCAACGTGAGCCACCATTTCCATCAGTACGTCATACGAATGATCAGGAAGTTCCATTCTGACAATTTCAATTTTATCAAATTGATGTAATCTGTTCAGCCCTTTTACATCAGAGCCATAAGACCCTGCTTCCCTTCTGAAACATGGGGTATATCCTGTCATTTTGATGGGGAATTCACTTTTTTGAAGTATAGTGTCCCTGTAAAGATTTGTCAATGGCACTTCTGCTGTAGGAATGAGATAGAAATCATCTTTTTCACAGTAATACATTTGTCCTTCTTTGTCAGGCAATTGACCCGTCGCCCTTGCAGACTCCTTATTGACCATCAATGGAGGTTGTATTTCCTGATAGCCCGCAGATGTTGCTTCATCTAGAAAAAAGTTAATTAGTGCTCTTTGCAGTCTGGCTCCTTTCCCTTTATATACAGGAAAACCCGCACCGGTGAGCGTTACTCCATCTTTAAAACTGATCAAGTTGTACTTTTCTGCCAGTTCCCAATGAGGTAACGCAGCTTCTCCAAGATTGGGCATAGGTTTGTCCCAAGCCTTATATACTTCATTGTCTTCGGCTTTATGACCAAATGGAACAGAATCATGGGGTGTATTTGGAAGCTGTATGATCATCTCTTCCAGTAATTCTTTTACATCCTTGAGCTGACCATCTAAATTTTTTGATTCTTCTTTTAGCGCAGCTACTTCAGATTTTAATTCATTGGCATCTGAAGCTTTTCCGGTTTTGAAAAGTGTACCGATTTCATCAGATAATTTATTGGTTTTGGATAGAATATTATCCAGATTGGTTTGTATAGCTTTCCTTTTGTCATCTTCAGATATAATCTTATCTACCAGTTCAATTTGCTCCTGTGAGGCGTTTTTCTTTTTAAGTCCAGAAATAATTCTTTCTTTTTCTTCCCTTATATTCCCGATTTCCAGCATAATTACTATATATTATGATTAAAATGATGTTTTTTTATTTTTTTTGCAAAGATAGTATTTTGATTATCAAATTAAATATCTATTTTTGTGCTTTCTAAAATTTCGAATAAAACTGTCATCCGACCGTTTCACCTTATCAAAATTATTTCTTAACAGTTTTTTAGGAGTATTCTCCGCTCAGGCAGTACAGATTTATAAGATCAGCGTGTTCATCCTTTAAAATCACAATCAGAATTATAATTATTATATGTACGATATTTTGCAGTTAAATGACATGCTCGTTCCTGAATTGAAGGAATTGGGTGACAAGCTTGGTTTAGGCAATGTTAAAAAATTAAGTAAGCAAGAGTTAATTTATAAAATACTAGATCAGCAGGCCGTATTAAGTAAAAATACTGTGGCAGAAGATAGTTCGACAAATGACGAACCAAAAAAAAGAGGTAAAAAACCTACACCCACTGTACAGGTGAATAAAATAGTTCAGTCGGAAGCGACACCCAAACTAGCTGCTCCAGAGTCGGAACTGGTAGAATCAGACAAACAGGAAGCCAAAAGGGAAAGATCAAGAATTGTTAAAGCGCCTGAGAAAGTGGGATTTACACCTATGATACAAAGTACACCCGAAATCAAAGTCGAGGCAGTACCTATGGAAGCAAAAGAAATCATTGCACCAAAAAAAGTTGAAATCACTGAAAACCCCAGACAGCCCAAAATTGATCCGAGAAACAGAAATCCAAATCATACCAATCAAAACCAACCTTCATCAAACCAGCCTCCCGTTGTTCAGAATACTAATCCTGGTCAGCCTAATCAGAATGGTCCTTCGGGAGAATATAGAAGACCGGTTCCAAATTATCACGAAGTAAAACAAGAAGAACCAAGATTTATCCCCGACCTGGATGGTGTGATCGAAAGTGAAGGTATCCTTGAATTAATGGTAGATGGATATGGTTTCCTTAGGTCTTCAGATTATAATTATTTATCTTCACCTGACGATATTTATGTCTCACCATCACAGATCAAACTATTCGGGCTAAAAACAGGGGACACGGTCCAAGGTAGCATCAGACCACCGAAGGAAGGTGAAAAATATTTTGCTTTATTAAAAGTAAGTAATATAAATGGACTTGATCCTTTGAAATTGAAGGAAAGGGTGCCATTTGAATATCTGACGCCTCTATTTCCGGATGAAAAATTTAAACTTACCTCACATCCTGCAGGCAAGGACTATGGCAATAGGATGATAGACCTTTTTACACCTATAGGAAAAGGTCAAAGGGGACTGATCGTGGCACAGCCCAAGACGGGTAAGACATTTTTATTAAAGGACATTGCAAATGCCATCGCATACAACCATCCAGAGTGCTATCTGATCATACTGCTGATCGATGAAAGACCTGAAGAAGTCACCGATATGAGAAGAAGTGTTAATGCGGAAGTGATAGCAAGCACATTTGATGAACCAGCAGAAAATCATGTTCGCGTAGCAGGTATAGTATTGGAAAAAGCAAAAAGACTCGTCGAAAGCGGCCATGATGTAGTTGTTCTATTGGATTCCATTACCCGACTGGCCAGAGCATATAATACTGTAGCACCTACCAGTGGTCGGGTTCTCTCCGGTGGTGTGGAAGCCAATGCACTACACAAACCCAAAAAATTCTTTGGAGCTGCCCGTAATATCGAAGATGGAGGATCATTGACCATACTGGCTACTGCACTGATTGATACTGGTTCCAAAATGGATGAGGTCATATTTGAAGAATTTAAAGGTACCGGAAATATGGAGCTACAGTTGGATAGATCTCTCGCTAATAAGCGTATGTATCCGGCCATAGACATTACCAAGTCCAGTACAAGAAGAGAAGAATTATTGCTTCCTGAAAGTGTTTTGCCTAAGTTATTTGTTCTTAGAAATCACCTCGCTGATATGAAACCGGACGAAGCCATGGAATTTATCAAAAAACATATGGCAGGAACCACCAGCAATGATGAGTTTATAGTATCCATGAATGGCTAAAAGTGTAGGAAACACGATTGATTCTGCTCCGAAAAGTAATATCAGGAAGTTCTAAATACTTATTTTCGTAGTGAAAAAAATACGAAAGGGTAAAGAACAAGGCGAAAGCTAAAAAATACCGCAGGTGTAGTCTAAGCTACATCGATGACAGTTTTTAACTTTCAACGCAGTTATTGGCTCTTGGAGTTTTTTGTAATAGGAATAGAGTTTTTAGAACTTCCCATGAATTTTAACCTTAGAAAATAATGATTTCTCCACCACTGATAATTATGCTTACCTCCTTAAGGTGACTCATCTTTAGGGCTCACCCCTTCAGCGGTCGCAGGAGGTTGCCGGGGGTTATTAAAGAACTGTCGATTATAAAGGGATGGCATTTGCGGAGTGGACTCACAATTGCGAATGTAAGATGAAAAGACGCCAATGATAAAAGGTGATTATTTAAGGTGTATCGAGGGAGGAAACATATCCTTTTAGAAAAATGATCATGAGGATAAAGACTAATCGTGAAATCTTATTTTAATCTGAACTTTACTTCTTATTTTCTATTTTTTATTTTACCATAAAATTTGTAAAATTAGTTTAAAATTATACCTTTGCGGTTCTTTTTGAAATCCTTACTGTAAATCGGATATCAAAGAAAAGATTTTAACTTTTATTTTTAAAAAATTAGTCTGAAGACAATATGAAACGTACATATCAACCATCCAAAAGAAAAAGAGTCAATAAGCATGGATTCAGATCCAGAATGGCTACTAAAAACGGTAGAAGAGTGTTGGCAAAAAGAAGAGCAAGAGGAAGAAACAAATTGACTGTGTCTGACGAGAGGGGCGTTAAGTAATTTATTTTCTACTAGCAGATATATGATTCTGATTGTGGCTTTTTTAGACTGCAATCGGAATTTTTTATTTTATGCCACCCCATTGCTTTCCAGGCAAAACATTTATTAAATATCCAACAAGTTGCCACATCATTGCTGTCCAAATATTCCGAAGTTATAAAAACATTATACATTTACAGCAAATAGAAAATCTTGGACCATAGACTTAAAAGTAAAATAACCATAGATAAAATCTTCGCAGAAGGAAAATCTCTATTCGTCTATCCCTTAAAACTGGTCTATATGCGACTTCCCAAAGATCATGATGCTGACTCATATAAGTATGGTGTGTCTGTAAGTAAACGCAACTTTAAACTGGCTGTTGATAGGAATAGACTAAAGCGACAAATGAGAGAAGCTATAAGATTACAAAAGGACAACATCCCCTTAACAGAAACAGGCATAATTGTGATGATGTTTATTTTTGCGGGAAGAGAAAAATTGGAATATATCGTAATAAAGAAAGCTACAGAAAAACTCCTGAAAAAGATAAAGTGATACATTAATGATGCTCATATCAATATTGAGACAAAATATTATGTAGTATGACTCCTCCGGAGTCCTTATCTCTGGCTGGAAATATTACAAACATAATATGATCCCTCTGGGATCAAAAGCAGTATCGAAGATGCAAAAGACTTCAGAGAAGTCTCACTATGTTAGGAAGAAGATTATTGAGAGAACCCGACCCCGGCTGGGGT
>Ga0105048_10011571_pt1 | contig 13910 bp, 10 predicted proteins | sample MAT05_FD_78382 | JGI IMG/M metagenome (GOLD analysis project Ga0105048, IMG submission 78382) | Freshwater microbial communities from Lake Fryxell liftoff mats and glacier meltwater in Antarctica - MAT-05 | ecosystem: Environmental > Aquatic > Freshwater > Ice > Liftoff microbial mat | place...
ACGCTTGCGATCGATCGGGCTCAGGTGAACGGTGATGCCAGTGCGCATAACGCAGACTCGCACGACCGAAACGACATGGGAATCCCGCACCGGACTCTTATGTCGGCATCAATCCACTAGCATCTATTGCGACGCAGGCCAGCGGACAGATCGGCTGTACACGAATTATCGCAGCCCTCGGCGCCCGCTCGGGCCAAGCGCCGAAGCCACACGCGCGACAGGCGAGTTCATGCCGCACACGCTCTCGCTACTGGAACGCGGGCGCCACAGCCCGCGAGAACCGGCAGCGCAGCAACAATGAGCGCCGATTGCCTCACAGCAACCCGCTCATATCCTTGAGGAGGCTCTTCATGGCCGCCAGCCTTGCCGGCGCATCGGGCCACGCACCGCTGAGCACCAGCTTCATGTCAGGCCGCAACTTCAGCCTGTTCGGTTGCTTCTGGACATAGGCAATCAGCTTCGCGCCATCCAGTGGAGCATTGTCCCGGAACCCCAGCAGCGCCCCCTTCGGCCCAGCGGAGACTTTCGCCACGCCCAGCTTCTTGCACAGGATCTTCACCGCCGTGATTTCCAGCAGCTGCTTGGTCTCATCCGGCAGCGGCCCAAAGCGGTCGATCAGCTCAGCCGCAAAGGCCTCGCGCTCGTTGTCCGTCTGCAGGTCCGCAAGCCTCCGATAGAGAGACAGGCGCGTGGAAAGGTCCTCAACATAACCTTCAGGAATGAGAACCGCCGCGCCGATGTCTATCTGCGGCGACCATTCGTCGGCCACCTCATGCGTATCAAGACTCTCGCCAGACCGTAGCGCCTTCACGGCGTCCTCCAGCATCTGCTGGTAGAGCTCAACACCCACCTCGCGCACATGGCCGCTCTGCTCTTCGCCCAGCAGATTCCCGCCGCCGCGCATGTCGAGATCGTGGCTCGCCAGCATGAAACCCGCGCCAAGACTATCGAGCGACTGCAGCACCTTCAGCCGCTTGTCCGCCCCATCCGTCAGCTTCTCGTCGTCCGGAGTTGTCAGATACGCATAGGCGCGAAGCTTCGCGCGCCCCACGCGGCCGCGCAGCTGATAGAGCTGCGCCAGACCGAACATGTCGGCGCGATGGATGATCAGCGTATTGGCGCGCGGAATGTCGATGCCAGACTCAACAATCGTCGTCGACAGCAACACATCGGCCTTGCCCTCGTAGAACGCGACCATCCGGTCTTCGAGATCAGTCGCCGCCATCTGGCCGTGCGCCGTCAGGAAGCTGACCTCCGGCACCTGCTCGCGCAGGTACCGCTCAAGGAACGGCAGGTCCGCCACACGTGGGGCCACGAAATAACTCTGCCCACCGCGGAACCGCTCCCGTAGCAGCGCCTCACGAACCGTCACGGGATCGAACTCGACCACATAAGTCCGTACCGCAAGCCTATCCACGGGAGGCGTTGCAATGATCGAAAGGTCGCGAATGCCCGTCAGCGCCATCTGCAGCGTGCGCGGAATCGGCGTCGCCGACAGCGTCAGCACATGCACGTCGGCCTTGAGATCCTTGAGGCGCTCCTTGTGCTTCACGCCGAAGCGCTGCTCCTCGTCGATGACGATCATGCCGAGCCGCTTGAAGTCGATCCCCTTGCCCAGCAACGCATGCGTTCCGATCACCACATCGCATTCGCCGGAATTGATCTCGTCCTTGGTCTGGTTCGCTTCCTTCGTAGTCACAAAGCGCGACAAGTGCTTCACCTTGATCGGCCAGCCCGCAAAGCGTTCGGAGAAGGTCTGGAAATGCTGCCGGGCCAGCAATGTCGTTGGCGCGATCACGGCGACCTGCATGCCCGACATCGCCACAAGGAACGCTGCACGCAGCGCCACTTCTGTCTTTCCAAAACCCACATCGCCGCAGATCAGCCTGTCCATCGGCTTGCCCGATGTCAGGTCGCGGATCACATCCTCGATGGCGGACAACTGGTCGTCGGTCTCTTCATACGGGAAGCGCGCCGAGAATTCGCGGAACACGCCATCCGCAGAATCCGTCTTCCACGCCGTCTTCAGTTCACGCTCGGCGGCGAGCCTGATCAGCTCGTCCGCCATGTCCATGATCTTCTTCTTGGCCCGCGCCTTCCGCCCCTGCCAAGAGGCGCCGCCCAGCCTGTCGAGCGCGCCTTCGCCGCTCTCCGCGCCATACCGCGAGATCAGCTCGACGTTTTCCACTGGCAGCAGGATCTTGTCGCCGCCCGCGTAGATAAGCTCCAGGCAATCATGCGGCGCCAAGTTGACCGTTACGGTCTTCAGCCCCTCATACCGTCCAACTCCATGCTCAACGTGCACGATCAGGTCGCCAGCTGAAAGGGCCGCAGCCTCTGCAATGACAGCCGCCGACGACTTCCGCTTCCGCGGACGCGCCAGCTTGTCGCCCAGCATGTCCTGTTCCGAGATGATGACGAGATCATCGTCCTCGAACCCGCTCTCGACCGCGATCTCCGCAACCGCGACCTGTCCCTTGTTCACTTCTGGCCACGAGCGCACGGACTTCGCATTCGGAATGCCGTGGTCTTCGAGGATGCCAACCAATCGGCTGGCGGCCCCCGGCGTCCACGCCGCAACGATGACCTTCTTGTTCGCCGCTTGTCTTTCCCTGATGTGTCGCACGACAGCATCGAACAGATTGGTGTCCGGATCAGCCCGCTCCAGCACAAAGCTGCGGCCCGGCCTGGCCCGGCCCATAAGAGCGTCGGCTTTCTCTGGCGCATTCTGGGATGTGAAGGTCGCTGTCGCCCGCGATGAAAGCGCCTCGCCCAGTTCTGCGGGCGTGAGATAAAGCCGGTCCGGCAGCAAGACGTGCTGGATCGTTCCGCTCGCCGTCGCCGCCTGCTTGCGCGCTTCGTAGTAGTCAGCCGCCTGCGCCAGGCGCTCGCTTGTCGCCTCCGCAGCCGCTATGTCGATGCCGATCAGTGCATCTGGCCCGACATAATCGAACAGCGTTTCGAGCTTCTCGTAGAACAAGGGCAACCATTGCTCGACACCCTGCCGCCGAATCCGCTCACGCGCCGCTTCATAGGTGGGATCACCGCCCGGCGAGCCAAACGCCGACAGGAAGTTCTTCCGCAGCAGGCTCAGCGCATCATCCGAAAAGTCGATTTCGCTCACTGGCGCGAGCACGATCTCTTTCAGCTCGATCGTGGATCTCTGCGTCTCGGGATCGAAGTATTTCGCTACTTCGAGTTCGTCGCCGAAGAAGTCCAGCCGCACCGGCTCCGGCAGGCCCGCTGGGAAGATGTCCACGATTCCGCCCCGGATCGAGTACTCGCCCGGCTCGCGCACAGTCGACGCGCGGCTGTAGCCGTTGATGTCGAGATACCCGCGCACCTTGTCGGGTGCGACCTGCTCGCCCACGCGCGCAACGAACGCGGCCACGCCCATGTGCGAGCGCGGTGGAACACGCTGCACGATCGACGCCGCTGTCGTGATCACGAGCATCGGAGCTGACTTGGCCGTTCGGCTCGCGAGCCGCGCCAGCGCAGCACATCGCGCAGCCGCAATGGCCGGGCTCGGGCTCACCCTGTCATAAGGCAGGCAGTCCCACGCCGGCAGGTTCAGCACATCCAGCAACGGCGCAAAGAAGCGCGCAGCCGCAGCCGCCATCAACGCATGGCGATCATCACGCGCGATGTAGAGCGAAACGCCGCACCGCTTCTGCGCGGCTTCAGCGACAAGCCGCACGTCCGCAATGAACGGCGCTTCATAGACCCGAACCGGTTTCTTCTGGCCCGCGAGGGTATCCCAGACGCGCATCAGTTGCTCACAACAGAATAGCTACACGGCCCGGACGCCTCGATGAGCGTCAGGTTCGCAGGGTCGACCCACCGATGACCGGGCACCATCTGCGCCCTGCTGTCATCTATCTAGGCGCGACATACCGGAATGACAGCAGCAGGTCGAGAACTTCCGACCGTTGTTCTGCCGCAGGCTCGCCACGCTCCATGATCCAGTCAAAGACGAACTGGTCCGGGATATCGAGAACCGCTTCAAACTCGTCCAGCTGGCGTCCATCGAACCCGGCCAGATGTGCGTCCGTAAATTGCTGCATGTAGAGATCCAGTTCCCTGAACCCCCGCCGGTCTGACCGGAATTTCAGCTTGCGGCGCCGCGTCTCGATATCGCTCATGACCGGGTCTCTAGACCCGCTCCGGGCATCGCGCCAGCCCGGCCTATTTCCGCTCGACCAGGATGGAATAAGCGCTCTCCGTGCCGCGCCGCGCGACGGCCCGGAATTGATACGGGCGCACCAGATACACCCCATCGTTGGCCGCCATGAAGCTCGCCTTTGGCCCCGCCATGTCGCCCTGATGCACCGCTTCGCCCGTCGCGTTCGCGACGTCCAGCACGTTGATATAGAGGTTGGTGTTGTCCTTCGGCTCGAGCGTGACGGTCAGCGTCTGCCCGGCCAGCACCGGCACTGCGTAGGCCGTGGATTTGTAGCCAACCACCGCTCCGGTCATCGTCGTCGACCCCGCGACATCAAAATCGACGCCTTCAACAGTTTCGTCGGGCGTCAGCAGGGCTTGAGCCGCCGCAACATCCACGACCGGAAGGACCGGCGGCAAGGGAGCCTCAGGTGCAATAGCCTGCTCGGGTGCGGCCACCGTATCCACTGGCGCAGCAGTCGGTTCGCCACAGCCCGCCAACAGCCACATCGCCACCAACGCAGCCAGAATCGTCAAAACCTTCATTGCCGTTCCTCCGGAAAGCGCATGGCGCTGCACACAGGTGTCAGATCGCTGTTCGCCTCTTGGCGCAAACCCGCTAGCATCGGCATGTCATGCGCGATCAGGCCCTCTATCGGTTCTACAAGGATATCGACAGCCTGCCCGGCGTCGGCCCGAAAGTGCGCCCGGTGCTGGCGCGGCTGATTGGCGGCGAGACCTGGCTCGACCTTCTTTTCCACCTGCCCACCAGCTGGATCGACCGCCGCAACCGCGCCACCATCGAAAGTGTCGAGATCGGCGAGATCGCCACCGTCACGGGGATTGTGGACAAGCTAGATCACGCCCGCGCGAAGCTGCCTGCCCGCGTCCGACTGCGCGACGGTACCGGCTTCATCATTCTCGCCTACTTCCACGCCAACCGTCAGTGGCTTGAGAAGACATTCAAGATCGGGGAGACCGTTATCGCCTCCGGCAAGGTCGGCGACTACCAGGGCGGCCGCCAAATCGTGCACCCGGACCATGTCGTCACGCCCGACAAGGACGACGAACTGCCCGAGGTCGAGCCCGTCTATCCCATGACGGCGAACATAACCTCGAAACAGCTGCGGAAGTTCATGGCTGCCGCGATCGATGGCATCCCCGATCTTGATGAGTGGATCGACCCTCATCTGCTCGCGCGCACTCACTGGCCGACATTCAAGCAGGCGTTGTTGCGTCTTCATCAGCCCAAAGTCTACGATCCTGACGGCTTCGAGGTCGCCCGCCAGCGTCTGGCCTACGACGAAGCCCTCGCGCGCGAGCTTGCCATGGGCCAGGCGCGCATCGCCCGAGAGCGCCGCCATGCATGGGCGATCCCGCGCGCGGTCGGCGTCGAAAAAACCATCGTGGACGCGCTACCCTTCACGCCCACGCGGGGTCAGCTGGACGCCTACAAGGACGTCACTATCGACATGGGCCGCCCCGCTCCTATGCGCCGGATGATCCAGGGCGATGTCGGCTCGGGCAAGACGCTGGTCGCCGCCCTCGCAGCTACCCAAGTCGCCGCCGCTGGCGGCATCACCGCGCTGATGTCGCCCACCGAAGTGCTCGCGCGACAGCAGGCCGACGCGATGGGCCGATTTCTCGCGCCCGCCGGCATGCGCGTCGCCGCCCTCACCGGCCGCGACAAGGGCGCCGCGCGCGAGTCGATCCTGGCTGACGTGCGCGCGGGAAAGATCCAGGTTATCTCAGGCACACAAGCGCTTTATCAATCTGACGTCGAACTGCCGGACCTTGCTCTGGTTATCATCGACGAACAGCATCGCTTCGGCGTAGCCGACCGCCTCAAGCTCACCTCAAAAGGCGCCGCGCCGCACACGCTGGTGATGAGCGCTACGCCGATCCCGCGCACGATGGGCCTCGCCGTCTATGGAGACCTCGACGTGTCCATCATCAAGGAGAAGCCCACCAACCGCCAGGAAGTCGTCACGGCCGCCGTGCCGGACTCGCGGGTGGACGAAGTGATCGCGGCGGTCTCCCGCGCCGTTGACCGCGGCGAGCGCGCCTTCTGGATATGCCCTGCGGTCGACTCTGAAGACGCAGGCGACGCCTCGGCCATCGCCCGGCGCGACATCCTTGCCGGCTATGTGAATGCCCCGGTCGAGATCGTCCACGGCCGGATGCCGGCTCAGGATCGCGACAGCGCACTCGACAAGCTGCGCACGGGCGCCGCCCGCGTTCTCGTCGCCACCACAGTTATCGAGGTCGGCGTCGATGTTCCCGAAGCTACCATCATCGTGATCGAACACGCCGAACGCTTCGGTCTCGCCCAACTCCACCAGCTGCGCGGCCGCGTCGGCCGTGGCGAGAAAGCCTCCAGCTGCGTCCTGCTCTATCAGTCGCCGCTCACCGAAGGGGGCAAGGAGCGTCTCGACACGCTCCGCAAGACCACGGATGGGTTCGAGATCGCAGAAGCAGACTTCCGCCTGCGCGGTCCTGGCGATGTGCTGGGGCTTCGCCAATCCGGCCTACCGACCTTCCGCGTGCTGGATCTCGCGCAGGATTCCAACCTCATCGAAATCGCTCGCACAGACGCCAGGTCCGTGCTGATGGCGGACCCCACACTTGCCGGGCCACGTGGCAAGGCCGTCCTCCGCGCACGCGACCTCTTCGCTCCACGCATCGCGGCGCAGATCAACGAGAGCAGCGAAAGCTAGTTTGCTCTTTTGGTATCCGGATGATCGATCTGCTCGGCGCTGCGGATACCAAACGAGATCACCAGCTTGGCGGCCTTCTCGACGGACATCCGTAGCGGGCGGATGCGTTCAGGCGTCACGAAGACAAGCTGCCCCATCGTTGGATTGGGCGAGCTTGGAATGAGCACGCCAACCAGATCCGGCAAGCCGCTCGCAATCTCGGGGTCAGGATTGCGGCTGGTTACAAAGCCAAGCACCCACAAGCCCTTGCCCGGGTATTCCACCAGCACCGCTTCCTTGAACGAAGACGCATCGTTCGAGGCCAGCGTCTCAACCACCTGCTTGATCACAGAATAGATCGACCGCACCAGCGGCACGCGCGCGAGGATCAGTTCCCCCACACGCACCATCGTGCGCCCGAACAGGTTCGCGACGATCGCGCCCAGCAGCGTAAGGCCGACCACCACAATGATGATGCCCATGCCCGGTAGGGGGAAGCCGAGCCAGTTTTCAGGATCCCATGCAGCAGGCAGCAGCGGATTGATCGCGCTATCGACGAAGACGACGAAGCTCCACACCAGCCACAGCGTGATGCCGAGTGGAGCCGCCACCACCAATCCTGCGAAGAACCAGTTACGCAACGCACTAAGCGGTCCGCCTTTAGGGCGGATCGCTTGCGGTGGAGGATTGGTTGGTATGGCCATGGGCACCTGTCGCGGAATCGCAACCCACCCTTGCGTTAGCCTACAAACGCACTGCGAACCAGTTCGCTGCGTTCTTAGGCGTCTGCTCCGACCTTTGCCGACACGATCTTGCCTGGCTTCTTGGGCGGCTCGCCCTTGGGAAGGGCATCCACGGCGTCCATTCCACTGATCACCTTGCCCCAGACCGTGTATTTGCGATCGAGGAACGAGGCATCGTCCAGGCAGATGAAGAACTGGCTGTTGGCCGAGTTCGGATCATTCGAGCGCGCCATCGAGCATACGCCACGCTGGTGACCCACATCATTGAATTCCGCGCGCAGGTTCGGCTTCTTCGAGCCGCCCATGCCCGTTCCGGTCGGGTCGCCGCCTTGCGCCATGAAGCCGTCGATCACGCGGTGGAACACCACGCCATCATAAAAGCCTTCGCGCACCAGTTCCTTGATGTGCGCCACGTGGCCCGGCGCCTTCTCCGGAAGCAGCTGGATCGTCACCGCGCCCGTATCGAGCGTGAGGATCAGGGTGTTTTCTTTATCGGAGCTCATGGGCTCGGCCTTTCCACAATGACGTCTACAGGGGGCAGCGCGCACGCTGCGTATGGATCAGCAACGCTGATCGCCGCAAGTGTTTCCGCAAACTCAGGCCCGTCAGTCCGCTTCACATAGACCGTCGGCCGCTTGGATGCGGCTATGTCGGTCACAATCACGGCCTTGGTCAGCTTGTCGGCGTCCTTGTTGTTGGCGAAACGGCCATCGCGCTCTTCGGGGCCGACCTTGATCCCGCGGATCGCATCCAGCCCGGTCAGCGCCCGTCCCCAGACGGTATAGCTCTTGTCCAGCGTTCCCGGGCCCACGCGCGCGTGCCGCATCAGGAAGAACTCTGTCGATGCGCTGTCGACCGATTGCGATCGCGCCATCGAGGTGACACCCTGGCAGTGCAGAGCCCACGTGCGCGCAACCGGCGGATCCAGGATCATCGCCGTCTCGTCAGGTTGCCCCTGCACAACGAAACCTTCGAGATAGCCCAGCTTGTCGCCATCGGGCGTCGCGCCAAACCATTGCACTTTCTGCTTGGCCGGATCGCGACCCCACGTGAACTCACCAACCATGTTCGGATACCGGGGATAGACCTGGTAAACCGAATAGACGTCCCCGCCCTGCGCCATGAACTCGTCGATCACGCGGTGGAACGGCAGCTTGTCGTAATTGCCGTCGCGCACAATCTTCCTGACCTGCGCAACGTGGCCATGCGCGATATCGGGGCGCAGCTCGATCAGGATTTCCTGGCCGTTCACCGTGAACTGCAGCAGGTTTTCTGAATCGACCTTGCGCCAGTTGGCTGGATCATCGCCGGGTCCAGCCCAGGCAGCGCCAGCGCCGGCCAACAGGGCCGCGCCTGCCGCCGCAATCAGAAACTGTCGAAGCATTCTACTTGCCCTTCTTGATCCCGAACTTGACCAGCAGCCTCTCATGGACCGCCGCGGGAACGAAAAGATCGGCGGAACCGCCGAGACGCGCAATCTCTTTTACCAGTCGCGAGGACACAGCCTGATGATGCGGGTCAGCCATCAGGAAAACGGTCTCGATTTCATGATTCATCCGCTGGTTCATTGCAACCATCTGGAATTCGTACTCGAAATCAGACACCGCCCGCAGGCCGCGGATGATCATCTGCGCGCCGCATTCCTCAGCAAAATGCATCAGCAGCGTGTCGAACGGCCTCGCCTCGATCTCGATCCCGCGGGCCAGCTTGCTGGCCTCCGCCAACACCAGTTCGGTTCGCTCCTCGAGCGAAAAGAGCGGTTCCTTGCCCTCATTGATCGCGACGCCGATGATCAGCTTGTCGACCAGCTTGACCGCACGCCCGATGATATCGAGGTGGCCATTGGTGATCGGATCGAATGTGCCCGGATAGAGCCCGATCCGCTTCACGCCTCGCGCGATGGCGGGGCCTCGACTAGCGGCTGCGCCACGTACAGGGCGCGGTTCACCCGCCGCCCGTCTTTCCGGCCGCCTCGTCACCGTTCTGGTCCTCCAGCCTTTCCACGGAGACGACACGCTCGCCTGCCGCCACTCGCAGCACACGAACACCTTGCGTCGCCCGACCCGCAATGCGGATTTGATCCACGGCGCAGCGTATCAACTGCCCCGCATCTGTCACCACCATGATTTCGTCAGCTTCGCCCACCGGGAATGAGGCCACGAGCTTACCGTCCTTGGGCAGACGATGCGCGAGAAGCCCCTTCCCGCCGCGACCCGTGCGGCGATAGTCGAACGCGGATGCGCGCTTGCCCATGCCCTCTTCGGTCAGCGTCAGGATGAACTGCTCGGCTTCCTGCAGCGTGAGGAAGCGATCTTCGCTCAGCTCCACTTCTCCATTGGCTTCAGCATCTGCCGCAGGTGCGGCTTCATCGCCATCGCTTGCAACGTCGTCTTCTGCCTCGATCTCTTCGGCGACTTCCTCGCCTTCAGCCCTGCGCGCAGCGTTGGCGCGTTTGAGATAGGCACGGGCCTCCGCAGGCGTGACGCTGATCGTGCCCAGCACCGACATGCCGATAAGCGAGTCGCCCGCACCCAGACGGATACCGCGAACACCCGTGGACGTACGGCCCGTGAATACGCGCACCTGCTCCACCTGGAAGCGGATGCACTGGCCGAGCGCCGTGGTCAGCAACACGTCATCTTCCGGCGCGCACAGCTGCACGTCCACGATAGCGTCGCTGTCGTCTTCCAGCTTCATCGCGATCTTGCCGGCGCGGTTTACGGACAGGAAGTCAGTCAGCAGATTGCGGCGCACGCCACCTGACTTCGTCGCGAACAGGATGTTCAGCTTTGCGCGTTCCTCCTCATCCTGCGGCAGCGGCATCACCGACGTGATGCGCTCGCCCGGCTTGAGCGGAAGGATATTGATCAACGCCTTGCCACGCGCGTTCGGCGCGCCCAGCGGCAGTCGCCAGACCTTGTGCTTGTAAGCCATGCCGGTCGACGAGAAGAACAGGATCTCTGTGTGCGTGTCGGCGGCGAACAGGCGAACGACGAAATCGTCCACCTTCGTCTCCATGCCGCCGCGACCCTTCCCGCCCCGGTTCTGGGTCCGATAGGCCGACAGCGCGGTGCGTTTCACATAGCCGCCATGGGTCACCATGACGACCATGTCTTCCTTCTCGATGAAGGCTTCGTCTTCCAGATCGAGGTCAGCCTCGATGAACTCAGAACGGCGCGGCTTGCCGAACTTGTCGCGCACATCCGTCAGCTCGTTCCGGATAATCTCTAGCACGCGTGCGCGTGAAGCCAGAATGGACAGCAGGTCCTTGATCTTCTCGGCGAGGCCGGAGGCTTCTTTGCCAATTTCGTCGCGGCCAAGGTTGGTCAGGCGCGAGAGCTGCAGCGCAAGAATGGCGCGCGCCTGCTCGTCTGAAAGCTTGATCTCGCCCCTGTCGTTGAACACTGTGCGCCGATCAGCAATCAGGCCGATCAACGGCGCCATGTCCATCGCGGGCCATGCCCGTTCAAGCAGCGCGATACGGGCGGAGTCTGGATCAGACGAGAACCGGATGATCCGGATGATCTCGTCGATGTTGGCCACGGCGAGCGCAAGACCGATCAACACGTGCGCACGATCACGCGCCTTGTTGAGCTCGAACTTGGTCCGGCGGGCCACAACCTCTTCACGGAAGCGGATGAACGCCTGCAGCATGCCACGCAGCGACATCAGTTCCGGTCGGCCGCCATTGAGCGCCAGCATGTTGACGCCAAACGATGTCTGCATCGGCGTGAGGCGGAACAGGTTGTTCAGCACGATATCGGCAGATGAATCTCGCTTGATCTCGATGACGACACGGATGCCATTGCGATCGCTCTCGTCGCGCAGGTCCGAAATGCCCTCAATCTTCTTGTCGCGAACAAGCTCGGCGATCTTCTCGACCATCGTGGCCTTGTTCACCTGATAGGGAACCTCGGTGATGATAATGGCCTCGCGGCCACCTTTCATCGTCTCAATGTCGGTCTTCGAGCGCATGATGACAGAGCCACGCCCGGTCATCATGCCATTGCGCGAGCCGGCGCGGCCGATGATCAGCGCGCCTGTCGGGAAGTCTGGCCCTGGGACGATGTCGAGCAGCGCCATGTCATCCAGCGCCGGATCCTCGATCAGCGCGATCGTGGCGTTGATGATCTCGGTCAGGTTGTGCGGCGGAATGTTGGTCGCCATGCCCACCGCGATGCCGCCCGCGCCATTGACCAGCAGGTTGGGGAACCGCGCCGGCAATACCGTAGGCTCTTGGCGGGAGCCGTCATAGTTGTCCTCGAAGTTGACCGTGTCCTTGTCGATGTCTTCCAGCAGGTTCGCCGTGACACGCGCCATGCGGCTTTCAGTGTAACGCATTGCGGCCGGAGGATCGCCATCGATCGAGCCGAAGTTGCCCTGCCCGTCGATCAGCGGCACGCTCATGGCGAACGGCTGCGCCATGCGCACGAGGGCGTCATAGATCGACTGGTCGCCGTGCGGGTGCCAACGACCGATCACGTCGCCGACGATGTTGGCGGACTTCCTGAACGCCTTGTCGTGTGTGTAGCCGCCTTCATAAGCCGCAAACAGGATGCGGCGGTGAACCGGCTTCAGACCATCGCGAACGTCCGGCAGAGCGCGGCTGACGATCACGCTCATCGCGTAGTCGAGATACGACTTCTTCAGCTCAGCGGTGATGGAAATGGGCGCGATATCACCCGCACCGGAGCGACCGTTGGGGGCAGTTTGATCAGGCGTGTCGGTCAAGCAGAATTCGTCCGGAACAGGGGCGGCGGCGCCGCCGGGATTCGAGACGTTCTTCTAGCCCATTTGTGCGGCGCGGTACAAACGAATATCCCGTTTGATCCACAGCCCTGAAGCTATGTATTTACGTGGGTTTTTGGCTCGGACGCCCCACTTGGACAGCCACGCCTCCAGAAGCCCGCAGAGCCCTCGCGAAACGCCCCGCCAGACGCCCGTCCGGCGGGGTGAGTCCGATGATCAGCCGAACGTCCAGCGTGCACTGATCATGCCCAGGATCTGCGAGTTGCGGCGCTCGTTCTCGACCCCGACGAGTGGGAACTGGTCACGCCGGCCGCCCCATAGATCTGCCGCTGGATATCGAAGCTGAAGGGGTCGAAGTTGTTGAGTTCGGCGCGCAGCGTGAAGCCCGGATCCGGCTTCCATTCCACGAACGAGTGATAGTAGTCGCGCAGTTTCAGGTTCTCGATGTTGTCGACCTGATAGTAGCTCTCGCGCCAGCCTTGGAACCACCCGAGGCCGAAGGTCAGGTTGTATTCTGGAAGGTCCTGCCGGAAGCTGAAATTGATGTCTTCCGGCCGCTGACCCGAGATGCGGCGCTTGTCACCCGTCAGCGGATCCGTCACCTCGCTGTTGTCCCACTGCGTCTCTACCTTCACCTCGGCGCCCTTGAGGCCAAGTGTGGCGAGCGGAAGCGTAAGGTTGAAGATCAGCGTGTCGTTCACGCAGTCACCGATATTGCCTGGGCCGACGAGCAGCTGGGGCGTATCGGGGATTCCGTCATTGTTGGTGTCGATCATCACGTCGCGCGGAAACAGGTCCACCACATCCGAGATATCTTCATGGCGATAGGTGCGGACCGCCGCAGCGCCGTCCCAGAAGCGCTTCTCGTAAGCGATCTCGTAAACCCATGTCTTGTCCGGCTCGAGCTCAGAGTTGCCTGTGCTCTGCTGTCCTGAGTTCAGGTTCACCTCGGAGGCAAAGTCCTGGAAGTTGAGCTGGCCCACTTCCCGCTCGGCGCGGACGCGCAATTGGTCGTCCTCGCTAGGCGACCATGTCGCGACCAGGCGGGGCTTCGGATAGGTGAATGAGCGCTCGCGCTCCGTATCGCCCGATTGTGTGATGGTGGAACGCTCAACGCGGATTCCGCCCTCAAGGGTCCATTGCGGCGATGGCCGCCAGGTCCCTTGAACAAAGGCCTCCCCGCGCAGTTCCTCGACCAGCACGTCGGAGGCCGGCAGCGGGATGTTCGTGCCGTTTAAAGCCAGAGCGACCTGCTGTTCCCGGTAGTTGTAGGCGATCTCGCCACCGCCTTCGAACGACAGCTCCGGCGAATAGCTGTAGCGCAAGACGGAACGTCCGATCCTTTCGCCAGCTTCAGCTTCAACCTGGAACAGCTGCGATCCGCCCGACGTCACGCCGGTTGCATCGAGCGTTCCCACCGCCAGCTTGAACAGGCTATACGTATTGCCTCACTGACCGATGTTCCCGAACCTCGACTTCGTTGCCTCACCTGAATGTTCCCGTCGGCGCCTCGATCTTGATCGACTAATTCAGCAGCTCGCGCTCTCGGATCGTGCGCCGC
>Ga0105048_10011574_pt1 | contig 13908 bp, 13 predicted proteins | sample MAT05_FD_78382 | JGI IMG/M metagenome (GOLD analysis project Ga0105048, IMG submission 78382) | Freshwater microbial communities from Lake Fryxell liftoff mats and glacier meltwater in Antarctica - MAT-05 | ecosystem: Environmental > Aquatic > Freshwater > Ice > Liftoff microbial mat | place...
CCAAATCCCCGAAACGGCACCAGCGACGACACCCGCTCGTCCACGGGAATTTCCAGCACCTTGTTGCCGAGCTTCAACTGAATCCCGACCAACCCCTGGTAACTGCGCGCGATGAAGCGCTCCTTCGGGAAACCGGGCGAGACGGTGGGCGACCCGGCCAGCATGCGGAACATCGCCAGTGACAGCGACTCGTAATACTGGCCTTTGTACTCTGCGATCAACGGCAACGAGCGGACAACACCGTCACCCTCGGCGATCGGATTGAAGTGCCCCGCCATCGGCGCAGCGGCCGCCAGGCTGGCGATGTTCGAGCCAAACCCGTTCCAGGTGGTGAATGTGATCGGACGTCCCTGCAACGCGTCCTTGGTCATCACCGGCGCTGGCAGGACGCCCGACGTGCGCCCATCCCGGTCACTGGTGAGGTAATACCCCAGGACAACCGGGCGCTTCTCCAGCGCCTTGGCAAACATCGCGTCATAGTCGAGTGAGGCCCGTATCTGCCGAAGCTTCTCGACGAATCCGGGTTGGTCCCGCAGCTCCTTTTGCGCCAACTCATTGAGCCGCTTGAGACCGGAGCTTTCATCGGCTTCGGCAAACACCACGTCGAAACCCAGCAGGGCGATCTTCTGGCGATCAAACAGTTCATCGGTGAGTTCCGCGAGTCTGTTCCGACCCCACGGCCAGCGACCCACTTCCGCAAGACTCTTTTCGTCGATATCAACGATGACGATACGCTCGTCGAGGGTCTTGGGCATTGTCCCGCGCAGGCGGGTGTCGTAAATGATGTTGTCCAGGCGGTCAAGAACCCCCAGGCGCAAAATCCCAACCGAATGCAACAACGTAAAGACCAGCGGCAGCAGAGTGACTGCGATGCGGGGCCAGTGCCTCAACAGTAAACCCATGACACCCCGCTAGTGGACCATCTGGCACGCCAGAGAGGATTACGATTGCGACTGCATTCAGCTTTGCACAAATTGCATTTGGGTCCCGGCAAGCTCGATCAAGTCACCGTTTTTCAGGGAAACGGGATCCGTTCCGATCGGTGTGCCGTTGAGCGACGGGTTTCCCGCACCTTCAACATGGTGTACGACGAAGCCATGCTGGCGCTTGGTGATGGCCGCGACTGCGACGCCGGGTTTGCCAATGGTGGTTACGACTTTGGTCAGTGGCACTTCGCGCCCGGACGCGGCACCGGACAAAACCTTGATCGATGCCTGACCTGTCGCGCCAGAAGCCATCGCTGGCGTGGGTCGCGGCGGCGCCGAGGCCATGGAGGCAGGATGTCCCACGGCGGGGGACGTGGCAGCAGACGCTGCCTTGACCATCATGGTCTTCTCGAATCCGTCCCCTACGACTTCGGCTACGAACTTGATCTTGTATTTTCCGACTTCGACCGTGTCGCCATTGGCCAATTGCTGCTTCTTGGCCGCCTTGCCATTGACGTAAGTGCCGTTCGTGCTGTTAAGGTCTTCAATGAAGACGTCATGGCCGGTCATCTGGAAAACAGCGTGTTCACCGCTGATGGCCAAATTGTCGATGACGACATCGTTGTAGGGCCTGCGACCCAAGGTCGTCCGGTCCTTGGTTAGCTGGACTTCCTTGATGACGACCCCATCGATCGACACGATCATTTTCGGCATGACCGACTCCTATTTCTATGGCTGATTTGCGAATTGCACATTCTTGCTATTTTCCCAACAATCTGGAGATCAGTCCGCGCTTTTCGGACGCGGCATCGACCTGGACCAGCAAAACCGAGATATTGTCACGCCCGCCGTACCCATTGGCAGCGGTGACAAGGCTATCTGCCTTTTGCTCCAACGCCGACTCACCCCCGAGGATACTTGCAATTTCCCCATCGTCAACCATATCGGAGAGCCCATCGGAGCACATCAGGTAACAATCGCCGACTTCGACCTGGTGTTCGTGCAGGTCCAGCATGACCGCGTCCTCTACGCCCAATGCCCGTGTCACGAGGTTCTTGATCGAGGAGCTTGACGCCTGCTCCTGCGTGATCAGCCCGGCGTCTATCTGCTCCTGCAGCAAAGAATGGTCCTTCGTGATTTGCGCCAGCACGCCAGCGCGCAGCCGGTAACAGCGCGAATCCCCGATATGCCCCAACACCAGGGTTGTGCCGTGGAACACGCCCACGACGAGCGTGGTTCCCATGCCTGAATACTGCGGATTGGAGTCCGACGCATTGAAAATGGAACGGTTCGCGTTGTCGACACAAATCTCCAGCGCCCGGCGGATTTCCTTGATCTTGGCGTGCCGCCCCGCCTCGGACAACCAACGTGCCATCTCCGACTTGATGAAGGCGGTGGCCATGCCGCTGGCAATCTCGCCCGCGTTATACCCACCCATGCCGTCGGCCAACACACACAAATGGGTGTCGTCGTCGTGCACCACTGCGTCTTCATTGTTGTCCCGGGCCCGCCCCGGATCAGTCCGCGTACAAAACGTGTAGTTCATTCTTGTTTTAGGCTAAATCTCGAGGTCGGGGCGATCAGCCACGGGCGGCGGGGTCGGTGGGCGCGCCACATTGGTTTGGTGCACAGCCGTGCGCTCAAAGTCGGGGGCTGGCCTTTGCGCCGGTGCCGCCTGGTACACAGCGGTTTTCTCGAAGTCTGGCGCCGCCGCTGCGGGTGTGCCCAGGGTGGCAAACACCGATGTCTTTTCATGGCCGGCTGGAGCGGCCTGGCGCAACGGCGGCGCAGCCTCTGCAGGGGCCACGGTGGCCGGGCCGGTCGGCGCTGGCGCACCCGACATTTCCGCCAGTACCGCGCGCAGGTCCGCCGCGAATTGATCACCATTCTGGTAGCGTGTCTCGGGGCGCTTGCTCACCGACAAAGCGACCAGATTGGCAAGGCTTTCCGGCAACTCCTTGCGAATGATGCGGATATCGGGCGCCTCCTCGTTGGCAATCTTGTACATCAGTTCGGCCATGGATTCACCGCGGAACGGCAGCACGCCGGCCAGCATCTGGAACAACATCACGCCAAGTGAGTACAGGTCGGAGCGGCCGTCGACCTTCTTGCCAGCGAGCTGCTCCGGTGACATGAAACTGGGAGTGCCCAGAACCAAGCCGGTTTTTGTCTTGCTCGAGTCGGTGATACGGGCAATCCCGAAGTCGGTGACTTTCACCGTGTCACTGTCGATCTCGTACATGATGTTGGCCGGCTTGATATCCCGGTGCACCACGTTCTGGCGATGCGCGTACGACAACGCCTCGGCAACCCGCGCAACGATGGACAACACCTTGGGCACTGGAAGCAGGTTGGCATCCTTGCAATAGTCGAGCAGATCCTTGCCCTTGAGGAACTCCATTGCGATGTAGGCCAGGTCATGCTCCTCACCCGCATCAAAAATCGTGACGATGTTCTGGTGCTGCAGCCGTCCGGCGGTCTCCGCCTCGCGGAAGAACCGTTCCCGCGCATCCACCAGTTCATCGCCCGAAAACTCCTGGCTCAAGGCCATGGTCTTGATCGCCACCACACGGCCAATCTTGGGGTCTTTGCCGAGGTAGACCACGCCCATGGCCCCTTTGCCCAGCTCCTTTTCGACCTGGTACCGCCCCAGCATAGGCTTCTCAACCGCACCACCGTCGAGCAGCATGGTGCCGCCCGGGTGCGACCCGCCGCCGCCGCCAAGCATTACTGTTTCTGACAGGTTCTTGGCCCGATTGAGCTTGGACTGCAGGTCTTTGTAGTCCTTGTCGTAGGCGGCCATGTGCTGGTAAACCGCTTCCGCCTTGTTGAATTGCCGCTTGCGTTCGAAATCGAGCGCCAGGCTGTAGAGATTGCCCATCACCGCATCACTCATGGGCACCCGACGGAAACGGTCGAAAGCAGCGTCGAGTTGGCCTTGGCCCTGCAGCGCCAAGCCCATCATCCGGTTCGTCTCGGCCGACTCTTCATCCGACTTGAGCTTGCCGGCTTCCGTGACCAGGAAACGCTTGGTTGTCAAAGCCAGGTGACCGATGGCCAGCAATACTGCGGGCAACACCAGCTTGACCCAGGTCGCCCCCCCCGACAACAGCCCGAACTCGAGCCCCAGCAAGCCGACGAAAAACGCCAAAGTGACTACCGCAGCCGTGCCGGCCGACAAGCGCGGCAACAGCGCAATGACATACGCCGCCACCAGCAGGAACAGGCCCAGTGTGGCCCAAACACCCCAACTCGGCTGGACGATGAAGTGTTCACTCAAGATGCTCGATGTGATGTGGGCAATGGTTTCGGCTGGCGACAGGGCCGCATAACCGGGCGCCGGGAAGGTGTTGCCCACGCCTGCCGCGGTCGCGCCGATCACGACAATTTTGTCGGCGTATTTGGTGGCCGGTATTTTCCCGCTCAACACGTCATAGAAGGAGTCAATCGCGAACGCCGGCCGCCCATCGCGCGCCTTGTAAAACTGCGGCAACATCAAGGCAGCCTCGTCGGTCTTCACGCGGAGCTTGCCAATCTGCACCGACTCTCCCACGTTGAGCTTGACATCGGCCGAAGTGAGGTTGAGGCTTTTTACCGCCGCCAGCAGAGCCATCGACGGAATCGCATTGCCGTAGTAGTTGACCAGCAGCGGCTCCAGACGCACGGCTCCGTCTACATCCTGAAACTGGTTCAAATGCCCGATGCCACTGGCCGCAGTACCGATCACCTCAATCGGTTGCTGGCCGGTAATGGCAGCCAACGAAAACCCGTTCTTCTCGCTGATCGCACTTTTGAGCGCATAGGCCGGAAGCGGCTTGTCCGGATTGCCCTGCGGTTCGCCCAGCGAGAACACCGACGGGACCAGCACATTGCCGGCATTCCTCATGCTCGCCGCCAGCACCGCGTCGGTGTCCAGGGCGAGTTCCGCCTCTGCGATCACCTTGGACAATTCCGCATTGCTGGCCGCCTGGTCGGTCGCACCTTCGCCAGCGGGCCGCAGCAGCCCCTTCATCTTGCGGATAAAGGTCAGCCCGCGGTCCACCTGCGGTTCGATAAAGAAAACCGTGTGTACGATGGTCTTGGCTTTGGCCGCCGCCAATTGGTCAATCAACTTTGCGTGGATGTCGCGTGACCACGGCCAGCGACCAATGTTGGCAATGCTCTGGTCATCAATCGCGATGATTGCCACGCGGTCCGAGGGTTGGCGGGCGGTGCTGGTACTCGCGAAGTCGTAAAACCGGCGCTCCAGAGATCCAATCAGGTCGGTCGCCTGATTCAGCAACAGGACCGCCAAAACAACAGCCACTCCGGCAAACCAGTCGGCACGCCAGAATTGGCCTTTTTTGGAAGATGATTTAGTTGCCACGTTCTAATCCCAACTTTAGTCTGGGTCGCCCATGCCTAGCAAACGTGACACGAACAAGACCAAAACGCCAACAATTTCAGGCAGACGGCTACGTTAGCAGACACGGCCTTTGCCGACAAGGTGCGCACCCATGCGCATCTGTCGTTTTTTTGCACCTGAAAAGCTGGGCCATGGGCCTGTCACATGGCCAACGGATGGGCCCCAAATCCACGGTCAGCCCGGTTTCACTGCGTGTCTGTTGAGCCACTTTCCAGCCAGCAAGACAAACAGCGCACCGAGGACGCCCAAGCCATAACTCCACGTTCGAGTCTGCGGCAGCCAGCCTTGCACGGCAGGGTCACTATGGGCCATGGTCCCCGAGATCCAGCCCAACAGCATGCCGCCCACGATAAAGATCGCCGGAAACCGATCCATCAACTTCAGTACCAGTTGGCTACCCCAAACGATGATGGGGATGCTCACCAGCAAACCAAAAATCACCAACGGGACCGGATGTTGCCCGCCAGCGCCACTGGCTGCGCCAGCGATGGCGATGACGTTGTCGATGCTCATGACCAGATCCGCGACTATCACGGTTTTGACTGCCGCCCACAGCCTGTCGCTGCCATGGATGTTGGCGTGGCCGGCATCGTCCTGGGGCGCCACCAATTTGACGCCTATCCACAAGAGCAAGACCGCCCCCACCAATTTCAGGTAGGGTACCTGCAGCAGCGTAAGCGCGAACGAAATCAGCACCACGCGCAGGACGATCGCGCCGACCGTTCCCCACATGATGCCCTTGAAACGCTGGTGGGCAGGCAACTGCCGACATGCCAGCGCGATCACCACTGCATTGTCGCCGCCGAGCAGGATATCGATCATGATGATCTGGCCTACGGCGACCCAGAATTGGCCAGTGAGAAACTCCTCCACCATGGTCCTTTTTGATCGTTGGGCCAAACCTCCTGCAACGTGGCGCTTCAACGCCCTTCAGGACCTCCCCAGGTGGAGGGGCCGCAGCGCTGCGTGCGCCATCAACCCCACCAGACTAAAGGCTGGCCTTGAGCAAGCGGGCCATTTCCGACGGATTGCGGGTGATCCTGAAGCCGCACTCTTCCATCACGGCCAGTTTGGCGTCCGCGGTATCGGCCCCACCTGATATGAGGGCGCCAGCATGGCCCATGCGTTTGCCCGCTGGAGCGGTCACACCGGCGATAAAACCGACAATCGGCTTTTTCATGTTGGCCTTGCACCAGCGCGCCGCCTCGGCCTCGTCTGGTCCACCAATCTCTCCGATCATGATGACGGCATCGGTATCCGGATCGTCATTGAACAAGCGCATCACATCGATGTGTTTGAGGCCATTGATCGGGTCGCCCCCGATACCAACCGCAGTCGATTGCCCCAGGCCGATCTCGGTGAGCTGCGCCACCGCCTCATAGGTCAGGGTCCCGGACCGGCTCACCACGCCAATGCGGCCTTTTCGATGAATATGCCCTGGCATGATGCCGATCTTGATTTCGTCCGGCGTGATCAGGCCCGGGCAATTGGGACCCAGCAAAAGCGTATTCTTGCCACCCGCTGCAACCCGGGCACGCATGCGGTTGCGCACTTCGAGCATGTCACGCACCGGGATGCCTTCGGTGATACAGATCGTCAGGTCCAGGTTTGCCTCCACCGCCTCCCAAATCGCGGCTGCGGCTCCCGCAGGCGGCACGTAGATTACCGAGACCGTGGCGCCGGTTTCGCTGGCGGCTTGCTTGACGGTGGAAAAAATCGGAATACCGAATACCGATTCGCCCGCCTTCTTCGGATTCACGCCAGCCACGAAGCAGTTCTTGCCATTCGCGTATTCCTGGCACTTCTCGGTATGGAACTGACCGGTTTTGCCGGTGATGCCCTGGGTAACGACTTTGGTGTTTTTGTTGATCAGAATACTCACGTGGTCTCCTTCGTCATGGTCGCCCGGTCCGCTTGCCAATGCGCAGCGCTGTCCCTGCAACCACGGTTCTGTCTGGCGTTTCGCAATCCTGGCCTACCGCACCGCGGCAACGGCTTTTTGAGCGGCTTCGGCCATGGTGTCGGCGCTGATGATGGGCAGGCCCGAGTCAGCCAGCATCTTTTTGCCGAGGTCTTCGTTGGTGCCCTTCATGCGAACCACCAGCGGGACGCTCAGATTGGTGGCCCGGCATGCTGTGATGACACCCGTGGCGATCGTGTCGCACTTCATGATGCCGCCAAAGATATTCACCAGGATCGCCTTGACCTGCGGATTCTTCAGCATGATCTTGAAAGCTTCGGTCACTTTTTCCGGTGTGGCGCCGCCCCCAACGTCGAGAAAGTTCGCCGGTTCTGCGCCATACAGCTTGATGGTGTCCATGGTCGCCATAGCCAGCCCGGCGCCGTTGACCAGGCAGCCGATGCTGCCATCCAGGCTGATGTAGGCCAGATCGAACTTGCTTGCCTCGACCTCGGCCGGGTCTTCCTCGTCAAGGTCGCGGTACGCCACGATTTCGGTCTGGCGGAACAAGGCGTTCGAATCGAAATTGAACTTGGCGTCCAGCGCCTTGATGTTGCCGTTGCCTTCAAGTATCAGCGGGTTGATTTCCACCAGCGATGCATCGGTTTCCATGTAGCAGCGGTAGAGCTTTTGCAGTACATCAACGCACTCTACGGTCGACCCGGACGGAACGCCAATGCCGTTGGCGAGTTCCCGCGCCTGGCTTTCGGTGAGCCCGGCTGCAGGGTCGACAAACACCTTCAGGATTTTTTCCGGCGTGTCGTGCGCCACTTCCTCGATATTCATCCCGCCTTCGGAAGATGCCATCAGCGCCACCCGTTGCGAGCCACGGTCGGTGACAACCGACACGTAATACTCCTTCTGGATGTCGGCACCGTCCTCGATCAGCAGGCGCCGCACCTTTTGCCCGACCGGGCCGGTCTGGTGGGTGACGAGTTGCATGCCCAGGATCTGGCCCGCCAGCGCGCGTACCTCGTCGATGGAGCGGGCGAGCTTCACGCCGCCACCCTTGCCGCGCCCGCCCGCATGGATTTGTGCCTTGATTACCCACACTGGCCCGCCCAGCTTCTGGGCTGCCTCGACCGCTTCCTGCACCGTGAATGCCGCGATGCCGCGTGGCACCGGCACACCAAACTTGCGCAGCAGTTCTTTGCCCTGGTATTCGTGAATCTTCATGAGGCCTCGCGGATCTGGAATCATCGAACCAATCGGCGACGCTGTCGAATAGACAACCGCCGTTGGATACCGAAGTTAGCGAATGTATCATGCTGCAACGCACCAATGATGGGCGCCTGGCAAGCACGGCAAACGTCCAGCACGCTGGAAGACGGAAAACTGTATGGCAAAAGTATTCATCGACGGTGAGGCCGGAACAACTGGCTTGCAGATCAGAGAACGGTTGCAGGCAATCGCGCAAGTCGAGCTGGTCAGCATCGCTCCCGAACTGCGCAAGGACTCGCAGGCAAAACAGACCCTCATGGCCGGCGTTGAGCTGGTCGTGTTGTGTCTGCACGACGCTGCAGCAGTCGAGTCGGTCGCCATGGTCGACCGTATTCGCCAGAGCACCGGGCAGAACGGCCCGCGCATCATTGACGCCTCCACCGCGCACCGGGTGGCGCCTGGTTGGGTGTACGGCTTTGCCGAGTTGGGGGCCGGGCAAAAGGCTGCTATTGCCAGCGCCGACCGGGTCAGCAATCCTGGTTGTTACGCGACGGGGGCGATCGCGTTGATTCGTCCACTGGTCGATGCCGGCCTGCTGAGCGCCGACTTCCCGCTCACGCTACCCGCCGTCAGCGGCTATTCCGGTGGCGGCCGAACCATGATCGAAGCCTACGAGGGTGGTGCGGCACCGGCTTTCGAGCTTTACGCGCTGGGCCTGCAACACAAGCATCTGCCGGAAATCATGCGCTTTTCGGGCCTGACCAGACCGCCACTGTTGATACCGGCGGTCGGCAATTTCAGGCAAGGCATGTTGGTCCAGTTGCCACTGCATCTGGACCAGCTGCCCGGCAAACCATCCGCGCAGGACGTGCAACAGGCGCTGGATCGGCATTACCGCCAGAGTGAATGGGTGACGGTTCTGCCACTTGGTGGGGACAGCAAACTCGATGCAACGGCCTTGCGCGACACGGATCGCATGGAGCTGCGTGTGTTCGCCAACCCGGATGGCGCGGACGGATCGAGGCAGGCGGTACTGGTGGCGCGGCTGGACAATCTGGGCAAAGGCGCCAGCGGCGCCGCTGTGCAAAACCTCAAGCTGATGCTGGGCCTGTGAGCTGCCGGGCCGCCCCAAAGCGAACAACACCGCAACGCGCAGCGTGGAGGTTACTTTGTGAGCTGCCGGGCCGCCCCAAAGCGAACAGCACCGCCACGCGCAGCGTGGAGGTTACTTTGTGACTTCGGCTTGCGGCAAGCTGGCGGCGCAGCTACTGCTCATCTGAAGGGTCGTCTTCGTCAGCGCCGGATGCCGACAACACGCGCCGGATCGTGTCGGGGCCAAAACCACGGGAAGCCAGAAAACGCGCCTGACGCGCCCAGCGCGCGCCTTCCTCCGACGCCCGGGCGCCACCGAATTTTTTGTCCCACACCTGTTTGGCCCGCGCGAGTTCCGACTGCTGCAAGCCCGCCAACGCGGCGTCGACCACATCCCGCGCCAGCCCTTTGGCCTGCATTTCCTGTCGAATTCGGGTGGCGCCGAATTTTGCGGCGCGCCGGTTCACCACCGACTCGGCAACACGTTCTTCGCAGATGAAACCCCTGGCCTGCAAATCGTCCAGGACTGGCGCGAGTTGCCCGGGCTCTGGCGCATGCGGCTCAAGCTTGCGCTCGAGCTCGGCGCGTGAATGCTCGCGTGTGCTGAGCAGGCGCAGCGCGCGGCCCCTCAGTGACGTCACTGCAGCTGGCATGGCGTTCGGCCCTCGATCAAAAAACTGGCCGCCAGGCCTGCGCGCCTACTCCGCCTTCTTGGCCCCTTTGACTGGCTTGACCTCGGTGTCCATTGCGGCAGGCAGCAGGGGGATGCCAAGGGACTCGCGCACCTTGTTCTCGATCTCACGTGCCAGTTCCGGGTTTTCGCGCAGGAACTCGCGCGCGTTATCGCGACCCTGGCCAATTTTCTCGCCGTTGTAGGCGTACCAGGCGCCCGACTTGTCCAGGATATGGGCATTCACGCCCATGTCGATGATCTCACCATGGCGGCTGATACCTTCGCCGAACAGGATGTCGAACTCAGCCGTCTTGAAGGGCGAAGCCACCTTGTTCTTGACGACCTTGACCTTGGTCTCGTTGCCAATCGCCTCGTCACCCCTCTTGATGGTGCCGGTGCGCCGGATGTCCAGCCGCACCGACGCGTAGAACTTGAGCGCATTACCGCCGGTGGTGGTCTCGGGACTGCCGAACATCACACCGATCTTCATGCGGATCTGGTTGATGAAGATCACCATGCAATTGGTCTTCTTGATATGCGCTGTCAGCTTGCGCAGGGCCTGGCTCATCAGCCGTGCCTGCAATCCGGGCAAGGAGTCGCCCATCTCGCCTTCGAGTTCGGCCTTTGGCGTCAACGCAGCGACCGAGTCGACAACGATCAAATCGACGGCGCCGGAACGTACCAGCGAATCCACGATCTCCAGCGCCTGCTCACCGGTGTCGGGCTGGCTGATCAGTAACTCCTGCAGGTTGACACCAAGTTTCTGCGCGTACTGGATGTCCAGTGCATGCTCTGCATCCACAAAAGCGCATTGCCCGCCGGTTTTCTGCATCTCGGCAATCGCCTGCAGCGTCAAGGTAGTCTTGCCCGACGACTCCGGGCCATAAATCTCGATCACCCGGCCCCGCGGCAAACCGCCGACGCCGAGCGCGATGTCCAGCCCCAGCGAGCCGGTGGAGACAACCTGGATGTCTTCGATCACCTCGCCCTCACCCAGGCGCATGATGGTTCCCTTGCCGAACTGCTTTTCAATTTGCGCCAGAGCGACCTGGAGTGCCTTGGCTTTCTCGGTGCTGGCGGAAGTGATGGCTCTGACTGCGGTGTCCATGAAATTCTCCTTTGGGTCTGCGGTGGATGGAAGCAAACTGTCTGATGTTAAAAACAGGCTGGATGCTTGAACAGTAGTTTAGTACCGCACGTCTCTCGCTGCAAGTGCATTTTTTTGTCAATTTGATTTACCATTTCCGGATGTTGCCAAACCCAAGCAATGACGGCTGGCGGCAGACGCACATGGGCCAGCTGCTGGCACTGGCGTCGAGCCGCTTCGATGCGCGCGTACTGTCGGCGATGGCGCGCGACGACGAGTTGTCGCTGGCCTTGGCCAACCTCGCCGACCGGGGTGCGTTGACGGCATCCCATATCCAAATCACCCGGCATCTGCCCCGCGAGGGTTGCCGACTGACCGAGCTGGCACACCGCGCCGGCATCAGCAAACAGGCCATGGGCAAGCTGGTCGACACCTGCTGCGCGTGGGACCTGGTGCGCAGGATTGCGGATCCGCGCGATGCGCGCGCCGTGCGCATTGAGTTCACCGCCAGCGGCGTGCAATGGTTGCGCGCCTATCAGCACGGGGTGGAGCAGGCACACCGGGAGCTGACCACGGCGGTCGGGCCGGCAGTGGCGACCGTATTGCAACTCGGCCTGGAAGCCTACGTCAGTTGACGGCGGCACGAGCGCCCACACGGAGCCCCTGTCTAGAATGGCTCCACAGACCGGGCATCTCAGGGATGCCATGCATCACTTGCGCCACGCGCGAGGGTTGCGGAGCATCATCAACCGGCGGGAGACAAACAAGCGCATTCTGATCGCCGAAGACGACCGGGTTCTGGCCGATGGCCTGATGCGTGCGTTGCGTGGAACCGGCGCTGCCGTGGACCACTTGGCCAGCGGCAGCGAAGCGGACGCCGCCCTGATGACCAACCGTGAGTTCGACCTGTTGATCCTGGACCTGGGCCTGCCCAGGATGCACGGGCTGGAGGTGCTGCGCAACCTGCGCGCCGGCGGCTCGTCACTGCCGGTTTTGATCCTGACCGCGGCCGACAGCGTCGACGAGCGAGTCAAGGGACTGGACTTTGGCGCCGACGACTACATGGCCAAGCCGTTCAGCCTGCAGGAACTGGAAGCCCGCGTGCGGGCCTTGCTGCGTCGGCGCATGGGCGGCGCGGGCGACGTCATCCGCCACGGTCCACTGGTCTATGAGCAGGCCGGGCGCGTGGCCAGCATCGAAGGCAAGATGATTGACCTGTCGGCGCGCGAACCGGGCTTGCTCGAGGTGTTGTAGCAACGCGCCGGGCGCGTGGTCAGCGAGGACCAGTTGGTGGAGCGCCTGTGTGAATGGGGCGAAGAAGTCAGCAACAACGCAATCGAGGTGTACATCCACCGCCTGCGCAAGAAAATCGAAAAGGGGCCGATCCGCTTAGCCACCGTGCGCGGACTTGGATACTGCCTGGAGAAGATACCGGAATGACGCCTCCCCACCGTGCAGCAGATGCCTGACGCCGCCGTTGCCTTTGGCCTGTCATGAGGATTTTCCCGAAAGAGCAACGGTCGCTGTTCGGGGAAATACTCGACTGGATGCTGACGCCGCTGCTCTTGCTATGGCCGATCACCCTGGTGTTGACCTGGGTGGTCGCCCAGAACGTGGCCGGCAATCCCTTCGACCGCGCGCTGGAGTACAACGTCGGCGAGTTGGCCCGGCTGGTCACGGTCAGGAACCAGAAGGTTCTGTTCAACCTGCCGCTGCCCGCGCGTGAGTTGCTGCGCGCCGACGAATCCGACACCGTTTATTACCAGCTGCTCGGCGCACGCGGCGAATTCCTCAGTGGTGAACGGGGCCTGCCCGTTCCCGACGACGACGAAAAGCCGTTCTTCGATCAGGTGCGCTTGCGCGACGCGGTGTACCGCGGCGCAGAAGTGAAAATTGCGGTTACCTGGGTCCGACTCAACCTGGCGTCGGCCAAACCGGCGCTGGTGCAGGTCGCCGAAACGCTGGAAAAACGGGCCGCGCTGGCAACTGAAATCGTCATGGGCGTGATGCTGCCGCAATTCGTGATTCTGCCGCTGGCGGTGTTGCTGGTGTGGGTCGGCCTGGCGTATGCGCTGCGGCCGCTGAACCAGCTGGAGGAGCGCATTCGCGCGCGCAAACCCGATGACCTCAGTACGTTGGACTTCCAGTCGATTCCACTCGAAGTGGTTCCCCTGGTGTCGTCGGTGAACGACCTGCTCGAGCGCCTGAAAAACTCGATCAGGCAGCAAAAGCGCCTTCTGGCGGACGCCGCCGACCAGTTAAAGACGCCGCTGGCCGACCTGCGCATGCAGGCCGACCTGGCACCGCGCGGCGGCGCCAGTGCCGACGATCTCTAACCCTAGAAACCACAGTTGACCGCTTTCTTCCGCTGGATACGCCTTATGAACTCCAGCTTTCGTGCTCACGAGCAAGGCCACCTCAAGGGTGACAGCGCACCGCACCCGATTGAGCCGCGCTGGCGCCTGCTTGCGGCGTTGCTTCTCCTTGCGGGCACGAGCCCGCAGCGTCGTCAGCCTTGCAGGCCGCAGTCAAGCCAGAGGCTTGCCTTCTTCGCGCTGTCCAAGTGTGCGCGGGCACACTTGGAGCCGCAGCGCTCAGCCTTGC
>Ga0105048_10011578_pt1 | contig 13906 bp, 17 predicted proteins | sample MAT05_FD_78382 | JGI IMG/M metagenome (GOLD analysis project Ga0105048, IMG submission 78382) | Freshwater microbial communities from Lake Fryxell liftoff mats and glacier meltwater in Antarctica - MAT-05 | ecosystem: Environmental > Aquatic > Freshwater > Ice > Liftoff microbial mat | place...
GCACCTCGCCACCGACTGGCCCGGCCACTGGCCGGACGTAGTCGCTGTCGTCGAGCGACTGGTGCAGGCCGGGGCGCGGGTCGATGCCCGGTTCGCCGGGCCGCACACCGAGACGCCGTTGCACTGGGCGGCGAGCAGCGACGATGTCGCGGCGCTCGACGCCCTGCTCGATGCCGGGGCCGACATCGAGGCTGGCGGGGCGGTGCTCACCGGCGGCTCGCCGATCGACGACGCCGTGGTGTTCGCACAGTGGCGTGCCGCTCGTCGGTTGCTCGAACGTGGCGCCGACATCCAGTTCTGGCACGCCGCGGCGCTCGGGCTCACCGAGCGGGTCATGCGCGATCTGGCCGCTGGCGCGACCTCCGGCGACGAGATCACCGGCGCCTGCTGGCACGCTGCACGCGCCGGACACCTCACCACCGTGGTGGCACTGGTGGACGCAGGAGCCGATCTCCAGGAGGTGCTCTGGGAGGATCGGACCGTCCTCGACGCTGCCGTCGCCGCCAGCCACGACGAGGTCGCCGCCTTCGTGCGGTCACGTGGTGCTGGCTCGGCCGGGATCGATCGGTGACGGGCTCGATGGTCGCTGTCGCCGCCGAGCGATCGGATCCCGATGTGGTCGTTCGCGACGAGGACATCCGATGAGCACAGCCCGTCACACCTGCCGCCGAGCGTTCGTCACGCTCGTGTTCACCGCGCTGGGAATCGGGTGCAGCGGCGACGGCGAGCGCGACGGTGGACCGGCGTCGGGCGACTTCTGCGCCGCCATGGCCGCATTCGAGGCGGTGCAGGCAGAGGGCGACGCCCTGTTCGCCCCCGACGACGCCGCCCCCGACGAGTTCCGAGAGGTGTTCGACCGGTTCTCCACGGCGATCGACGCCATCGTCGCGTCGGCGCCGGACGAGATCGACAGCGACGTGCAGCTCGTCGCCGGCACCACCCGCCAGCTGATCGACGCGTTCGAACGGGCCGACTACGACTTCGTCGTGCTCGCCACAGATCCGCAGTATGCCGAGGTGCTGGCGAGCCTCGACGACGATCGGATCACCGAGGCCAACGACCGCCTTGCGCTGTACGTGCGCGACCAGTGCGGCCCGGCGCCCGAGTCGTGATCAGCGCCAGGCGAAGACGGGCTGTTCGAACTCGTCGACCCGCTCGTTCAACCGGCCGTCGATCGCCACCCAACGGAACTGCACCAGTACGGCGCCGGTGGGAGCGTGGATGAGATCGCCACCGAGCGGTACCTGCACCACCGGCCGGTCGCTCTCGGGGATGGAGACGAACCGCGGCGAGTCGTCGCGGCAGAGCTCGTGGAGGCCGATGCGGTAGGCATGGGCGACCTCGTCGGGGTTGGGGACGAGCTCGAGGCCGGCCCCACCCCAGACGACCACGGGCGTCATCACGTAACCGGAGCGAGTTGCGTAGTCGTCGAGCACGCCGAGCACCGACGTGTGATCGAGATCGACGCCCAGCTCCTCGTGCAACTCGCGCAGCGCCGTCTCGACGGCGGTCTCGCCCGGATCGACCCTGCCGCCGGGGAGCGCCCACTGGCCGCCGTGGCGGTTCATCCGTGCAGCTCTCCGGCACAGCAGGAACGATGCCCCGCCCGACACGTTGCGCATCCGCCCGTCGAGACCAGCGATGTCACCGGGGATGACCGCGAGCTCGTCGACGTCGGCCTCGTACGGATCCTCGTGGTCGTCTGCGGCACTGTCGACCACCACGATCGCGACCGAAGCACGCTTGCGATCGTCGGCGGCGATGGTGCGCACCTCATGAGCGTCGAGGTGGCGACGCATCCGTTCGCGCAACTGGTCGTCGAGGGTGATCACGATCCGCCGTCGTCGGGATGGGAGGAGACGGCGATCGGTCTGAGCACCTGTGCAGCCAACCACGTCGAGATCGGTACGGCCGACACGAGCCCGATCGAGCCCACCAGTGAGCGCACCACCTCGACCGCCACCAGTTCCCGGGTGACGATCGATCCGATGCTCTGCCCGGCCTCACTGAACAGCAGCAGCAACGGCAACGACGCCCCGGCGTACGCGAGGAACAGCGTGTTCACCGTCGACGAGATGTGGTCGCGGCCGATGCGCAGCGCCTGGCGGTAGAGATCGGCCGAAGGCAGGTCGGGTTGGGCGCTGCGGAGTTCGGCCACGGCCGACACCTGGGTGACCGTGACGTCGTCGAGCACGCCCAGCGAGCCGATCACGATGCCGGCGAGGAGGATGCCCCGAGGGTCGATCGGCACCTGCAGTGCGTCGAGCATCTGGGTGCTGTCGTCGGTGTATCCGGTGAAGTTCGCCAGACGGACGAACAGCCATGACAGCACCCCGGTCACGACCAGCGCCGCAAAGGTGGACAGCAGCGCCACCGTGGTCATCGGCGAGACGCCGTGGGCGAGGTAGAGGGCGACGAACGCGATGAGCGACGCAGCCACGAGGGCGACGAGCACGGCCTGGTTCCCGTCGAGCAGCGAGGGCAACAGGAACACCACGATCACGCCCAGGCTCGCTGCCAGGCCCGCCAGCGCGCCGGCGCCCTTCCACCGGCCGAGCACCAGGATCGCGACCACGAACGCCAGCAGGAGCAACAACAGCGGTGTGCTGCGTTCGTACTCGTAGAACGAGTAGTTCGTGGTGCCGTCGACCGACACCGTCGCGAGCACGAGCACGTCGTCGCCGGCCGTGAGGCGCTTGCCCGCCCCCGAGGTGATCTCCTCGAACGTGAACACCTCGCCGGCCGTGGTGCCCTCGATGATGCTCAACGTCGCCACCGAGCACTCGACCGTGTCGTCGTACGAACAGGGCTGGACGGCCACCTGCTGCACACGGGCGCCGATGGGATCGGCGTCGAGCATGGACGGGTCGAGCGAACTGCGATCGCCCGACGGCCACAGCAGGACCAACCCGAGCACGGTGAGCAGCGCACAGGCGATCACCGTGGCGCGCAGCGCACGCTCGATCGGCGGTGAGACGGTGGCCCCTGCGCCGTGTCCGTGCGCGTGCGAATGTGACGAGCCCACCTCGGTCACGCCACGGCTGCGGCAGCGGACAGTCCGCTGGTCGCGGCACCCTCCATCCGCGGACCGGCGAACGCATCGCCTGCGATGGCAAGACTCGGCAGCTCGGGCGGGCTCCAGTGGGCGTCCGGCCAGATGCTTCGCGGGGTGGCGAAGCGCCACCGCTTGAGCTGGCTCTCCACGATCAGTGCCTCACCGAGATATGGGCGGGCGAGTTCGACCAGCAGGTCGTGAGCGGTGACGGGGTCGTCGTCCCAGTGGTCCTCGCTCCACGCCGGATTGGCGTGCAGGGTGATCGCGGGCACGGTGCTGATGCCCTTGGCCTGGTGATCGGCGACGAAGGTGAACGCCGGATCGGTCTGCACGCCTCCCGGGGACGGCACCGAGCTGGGCCGATCGAGCACGGCGAGGAGCGCCAGGGTGCGGTCGTACTCGGTGCGCCACAGCGCTTCGGGCATCGCGACCTCGGCCGACACCAGCAGCGAGAACGTCTGCGGCAGCGGGCACGTGACGATGAGGGCATCGGCGTACTGGGACGAGCCGTCGTCGAGCTTCACCTCCCATTGGTGGGCGCCGTCGCTGCGGTGCAGCGAGAACACCAGCGAGTCGCACCTGACGTCGAGGTCGCGGGCGAGGTGCTTGGCGAGGGCATTCATGCCCCCGTGCACTGCGTAGCGGGGATGGCCGTCGCCGTCGGCACTGAAGCCTCGACACCATTCGTAGACGATGCCGGCCTGCTGCCATTCGTGCACGTAGGTAGCGAACTGCTCGGAGCGGACGGTGAAGAACTGTGCGCCGTGGTCGAGCCGGGCGCTGCCGATGCGACGCGTGGCGAGTCGTCCGCCGGGGGAACGGCCCTTGTCGAACAGCACCACGTCGTGACCGCGGCCGCGCAGCGCGCCGGCTGCCATCAGACCGGCGAGACCGGCACCGACGATCGCGACCCTCATGCGGTGGATGCCAGCGGCTTGGCAGCGGGTACCTCGGCCTGCTCGCACGTGACGCGGCGGAGGAAGTCGAGCAGCACCCGGTTGAAGGTGGTGGCGTGCTCGACCATGAATCCGTGGGCGGCGCCGGAGATGACGACGAGTTCGGCGTTCGGCAGGCGTTCGGCGAGCTCTTCGCTGTCGCCGCGCGGGGTGAGGATGTCCTGGTTGCCCACCATCACGAGTGCTGGCACGGTGATCTCGTGCAGCCGGTCGGCCATGGCTTCGTCGGTGGCGAGGATCGCCCGCACCTGGGCGACGAACGCGTGTGACGGCCTGCCCATCGCGAGCGGACCGAGCCACCCGAACGCGGGCAGCAACCGGCGGAACGACCGGGGCCCGATCACCCATCGGGCGGCCTCGCTGGTCATCGCGCCCATGCCTCGCTCACTGGCCTGGGTGGCCCAGCCGGTGAGCAACTCGCGCCGCCAGTCGTGGTTGCGGCACGCCGTGCAAGCGAGGGTGAGCGACCGCACCCGCTCGGGGTGCTGGAGTGCGACGATCTGTGAGATGGCGCCGCCCATCGAGGCACCCACCACGTGTGCGGTGCCGATGCCTGCGTCGTCGAGCACGGCGATCGCGTCGTCGGCCATCTGTTCGAGGCTGTAGTGGCCGAACGGCTTGTCGCTGCGGCCCGCACCCCGGTTGTCGAACGCGATGACGCGGTAGCGGGCGGCGAGCACGAAGCGCTGCATGTCCCACCCGTGCTTGTCGGCGCCGAGGCCCTGGATCATCAGCACTGCTGGCGCGCCGTGGCGGCCGAGCACCTGATAGTGCAGACGGATCCCGTCGGACGACCGTGCGTACGGCATCAGCCCTCCCCGAGCCAGTCGATCGCGACCACGCCGGTCTGCACACCACCGAGTTCGTCGAGGATCCGTTGCAGGTGTCGCTGGGTTGCTTCGGCGAGCTCGATCTCGGCGAGCGGTCCCCGGCGCTTCTTGCGGAGCCGCACCGGGGGGCCGACCTCGGCCCGGGCGGTGCGGTTGAACGGGCTGCTCATCGAGGCCACTGGGATGACCGCCACGCCGGCGGTGACGGCGGCGCCGACCAGCTCGTGATCGACCGTGCCGGCATGCCGGGGGTGGGTCGTGGCGGCGGTCGCCATCACGACCAGCTCGCCGTGGCGGAGGGCGCCGTGCACCTCGGTGGGGTTGTCGAGCAGGGCGCCGACCCGCCGCAGCGCCGCACCGAACGGGGCATGATCGCCGCGACCGACGAACCGGACGGGCCTTCCGGTTGCGCTGCTGAGCGCCCCCGCGACGTAGAGGGGGCTGAACGAGAACCGGCGCTCGTTCGTGACCAGCAGGGCACCCACTCGGGCGGGGAGGTGGTCGAGGCCCCCGACGCTCACGTTCCAGCGCAGCCGGGCCAGCGGCCACAGCACGCGGACCAGGTGGTCGTCGCGTCCCCACTCGTCGACGGTGTGGTCGGGTAGGAATGGCCTGAACGGCTTGGTGACCGCCGTTGCCGTCGTCTCGACGGCGCGCCTCGGGAGTTCGAACAGCTGTGCCATCAGGCCACCACCTCCACCGATGCCGGCGCCTGCGGCTTGGTGATCCGCACCACGCTCTCCCAGGCGAACAACCGGTCGACCACCTCGGGCGTCGATCTGGCTGGTGACACGCCCAGTACCTCGGCGGCGCGGCTGCCATCGGCAAGCCGCCCACGGTGGAGCAGCTCCATCACGTGTTCAGGGATGGGCGCGCCCACCACGTGCGAGAGACGACGGGCGATCGTCCATTCGGGACCGACGAGCGGCAGCGGCACCCGTTTGCCGCGCATGATCGCCTGCAGGCCGGTGACCGCGCCGGGGGCGACGACGTTGATCGGCTGGGTGAGGCGCCGGTGTGCGGCAGCGACGAACGCCCGGGCGGCGTCGGCGTCCTCGACCACCGCGAACGGGGGGTCGGCGAGGATGCTGAACGGCACGACGGGTTGGCGCAGCAGGCGTCCGAGCGGGCTGGGCACGTGCGGCCCGAGCACGGGGGCGAGTCGGAGGGCGCCGACCGCCACGCCGATCCGTTGTGCGACCGCCTCGGCGATGGTCTCGATCCGCTCGACCATACGGCCGTACTCGCTGGTGGGATCGGGGGCGACGGTCTCGTCGGGCCGGGTGAGCGAGTGCCGGTTGCGCCCGTAGATCTCGATCCCGCTGCGCACGACGATGCTCTCCAGCGACGGGCACTCGGCAGCGGCACCCAGCATCGCCGTGGTGGCGTCGCTCGTGAACTGCTTCGCGTGCGCGGTGCCGGCGCGGGCGTCGGGCTCCCACACCGCGAGGTGGATGAGCACGTGTGGGTCGAACGCAGTGACCACATCGACGATGCGCTCGCGGTTGGAGGGTTCGATTCGGTGGAACTCGGCGCGGCGAAGGCGCCGACGGGGTGGATCGACATCGATGCCGGACAACGCCCCCACCCAGGGTTCCCGCTCGAGCAGTGATGCGACGAGGGAGCCGAGCTCCCCTCCCATCCCGCTCACGAGCACACGTTGCCCGTTCACAACCAGAACGCTACCCGGTCATCCCCCCGGACGGAGGATCGCACCTGGGCGCTCGCATCGCCGACTGCCAGCCGGAGCAGGGGTGCGAGCCGATCGATGTCGTGAACGGTGACGGTGACGGCCGTCGACGAGCGGTACCCGACGAGGACGTTCGTGTCGCGCCGGTACTCCCATTCATCGGCCACGGTGACGCTGTCGGTCACCCACTCGGCGGCGGTGAACGACATGGTGGGAGTCTGGCACGCCACCCTCAAGCGACCGTCGCGCGACGCCGATACCTCACCGACATGATCGAACGGACGGGCGCCCAGCCGTCCCCCACGGGGACGGGTACCGACCGGGCGCGCGACCATCGGGCGGCGGCCAGCCGGCTGCTCCGGTGGCGGCGCTCGGCGTGTGGCGTCGCCTCCACCTGGCACGCGTCGGTGCGCCGTCGGCCCGTCCGTCAGCTGGCCCTGTGGTCGATGGCGCTCCTGTTGTTACCGGTGATCCCGGCAGCGGTCCCGTCTGCGGCGTCGAGTGCAGCGCCTGGTGCGAGACCCGCTGCGCCGACGAACTGCACCTCGCTGTACACGGTCGTGAAGAACGACTCATGGTTCAACATCGCCAAGAAGTCGAACGTGTCGATGAACAGCCTGTTCCAGGCCAACGGGGCGACTGCCACGACCCCGCTGTTCCCGGGAATGCAGCTCTGCCTGCCCACCGGCGCTGCCGTCACCACGTCGACGACGATGCCCGGCGCCACCACCGTTCCCGGTGAGCAGCCGGTGCAACTGGCGTCGTTCCCGACGCAGGGCCCGTGCTGGTTCATCGACACCTGGCGGGCGCCGCGAGGAGGCGGCCGGCTGCACGAGGGCGTCGACATCATGGCCAAGGCCGGCCAGTACGTCTATGCCGTCGAGGCCGGCACGCTGACGAAGCAGACCGTCGATCGGCCGGGCTCGTTGTCGGGCAACGCGTGGTGGCTCACCGGGGCAGACGGCTCGTACTACTTCTACGCCCACCTCTCGGCATTCGCGGCCGACCTCCGGGTCGGTTCGAAGGTCGCGGCCGGACAGGTGATCGGCTATGTCGGCCGCACCGGCAACGCCAGTGGCGCCCACCTGCACTTCGAGGTGCATCCTCGAGGCGGCGCTGCGGTGAACCCCACGCCGATCGTCCGGGCTGTCGACGGCTGCACGAACAGCACGCCGCCGGCACAGCCGAGCGGCACCGTGCCAGCGACACCATCCACGCTGCCCCCGGCCGGTGGCGGCACCCCCACCGCCACCGCCCCGAGCATCGCCCCGCCGGCCCCGGCCCCGGCCCCGGCCCCGGTGCAGACCGCCCCGCCGGTCACGGCTCCGTCGGGAACACCGCCGCCGGCCTCGTCATGGCAGTTCTTCTCGCCACGCACGGCGTTCGACTCCGCAGCTTCGGGACGAACGCTCGTCGCCGGGGAGACCCAGACCGTGCAGGTGCGCGGTCTGTCGGGTGTTGCTGCTGGCACGAGCGGTGTGCTCGTGCGGCTGACGGCCAGCGCGGCCGCTGGCAACGGCTACCTCGTCACCCACCCATGCGGTTCGCCGCCGCCGCTGGTGTCGACGCTCAGCTTCCGTCAGGGTGTGGCAGCCGTCGGCACCTCGATCGTGCGTGTGTCCAATGGCGCCGTATGCGTCACGGCCAGCGCGAGGGTGCAGGCGAAGGTCGAGGTGCTCGCCGCACAGGCCGGCGCCAGCGGCGTCGGCCTGCAGCCGATCACGGCGAACCGGGTGCTCGACACCCGCCTGACCGGTCGGCTCGCCGCCGGCACCCAGGTGACACTCGTGAACTCCGCGCTCGGTGTGCCGGCTGGCGCACAGGCGCTGTCGATGACGGTGACCTTCGTCGATCCCGCTGCCGCTGGGACGCTGTCGTTGGGCTTCTGCGGGCAGGGTCCCTGGAAGGCGCCGATCGCCACCGACGGGGTGTCGTCGTTCGCGATGGTGATGCGCGTGAACAGCACCGGCTGGTGCCTGTCGAGCTCGGTGGCGACCGACGTGATCATCGACGTCACTGGTGCCTGGGTCGGGCCCGCCAAGGTGGCCACCGTCGACCCGGTGCGAGTGTTCGACTCGCGCGACGTGTTCGGTGCCGGCGGTGTCACCAACGCGGGTGTACCGGTACAGGTGGCGGGTGCTGGCGGCGTGCCGGGCGGAGCAACGAACGCTGTGCTGGCGTTGACGCTGGTCACCGGCGGTGCGGGGACGAGCGTGTTCGTCCACCCGTGCGGTGAATCGCCCGGATCGGGCACCGTGATCGCCGCCGTGTCGAACCGGGTGCACACGGCGGTGGTGCCGGTGCGTCTGGGTGGCGGTCAGGTCTGTGTGCGCAGCATCCACCCGGCCGATGTGATCATCGACGTCGTCGCCGCCGGCTGAGCCTGCCGCATCGAACGTCAGCCGAGGCCGCGGTTGTCCTGTTTCAGGGCCGTGTCGATCGACAGCGCCGAGGCGACCACGAGTGCGTTGAGCGGCTGCGGCAGCCGGTTGTGGATCTGCACCACATAGTTGTCGGCGGTCGTGAACAACGTCTTGGCGATGCCTTCGAAGGTCTTCGTGATCCGAGCGACTTCGGTGCCGGTGTGATCGTCGATCCGGAAGTCCCATGCCCGCCAGTTCTGAGCGCGGATCGAGCCGTACACGTGCTCGCCGGCCTGCAGCGTGAAGTGGATCTTGCCGAACACGTTGTCCTGCACGATCCGACCGATCTCACGATCGTGAGCGTCGCTCACCAACACGGTGCTCTTGAACACCTTGGCGGGCCGGGTGAGCCGCAGCACGACCTGGCCGGTGGTGTCGGTGATCTCGAGCTGATGGGTGAGGAACTGATCGAGGCTGCTCACCAGCCGGAGCACCTTCTTCGCGGTGCTCTGCCCCACCTGGTTCACGGCTGCGAGCTGTCGACCCTGCCGGTCGAACACCCCGTACTGGTTGTTGAGCTCGATGATCTTGGCCTTCTGGTTCACGACCAGGACCGGCTCGTCGAACAGGGAGCCGGTGCCGGCGAAGGTGGCTCCACCCACGTCGGCGCTTCGGCTCGTCCCGTCACCGGAGGTCATCCGCGCGATGAGCGCCGGGTCGGCCTCGTTACCGACGGAGAGTGCCGCGTCGAACCGGTCGAGCCGCGATCCCTCCGGCGGCTGCTGCTGCAGCTGGGCCGGGGCGCCGCCCTCGACCGGGTCGGTGCCGGTGATCCCGCGATCGCTCACATGGGTCGTCCATGCCCGACCATCCCAGTAGCGGTGCTCGTGGCGGCCCGATGGGTCGGGGTACCAGTTGGCCGGTGTGGTCATGGCATCGTCCCTGCGGCTCGCTTCGTACGCGCAGTTCAGCGGAGCGAATGTGCCATGAGGATGACCTCACGGCCGAAGGGGTCGAGTTGGCGGCCCGAGATGCGCTCGATGACCGTGATCGCCTGCGACGGGTCTTCCACGAGGCCGCTCCAGCGGATGTAGCCGCCCATGATGCCGACGAGGCGGTCGTCGACGTTCTCGTTGTGGACGATCACCTTCACACCGTTGTCGAGCAACGTCTGCAGCTCGTTGTAGAAGGCCTTCAACCACATGCCGAGGTCGTCGAGGCCGGTGAACGGACGGTGCCGGTACGGCAGCGACAGTTCGTCGTAGTTGTGCAGGTTGTGCGGTGCCGGGATGATGCTGACGAGGCAGCCGAAGCCGTTCTCGCGCAGCCAGATGATCTCCTCCTGGCGGCGGACCCTGCGATGGTTGTCGCCATAGCCCCCAGGACGCTCGCAGATGGCGAGCTTGTCCTTCATGATCCAGGTGAAGTTGCGCGGTGTGATCCCGAGGGCCCACTTCCCGCGAAGACGAGGGGGCATCAGGGACTCACTCGAACGCACGACATCGGTCGTCGAGGTTATACGACACCGACCGTCTTCGTTTCAGGCTGCGGCGGTCTCGGTGCGTTTGTTCGCAGGAAAACTGCATGCCCGGCCGTGGACGTCTGTCACCGGACACCGGTCGCCGGGGGATGAAGGGTGAGTTGCTGGTGGGAACGTGTGACACGACGGCCGGCACCGACGTCGCAAGCGAGGGCCTCACCGCGGGCCACATCGAGCACCCGCTGCACCGTGGCCGCGTCGGGTGGGTGGCCGGTGGCGCCGGTCAGCCAGCGGCGCACCGCCCGGCGAGCGAGTGCGACCGGGGCGGCGGTCAGTCCGCGTGCGTCGGTGGGGTCGAGGCCGCCAGCCAGCAGATCGAGCAACTCCGCCTCGTCGCGGAGCAACTCGGCCTGGCGGGCCAGCACGGGGACGAGATCGCGCTCGGCGGTGGCGTTCAACGCCGGAAGCACCTGCTGGCGCACGCGGTTGCGAACGAAACGCGGGTCGTCGTTCGACGGGTCGTGTACGACCGGCAGGTGCAGGGCGGCACACAGTGCATGCGTCTCGCTGCGGCGGAGGTGGAGGAGCGGCCGGCGAACGGAGGCGCGCATGCCGGCCAGACCATCGAGGCCGGCGCCCCTCAGCAGGTTGATCATCACGGTCTCGGCCTGATCGTCGGCGGTGTGGCCGGTGAGGACATCGGCGGGGAGCACGGCGAATCGGGCGGCTCGCGCTCTGGCTTCGAGGTTGGGGCCGTGCGTGATCTCGACCCGAACGGACCGTGAGGCGACACCCAACCGGTCGGCCGTGTCTCGCACGACGGCGTACTCGTCGGCAGAACCGGGCCGAAGGCCGTGGTCGACGTGCACAGCGGTGGGCGCGCACCCTGCAGCCGCTGCGAGCACGAGGAGGGCGAGGGAGTCTGCGCCGCCGGAGACGGCACACGTGACGGAGGTGCCGGCGACGGGAAACGTGCAGCGCGGCAGCAGGTGTGACGTTGCGGCCGTCAGGGCGGTGGTCGGGAGCATCACGCTGCGAAACCCGATCGACCTCTCACCCGGCTCGAGCAGGTCGGTCGCGTTCGGTGGGTGGCCGCGTCAGTCGTCGCGGCGGGCGCGCTTGCCGGGGTAGCGCTGTGCGGTCACCGACTTGAGGTAACCGGCCAACACGGCAACCACGGCGAGAAGGGTCGCGACGGTGAGGATCACACCGATCCACCAGTGCCAGATGTTCGCGGCGAGCATGTCGGCCAGCGTAGCCAGTGCACGCCCCACTGGGGCCAATCGTCGTCCGCATGCCCACCGTGACCGGTGTCAGACCTGCGTCGACGTGCCATCTCCCGCCGTGCCGTCGAACTCGTCAGGATCGCCGAAACACTGCTGCAACTTCAACAGCAGTCCGGGTGGCATCTCGTCGTTGCGGCACTTCTGCGACACCACGATCTTGAGTTCCGCGTGGAAGTCGAAGGCCTGGAAGCAGTCGGGGCAGTCCTCCAGATGCGCACGGATGGCGACGTGGGTCTCCTCCGACAGCTCGCTGTCGAGGAATGCGTCGAGTTCACGCAGGGTTTCGTTGCAGTCAGCCATGGTTCGTCGGTGCCGGTTCGTCGGTCAGGCCTCTGGCCTGTGCGTAGTCGAACAACCGCTTCCGCATCGCCTTTCTTCCCCGATGCAACCGCGACATCACGGTGCCGATCGGGATGTCGAGCATCTCGGCGATCTCCTTGTACGCGAATCCCTCGACGTCGGCCAGTAAGACAGGCAGGCGGAAGGCCTCCGGCAACTCCTCGAGCGATGCCTTCACCTCGTCGTCGGTGAACAGGTCGAACATCTGATCCTCGGCGCTGCGCGCTGCCGTCTGCAGCGCACCGATCCGCTTGTACATGTAGAGGTCCTCGACGTCGGCGAGGTCGGTCTCCTGGGGGCGGCGCTGCTTGGCCCGGTAGGTGTTGATGAACGTGTTGGTGAGGATCCGGAACAGCCACGCGCGGAGGTTCGTGCCGTCCTGGAACGAGGCGAAGCTGCGGTACGCCTTGAGGAAGGTCTCCTGGACGAGGTCCTCCGCGTCGGACGAGTTCCGCGTCATGCGGAGCGCTGCGCTGTAGAGCTGCGGTGCGTGCTGCATCGCCTCCTCTGCGAACTCGCTCCTGTCGGCCATCCCTCGACCATAACGCAACGCACCCACCGGGCACTCGGGGACCTGCCGGGCGGTCAGACGACGGGGTCGATGCTGGCTACGAAGTCGTCGACGCTGGCGACGAAACGCTCGAGCATCTCAGCGAGTTGCACGCGCTCGTCGGGGGAGTAGGCGCCCATGAGATGAGCCATGAGGCGGCCGCGGCGCTCGGCCACCTCTGCGTGTCGCGCGATGCCGGCCGGCGTGATGGTCACCATCACCACACGGCCGTCGTCCTCGCCGGCGCTGCGACCGGCGAGGCCGCTGCGCACGAGGCGCTGCACGGCGCGTGTGGCGGTGGAGGGGTCGACCCGCAGGGCGTCGGCCAGTTCACTCATCCGCCATCCGGGTTGCTGGGCAAGGAGATCGAGGGTGTCCATCTGGCCCTGCTCCAGCGCATCGTCACCGCTGCCGAAGAGCTGGTCGCGCAGCGCGCTCATCGCGGCGCCTCTGCGGAGCTGGATCCACGCCAACCCGATCCGCCGTGCGAGCTGCAGCTGGTCGGGGTCGTGGAGGTCGACGGGCTCGGAGGACGGCGACATGCGGCCAGTAGGGTACCGAGGATGACCAGCGAGGGTGCCCCGTCCGGCGGCGGACCCACCGCCACGACCGGCCCGGCGCCGCAGACACCGCTCGATCTGCTCGGTGTCTTGGCCAGCCAGGACGTGATGCTGGCGCCGGGCCTGCGCCACGTGGAGATGTACACGATGCGCGGGCTGCTCACCCTGATGTGGCACGAGCCCGACGGTGACGAGGTGCCCCCGGCTGCGCTGGTGCTGTGCGGCGGCGCGATGGGCGGTCTACTCGGTCCGGCCGAGGGTCTCTATCATCGCCTGGGGGTCGAGTGGGCGGCTCGGGGGGTGCCCGTGCTGCGGGTGAGCTATCGACGACCGAACGACCTCGACGCCTGCTGCATCGACGTGGCGGCTGCGGTGCAGCTCGCGATCGGGGGTGCCGGTGCCGATCGGGTCGTCGTGATGGGCCACAGCTTCGGTGGTGCGGTGGCCGTGCGCGTCGGCGTGGGCCTCGACGCAATGGTGGCCGGGGTGGTCACCTTTGCGACGCAGTCGGCTGGGTGCGAGGTCGCGGGTGGGCTCGCAGGTCGTCCGCTGCTGCTGTTCCACGGCACACGCGACGAGATCCTGCCGTTCGAGGCGAGCGAGATGGTGCGCACGATCGCCGGTAGCGGCGAGGTCGTCGCCCTTGCCGGTGACGGTCACCTGCTCGCGAAGAGCGGCGACCTGATGTGGGCGAAGCTCGAGTCGTGGCTCCCGCCGGTGCTCGGCATCGCCTCGGCGGTCCCGACGCCCCGCCTCCCGACGCCGGCTGACGACACCGGCTGACGACACCGGCTGAC
>Ga0105048_10011579_pt1 | contig 13906 bp, 6 predicted proteins | sample MAT05_FD_78382 | JGI IMG/M metagenome (GOLD analysis project Ga0105048, IMG submission 78382) | Freshwater microbial communities from Lake Fryxell liftoff mats and glacier meltwater in Antarctica - MAT-05 | ecosystem: Environmental > Aquatic > Freshwater > Ice > Liftoff microbial mat | place...
GCACGTTGATCGCTGCGGCGCGGGATTCAATGGTGTGGGCGGTGATCATTTCGCCGGCACCATCGCGGGCCGGCCCACCGGGGCCGGGGTGGCGCGCCGCGCGATCGGCTTGCACCAGAAGCGGTTGTCGCTGTCGTACTCCGGCCACATGTTGCGCAAATGCGGCATGACCTTCTCGGCGAACAGCTTCGTTGAGTACATGCACTTGTCTTTGGGCATGTTGCCAACGTGAAGCAGCAGAAAAATATTCCCGACGTGCAGGCCCTTGATCAGTTCCTCGAAGCGCTGGCGCACCGTCTCGGGCGAGCCGGCGATGATATAGCCGCCATCGACCAGGTCCTTCCAGGTGAGGTTCGGGTAGTTCGGGCGCATGTACTGGTTGAGCGCGCCGGACTGAATGGTCTTGATGGTGCGGTAGCCAGGCGCGTCGGCGAAACCCGGGTAGACGTGCAGGCACCGATTGTAGAAGTAGAAGGCGTGCTCGGAGTAGAGCCGCTCGGCCTCCTCGTCGGTTTCGGCGACGAACACGGTTTGGGCGAAGCCGGCGCGATACGGCGACATGTCGGTGCCGCGCTCGCTCACGCGCTGCCAGTAGCCGTCCATGAGGGCTTTGGCGCGCAGGTAGCCGGAGAAGCTGAGGTAGGAATAGGAATAGGTGTTGTCGAGGCAGAAATCATAGGTTTCGATCGAGCCGCCACCGGGAATGTGGATGGGCGGGTGTGGTGTTTGCAGCACGTTGGGCCACAGATTGACGTGGCGCAGCTTGGTGTAGCGGCCGTTGAAGGCGAAGGGTTTCTTCTCGGTCCAGGCGCGGATGATCAGCTCGTGCGCCTCGGCGTATTTCTCGCGGGTCAGGGCCGGGATCGTGCCGTAGCAGAAATTGGTATCCATCGAGGTGCCGACGGGGAAACCGGCGACGAAGCGGCCGCCGGTCATGATGTCGAGCATGGCGAATTCTTCGGCCACGCGGATCGGCGGGTTGTACAGGGCGATGGAGTTGCCGAGCACCACGACGGCGGCATTGCTGGTGCGCCGGGCCAGCGAGGCGGCCATGATGTTGGGCGAGGGCATCAGGCCATAGCCGTTCTGGTGGTGCTCGTTGATGCCGACCCCGTCATAGCCAAGCTGGTCGGCGTATTCGAGCAGGTCGAGGTAGTCGTTATAGACCTCGTGGCAGCGGACGGGGTCGAACAGCGACTGGTCGATGTCGACCCATACCGAGCGGTTCTTCTCGCGGAAGTTGTCGGGCAGATGCGGCCAGGGCATCAGGTTGAACCAGGTGAATTTCATTGCCAGCTCCCTCCGTCGTGGTGTGCCCGGTTGTTGGCAGGCAGGTTGTCGACAAAATGCGCCATTCCCGGTGGCCACGTCCAGATGCAAGAGGTTTCGCAGCCGCGCGCGGGAAGCTAGGCTGCCGCCAAGGTTCGGCACTCGACCGGGCAGTGTGGCAGGAGAGCGATCAATGAGTGCGCCGGGACCGCTATCGGGTTTGCGTGTGGTGGAGTTCGCCGGGATCGGACCGGGACCGTTTGCGGCGATGCTGCTGGCCGATATGGGGGCCGATGTGGTGCGCATCGATCGGCCAGGGACGGCACATCGGCCGACAGATGTGACGCTGCGCGGGCGGCGGCTGGTGCAACTGGACCTGAAGAAGCCCGCGGATATCTCCAGCGCACTGGTGCTGCTGGACCAGGCTGAGGTGTTGATCGAGGGGTTTCGACCGGGGGTGATGGAGCGGTTGGGGTTGGGGCCGGATGTGGTGCTGGGGCGCAATCCGAAGCTGGTGTATGGGCGCATGACCGGCTGGGGGCAGGAGGGGCCGCTGGCGCATGTGGCAGGGCACGACATCACCTATATCGCAGTGGCTGGCGCGCTGGGGGCGATCGGGTCAGCGGACAAGCCGATGCCGCCGTTGAATCTGGTGGGGGATTTCGGCGGTGGCTCGCTCTATCTTTGCATGGGGATCCTGGCCGCCGTACTGGAAGCGCGGCGGTCGGGGCGGGGGCAGGTGGTGGATACCGCGATGTCGGACTGCGTCGCCAATTTGACCACCGCCTTTCACGGCATGATGGCAGCGGGCGCGTGGAAGCCCGAGCGCGAGGCCAACATGCTGGACGGCGGGGCCCATTTCTACGGCACCTACGCGTGCTCGGATGGCAAGTTCATCGCCTTGGGTTCGATCGAGCCGCAATTCTATGCGCTGCTGCGCAAGCATGCCGGGCTGGACGATCCGGCCTTCGACGAACAGCGTGATCCGAAGGGCTGGCCGGCACTACGGAGCAAGCTGGCGGCGGTGATTGCGACCAAGACGCAAGCGGAGTGGACGGCATTGATGGCGGAGACCGATGTCTGCATGGCGCCGGTGTTATCGTTGGCCGAGGCTCCGCTGCACCCGCATAATGTGGCGCGGGGAACCTTCGTGCAGGTGAACGGGGTGACGGCGCCTGGGCCCGCGCCGCGATTCTTCGGCACGCCGTCGGCGGTGCGGGGGAATGAGGCGGCGAGTGCGGCGGAGGCGGCGCGGGCGTGGGGCGGATAGTCTGCGCGGCCGGCACCTATTTTGCCGCGGTCTTTCCCGTCGGCTTTGCCCTGGGGGTCGTGCGGGGGTTCGTCGTACGACCATAGCTGAGTGCCCTGGCAGCGGTTGGCGTCGAGGCGCCTATTATGGCGTTGGTCGGCTATGTTGCCGTGCGCGTGGTGGTGCGACGCTTCGGCTTGGTCACGGTGTCGGCGCGGCTGTGGATGGGGGTGGCAGCATTCGACATGCTGATGGCGGTCGAACTGGCTGGGGCGATCGGGCTGCGGGGCATGACGTCCGATGCGTGGCTGGCGCATTTCGCCGAGCCCGCAGGCTTGGTGTCGCTGGCGTTGTTCTTGGGGTTCGGTGCGATGCCGTCGCTGGCTCGGGTGGGGTCGGGTCCGCACCCAACCTCCCCCCGCGTGCGGGGCGTGCGGGAGAGGCCTGCAGCGCCCACGACCATCGTTGCCGATCAGCGCACTACCGCCCACCGCCGATCGGCACCAGCGCCCCGGTCACGTACGAGCTCTGCTCAGACAGCAGCCATAGCACCACATCTGCCACCTCCTCCGCCGATCCGGCTCGGCCCAACGGGATCATTGGCCGGAACCGCTCTGCCCGATCCGGCATGCCGGCTTTGGCATGGATCTCGGTGTCGATCAGCCCGGGATTGACCGCATTGACCCGGATGCCTCGCGGCGCCAGTTCGCGCGACGCGCCTATCGTCAGCGTATCAACTGCGCCCTTCGACGCCGCATAGTGCACCCACTCCCCGGCGCCACCGATCTCTGAGGCACGCGACGACACGTTCACCACAGAACCCCCCGCCCCGCCCAGGTCGGTCGCCATGCGCAGAATCGCCTCGCGAAGGGCCAGGAAACAACCGCGCACATTGATCGCCAACACCTCGTCCAGGGCCGCCGGGTCCAGCGCCTCAATACGGCACATCGGCCCGGTAATGCCCGCATTGTTCACCAGCGCCGTCACCGTGCCCAATTCGCGGTCTACCGCGGCGAAAAACGCCGCCGTGTCCACAGCACTTGCGCTGTCCGCCCGCATGGCGAAGGCCCGCCCGCCAGCCGCACGGATGTCGTCAACCACCTGCCCGGCCGCCCCCTTGCTGCTTCGGTACGACAGCCCCACGGCATAGCCCCGCGCCGCTGCCAGCCGCGCCACCGCTGCCCCGATGCCGGTGCTGCCGCCGGTCACCACAAGAACCCGGTCCGCCACGTCGATTCTCCCAAACAGGACGTGAAGCCGAGGGCTCTGCACCGTGGCAGGTCCAAGGCGAAGCCCTGGCCTTCCTGCATTACGCCACGAACGCTAGCGTCACCCCCATGGTCTCGCCCGGCGCCACCAGCACCCGATCCGCCGTTGCCGTCATCGCGACCCCGCCGGCACGCAGGGCCGAAGCCGCCATCTCCACCGCCTGGGTGCGCAACACCAGCGCAGCCATCCATTCGCCGCGCCCCTGCGCCGCCGGCACGGCCGCGCCGAACCGCGCGGCCAATTCCCGCGGGTCCACCACATCGAAGCGCGATAATCCCACTGCCAGCCGGAACCCGCCCGCAATCGGCCGCACCGCCGTCGTCCCGAACATTCGCCCGAACAGCCCGGCCAGGCGCGATGGGTCCTCGGCCGCGATCACCGCCTCCAGCACGCCCACCACCCCATTGGCATGCCGCCGCCAATCGTCGCGCCAGACCAGGTCGCGGGTAAGGTGGTGGCAGAAATAAAGTCGCCCCGCCGGCGTGGTCTCGTTCGGCAGTCGCACCGTGCGGAACACCGCATCGCGTGCGCCATCCGCCATCGCCACCGGCCGGGTGAATTCTTTGGGTGGCGAGCATTCCACCCCGGCTGCGGTCAGCGCTGACGCCACACACGCCGAGTCCTCGGTGCCCCACACCAGCCCGTTCAGCCCGGTCGGCCAGCCCAGGATATCCTGCCGCCCGCCACCGCCTGGCGGCGTGCCGATCAACTCCAGATAGTCGGTGCCGAAGATCGCCAGGTGATTTACAGAGCCCAGTGAATGGTGGCCCCGGGGCGTCAGGGTGAAGCCAAGCCGCTCGTACAGCGCCTGCGCTTCGTCCATCCGGGCATGCACGTTGACCACAACGTGATCCATGGTCGGCATCGGCAGCGACATGGCGGTGTTCTCCCGTGTCATTTTGCGGCGTGCCATCGCAGTCACATCGTCCGTCTCCGGTCTGGCCGTGCCGCGCGCAATAGCTTTTCGCCGCGCTGAACATTGCACACTTTGCCGGAGCCGTGGAAACTGCCACCTTAAACCAAGTTAAATAGGAGGGTACGACGCTGCACACTCGGGAGGAACCGATCCGGCACCCGCACCCGGCCATGCCCGCCGCGCTTATCGCCGTGCTCACCGTCCTGATCGCCGTGGCCGTGCCCGTGGCTCCGGCGCGCGCGCAGGCCCCCCAACTTCCCCAGGGCTCGCCCATCCCGCGCATCGCACCGCAGACCCGTCCCGCCGTTTCGGCCCCAGCCCTGGCCGCCCCCACGCCGGCCATCAGCCGTGGCAACCCCGACGACGTGTTCCAGGTCTCTGCCAGTGTGGTCGAGGGCTCCACTGTCTACCTCGACGCCTCATGGGGTCAGTTCATCGAACGGCTGCGCGGACGCGTCACCCGCGCCGAGGTCGAGGCGGTGCGCCAGGAGATCCTTGCCCGCTACCGCGCCGACGGCTACCTGCTCACCGGCGTCATCCTCGCCGATGGCGGCGCCGGCCGCGTTCGCTTCGTGGTCACCGAGGGGCACATCGCCGACGTCAAGCTCGACGGCGACATCGGCCCTGCCGGCGTCCAGGTGCTGCGCTTCCTCAATCGCCTCACCGAGACGCGCCCAATCGATTCGGCGACGCTGGAGCGCGCCCTGCTGCTGGCCCAGGACGTGCCCGGCATCGCGGTGCGCGCCGTGTTGCGCCCGTCGACCGAGGCACCGGGCGCGCTCACCCTCATCGCCCAGGTGCAGCGCGTGGCCTGGGGCGCCACGGTGGTCGCCGACAATCGCGGCACGCCGTTCACCGGCCCGGAAGGCGCCCTGCTGGCGATCGACGCCAACAGCTTCACCGAATATGGCGAGCGCAGCACGGTGTCGCTCTACCGCTCGTTCAACAACACCCAGATCTTCGGCCAAGTCGCCACCGAGGCCTTCGTCGGCGGCTCCGGCCTCAAGATCCGCCTGTTCGGCGGTTCCGGCACCGCCGACCCGTCGGGCGCGCTGCGCGCCAACCGCTACCACGGTGTCACCACCAACGCGGGCATCACCGCCAGCTATCCGGTGATCCGCACCCGCCAGCACACACTGGGCGTCTTCGGCACATTCGAACTGCTGGAAAGCGAGATCTTCACAGGCTCGCCCGGCCGCCAGGCCAGCCGCGACAATCTGCGCGTGCTGCGCGGCGGCGCCGAATACTCCCGCCAGGACAGTTGGCTCGGCGCCGAACGCAGCGCGGTCAACCAGGCCAGCTTCAAGGTCTCGCGCGGACTCGCAGCGCTGGGCGCCTCGCCGACCAACCCGACCAACGTCGGCCGCCAGAACCAGGTCGTCGAGTTCACCAAGGTCAACGTCGAGCTCAGCCGCACCCAGACCCTGTTCCAACCCTGGGATGGGGCCACCATCGCGTTGCAGGCCACGATCGCCGGGCAGTTCAGCCCCGATATTCTGCCGTCGGCGGAGAAGTTCTACCTCGGCGGCGCCCGCATCAACCGCGGCTACTATGCGGGCGAGGTCACTGGCGACAAGGCGTGGGCCACCGCCGTGGAGCTTCAACTCAACACCAGCTTCGCCTTCGAGGCACTAGGCTATCCGTTGGACGTCGCCAGCACCTTCTACAGCTTCTACGATTGGGGTGAGACCGTCGAGAACCAGAAGACCGACCCCAACCGCCGCCTGCATTCCTTCGGCGCCGGCACGCGCCTGCGCTTCACGCCCAACCTGTCGGTCGACCTGGAATGGGCCCACCGCCTCGTTCGCCGCCCGCTCGGCGTCCAGTCGGGCACCCCGGCACTGCGCGGCGACGCCTTCTACTGGCGTCTGGTTTCCCGGTTCTGACCATGCCCGCGCTTTTGACGACACCTTTGCGCGACGCGACCACCTGCCGGAACGGCGCCCGAAAGGGCCTTGAGGAGAGTGCGTGATGGCCGAGCAAAAGCCCGCCACCACCGGAATAATCAGCCCCGCGCAGAAGCGCGTCAAGGCGGTCCGCACGCCCCCCAGCGCCGCACCATGCATCGTCCCGCGCGCCCTGCGCGCGCGGCCCGATCTGCTGCGCAGCACTGCGCTGCAGGCCGTCTTCCTCGCCGCCATAGTACTCCCAACGACCCAACCATCGGCACAGACCCTGCCCGCCGCCACCGCGCTGCCCACCGGCGCGCGGGTGATCGCCGGCCAGGCCACTATCGCCACCACCACCTCTGCGGCCGCGGCCAGCATGACGGTCACCCAAGCGACCAAGTATGGTGCCTATGACTGGAAGACCTTCAACATTGGCAGCGCCAGCGCCGTCACCTACCAGGTGCCTACCAGCCAGTCGGTCTCGGTCAACCGCGTCATCTCGCCCACCAGCCCCTCGATCATCGCCGGCAAGCTCAGTTCCAACGGCGTGCTGGTGGTGCAGAACCAGTCGGGCGTTGTCTTTACCCAGGGCGCCGAGGTCAACGTCAACACGCTGATCGCCACCGCCCCTGGCATGTCCGACGCCAATGCCCGCGCCGGTAAGCTGATCTTCGACCAGCCCGCCAACGCCGGCGCCCGGGTTGAGAATCACGGCACCATCACCGTCGCCCAGACCGGGTTGGCCGCGCTGGTCGCCCCGCAGGTCGCCAATTCCGGTGTTATTCGCGCCCAGATGGGCCGTGTCGTGCTCGCGGGTGCACAGGCGCACACCATCGACCTATACGGTGACGGCCTGCTGTCGATCGACATCACCCGACAGGTCACCCAGGCCGCGGTCGGACCCGACGGCAAGACCGCGACCGCACTGGTGACCAATTCCGGCATCATCCTGGCCGACGGCGGCACTATCCTGCTGACCGCCAGCGCGGTCGACGGCCTCGTGCAGAACCTTGTCACCGCCGGCGGCACCCTACGGGCCGATACCGCCATCTCCACCGCCGGACGCGTCGGGGTCACCGCCCAGGGCGGCGGCGTCACCGTCGTCGGCACCATCGCCGCCCGCGGCACCGCCGCCGGCAACACGGGTGGCCAGATCGAAATTAACGCGCCGGCCCGCAGCGTGACCCTCAAGCCCATCGCCGTGGTCGACGCCTCCGGCCGCGCCGGCGGCGGCAGCATCGCCATCGGTACCACGATGGTCCGCGCCAAGGTCGGACCGGGAACCAAGGCGCCCACGGCGCGCGACGTCGTCATCGAATCCGGCGCTCGTATCGCCGCCGATGCCACCGCGGCCGGCAAGGGTGGCGACATCACCGTGCTCAGTGCCGGCGGCGTCACCCAATTCCACGGCGGCATCACTGCGCGCGGTGGCGCCGAGGGTGGCGCTGGTGGCTTCGTCGAGGTCTCCGGCGACACGTTCGTTGTGCGTGGTCCAGTCGATGTCTCGGCCCCTGCCGGCACGGCTGGGACAATCCTGCTCGACCCGATCGACCTGGTGATCACCGCCAGCAAGACCACCGGCACTCCGGATGCCAAGGCCGGCAGCATCACCACCAAGGGCGGTGCCGGCACCACCAATCTCGACGTCGCCGACATCCTCAACCTAACCGGCAACATCGTCATCGAGGCGCTTGGCACTTTCACCGTCAGTACCGCCATCGACGTGACAGGCAAGGCTGGCATCGGCGACGTCGCCATGAAGGCCGGCGGCCTGATGACGGTGAACGGCGCCATCACCGGTGCCAACAACATCACACTCACCACTACCGCCGGCAGCATCAACCTCAACTCCCCGATCACCACCACTGGCGCCGGCAAGACCGTCGCCCTCAACACGCCCGGCAGCATCGCCCTGGCCGGCTCGATCGGCGCCGGCACCGGGACCATCGACCTCAACGCCAAGGCCGGTATCGTCCAGACCACCGGCAGCCTGGTTGCCGGCACCCTGTTGAGCAGCACCGGCATTACCGGCACGGTGAAACTCGACAGCGCAACCAACAAGATCGCATCTTTAGGCGCGCTCACCGTCACCGGTGGCGACTTGCTGCTGGTCAGCCAGGGCGCGCTGGCGGTCACCGGTGTGGTCAAGGTCGATTCCGGCCGCATCGTGTCGCTTGCCGTAAACGGCTTCTCGGCCGCCGCCGGGATCGACACCGGCACCGGCACCTTCGAACTGGCACCTGCTTCCGCCGGCACGATGAGCCTGGGCGCCGCCAGTGCCGCTGAACTCGTACTGACCCAGGCCGCGCTCGGCAACGTCACCGCCGGCACCATCCAACTCGGCAAGGCCAGCGCCGGCGGCACAACCGCCACCTCGATCGCCCTCAACGACGCGCTGGACACGTCGGTCACGGCCAGCACCACGCGCCTGGTCGCCGGTGCCGGCGGCATCACTCTGACCAAGGGCCCGCTCACTGCCGGCACGCTCGACATCACCACCATCGGCGGTGGCGGCATCACTGACAAAGGCGGCGCCATTGTCGCCACACGGCTGCAAAGCTCCGCCGGCATTACCGGCGCCGTTGCGATGGACAAAAGTGGACACTCGATCGTCAGCCTCGGCGACATGAAGATCACCGGGGGTGGCCTCGTCCTGATCGATGTTGTCGCCCTGAACGTTGCGGGCAACGTCCAGGCCGCCGGCGACACCACGCTGTTGAACCTCGCCGCCTCAGCCAAGGCGATCGAGGTCACCGGCACGCTCGCGCTCTCCGTCGCCGGCAAGGGCCTCTCGCTCGTCACCGACACCACCGGTGGCATCACGCTGGCCGGCACGGTCGACGCCACCGCGGGCGGGTCGCTCAACTTCGCCGCCGGCACCTTGGGTGTCGCCCAGACCGGCGGCGCCGTCACCACCGGCTTGCTGGTCAGCACAAGTGGCGGCACAGTCAAGCTGGCCCAATCCGCCAACAACGTCGGTTTGATCGGCGACTTGACCGTCACCACAGGCGACTTCACCCTGGCAACCGGCACCGCGGTTACCGTCACTGGCGCACTGTCGGCCGCCAATGTCAGCATCACCGGCGGCGCCGCCGCGGCCAATGCAATCGCCATCTCGGGCAGCGTCACCGCCAATGGCGCCGTCGGCGTCGTCATCCTGGCGGCTTCCGATGCCGGCAAGGGCGGTATCGCCCTGTCCGGCGCGGTCACCGCCAGCAAGGGCGCAATTGATCTCGCGGCCGGCGCTGGCGGCATCGTGCAGACCACTGGCAGCCTGACGACGCCAAGCCTGATCAGCACCGGTGGCATCGCCGGCACTGCAAGCCTGACCAGCGCCAGCAACGCCATCGGCGCCATCGGTAGCATCAAGGTCAATGGCGGCAATCTGCTGCTGGCAAGCGCCACCACGCTCGACATTGCTGGCACCCTGGCCGTCGATGCCGGCAAGACCATTTCGCTCGGCGTCAACGGCTTCAAGCTCAGCACCGGTGCACTCTCCGCTGCCGGTGGCACGGTCGAGATCGCACCGCTGACCACCGCGGCGATGAGCCTCGGCAAGGCCGCCGCCACCGAACTCACTGTCACCGGTGCCGACCTCGCCAAGATCAGCAGCGCCACCCTGCGCCTCGGCGGCGCCACCGCCAGTGCTGCCACCGCCGACAGCCTGTTCGTGCGCGACACCTTCGACGCCAGCACGGCGGCCACCGCCGTATTGCGGCTGGATGCCGGCGCGAACGGTATTTCCATCGACAGCGGCGTGACCCTGAAAGCCAATACGCTCGATCTCAACACCACCGGCAGCGGCGTCAACGCCATCGCCGGGTCGCTGATCTCCGCGATCCGGTTGCAGAGCAGCGCCGGCATCACCGGCAACGTGGCACTGGCCAACGATATCCAGGCAATCGGTACGCTTGGCGACTTCGCGGTGAAAACGGGCGCTCTCCGCCTTCGCACCAGCCTGGCGATCGACATCGCCGGCGCCGCCAGCGCCGACATCATCACCATCGTCTCCGGCGCCGCCTCGGCCAACGCGATCTCCGGCACGGGATCGCTGAGCACCCCCGCCGGCGGCACCATCGCGCTGACCGCCAGCGACCCGACCGGCGGCATTGCGCTCGCCGGCAAGCTCGATGCCACGGCCACCGGAACCATCGACCTCTCCACTGCCGCTGGCGGCATCACGCAGTCCGCCGGCAGCATCACTGCCGGCACCCTGATCAGCAGCAGCGGCATTGCCGGCACCGTCAAGCTTGCCCAGGCCGGAAATGCCGTCGGCACGGTCGGCGACTTCGCTGTCACAACCGGCGACTTCACCCTCGCTTCGTCGATCGCCACCACCATCAGCGGCGCGCTCTCGGCCGCCAATGTCACGCTCACCGACAGCGCCGCCACGGCCAAGGCACTGATCGTGTCCGGCACCGTCAAGGCCACCGGCGACGTCGCGCTGTCCGCCACCAACAAGGCCGGCGGGATCGCGCTGTCCGGCACTGTCGACGCCGGCGGCACACTCGACCTCACCGCCGGCACCGGAGGCGTCACCCAGACCACGGGCGCCGTCTTCGCTGGCACGCTGTTCAGCAGCGGCAATGTCGCCGGCACTGTCGCGCTCGATTCGGCGACCAATAAGATTGGCACGCTCGGCGCCTTCGCGCTCACCGCCGCCGGAGATTTCAGCCTCACCGATGCCGCGGCGCTCAAGGTCGCCGGCGCGGTCAGCACCACCGACGGCACCATTGCCCTGTTCGAGACCGCCGCCGCCACGCTCGATATCGCCGCCACGCTGACCGCGGGCAACGACCGCACCATCCTGCTGCGCGCCAGCGATCCCGCCGGCGCAGTGGTGCTGGGGGCCGACCTCGCCGCCGGCACCAAGGGCACGATCGACCTCTCGGCGGGCACCGGTGGCATCATCCAGTCCACCGGCAGCCTGACCGCCGGCACGCTGCGCAGCAGTTTCGGCTCGACCGGCTCGGTGAAACTCGCCTCGTCCACCAATCAGGTCGGCTCGCTGTCCAACTTCAGCGTCACCACCGGCGATCTTGTTTTGGTCAACGCCACCGGCCTGACCATCTCCGGCATGGTTTCGACCGGCGCCGGCACGCTCGACCTCTCGACGCTGGCCGGCACCGGCATCACCAGCACCGGCACGCTCACCGCCGGACTGCTGCGCAGCACCTCCGGCATCGCCGGCACGCTCAGTGCCCCCGGCAACAACGTCATCACCCAGGTCGGCGACATCACGGCGACCGGCGGCGACATCATCCTCGGCAACAAGACCGGCACCACGCTCACCATTGCCGGCACGCTCGGCGTCGATCCTGGCCGTACCATCCGGCTGGAGGCCGACGCCACCACCATCACCACCGGCGCCCTCGCCGCCGCCGGCGGCACCATCGAACTGCTGGCCCCGACCGCCGCGATCAGCCTGGGTGCAGCAAATGGCGGCGACTTCGCGGTGCTGCAGACCGACCTCGCCGCTTTCACCGCCAACCAGCTGAATCTCACTGCGAAGACCGCTGGCATCACGCTACGGGCCAACCTCGACAGCACCGCCATCCCGAACCGCTTGGCCTTGAACGCCGCGACCGGCGTGGTGCTGACCACCGGCACCCTGACCGCGCCAACTCTGGAACTGGTCGCCGCTTCCGGCGGCGTCATCCAGACCGCCGGCGTGCTGGCTGCTAAGAATGTTGTCTCCGGCACTGGCGGGATCACCGGCCCGGTCAGCCTCGACAACGCCGCCAACACCATCGCCGCGATCGGCAACCTTACCGCCACCGGGGCAATCGAAATCACCAGTGCCGCCGCACTCGATGTCGCAGGCACGGTGAAAGCCACGGGTATCGCGCTGACTGGCAGCGCCGCCGGCAGCGCTCTCAGCCTGGCCGGTGGCGGCGCGCTAAGCCTCATTGCCTCTGGCACCATCGCGCTCGCCACCACCAACGCCACCGGCAGCACCACGCTCGCCGGCACCATCGACGCGAAGGCCACCGGCACACTTCAACTCGCCGGCGCCGGCACCGTCACCCAGACCGCCAGCACGATCACCGCCGGCACGATCACCGCGCCCAGCACGATCGGCGGGGCCGATCTCGGCCAGAAGGCGAATGTCATTGCCACACTGGGCACTTTCAACACCACCGGCGACCTCACGTTGGCCACTACCCAGGTCCTTGCCGCCTCCGGCAACGTCACCGCCGGCAAGCTCACCCTGCGCAGCAGCGCCGTCGGTGCCAACGCCATCGACGTCACCTCGCCGTCGATCGCCATCGCGCCGGGCGGCACCGCCACCATGGTAGCCAGCAACGCCGCCGGCGGCATCGCGTTCTCCGGCAAGCTCAACGCCACCCCCACCGGGGTGCTCGACCTCACTGCCGGTTCGCCCGGTGTCAGCCAATCCGCCGGCGGCATCACCGCTGGCACGCTGCGCAGCACCGGCGGCGTTGGCGGCACGCTGACCCTGACCAAGGCCAACGCCATTTCTGGCCTCGGCCCGCTCGCCGCCACTGGCGCCATTACGCTTGCCACCAGCCAGAGCCTCGCTATCGCCGCCCCGGTCAACGCCGGCACCGGCACCACCCTGTCGCTCTCCGCCGCGGGCGCCAGCTTCAGCGGCACCGGGGCACTCACCGCCACGGGCGGCACGGTCGAGATCGGGCCCAGCACCGGCATCGCGAGCTTCGGCCTCGGCACCGCCGCCGGCGACTTCGCACTCGGCAACCTGTCCAACGTCATCGCGGCGCGAGTGCGCATCGGCCAGGCCAGCAGCGCCGGCAGCCTCAACAAAGCTGCCAGCATCGCGCTCGACGGCACCGTGACGCCTGGCGCCACCACGCTTGAACTGGTCACCAGCGGCGCCATCACACAAACCACGGGTGGCCTCGCCGTGCCCGTGCTCACCGCCACAGCTGTCTCGGTCGACATCGCGCAGGCCGGCAACAGCATCGGCGCCCTCGGCCCGCTGACCGTCACCGGAAACCTAGCGCTGGCCAACGACAGCGCGCTGGCGATCACCGGCGCGCTCTCTGCGGCCAACATCACCCTGCGTAGCTTCGCAGCCTCGACCAAGGCGCTCGATATCAGCGGTGAACTGTCCACCGCTTCCGGTGGCGCGATCACACTCGATGCCGCCAACGCCGCTGGTGGCATCGCGCTCTCCGGCAAGCTCGACGCCACCGCCACTGGCATCGTCGACTTTTCGGCCGGCACCGGCGGCATTGCGCAGTCGGCCGGCAGCATCACCGCGGCGACGCTGCAAAGCAGCGGCGGGTCGCAGGGTGCGGTGGTGCTCGACCAGGCCGCCAACGCGATCGC
>Ga0105048_10011580_pt1 | contig 13904 bp, 10 predicted proteins | sample MAT05_FD_78382 | JGI IMG/M metagenome (GOLD analysis project Ga0105048, IMG submission 78382) | Freshwater microbial communities from Lake Fryxell liftoff mats and glacier meltwater in Antarctica - MAT-05 | ecosystem: Environmental > Aquatic > Freshwater > Ice > Liftoff microbial mat | place...
ATCAGCGCTCGCACCCTGATGAAGCTGAAGCGCGACGCCGAGGCCTACCTGGGCGACACGGTCACCCAGGCCGTCATCACCGTCCCCGCCTACTTCGACGACGCCCAGCGCACCGCCACCAAGGAGGCTGGCCAGATCGCCGGGCTCGAGGTGCTCCGCATCATCAACGAGCCCACCGCGGCCGCCCTCGCCTACGGACTCGACAAGGAGGGCGACGCCGACCAGACGATCCTCGTGTTCGACCTCGGTGGTGGCACCTTCGACGTGTCGATCCTGGAGATCGGCGACGGCGTGTTCGAGGTCAAGTCCACCCACGGCGACACCAAGCTGGGCGGCGACGACTGGGACCAGGCCGTCATCGACTGGCTCGTGCAGAACTTCCGCAAGGAGCACGGCGTCGACCTCGAGGCCGACAACATGGCCATGCAACGCCTCAAGGAGGCCGCCGAGAAGGCCAAGATCGAGCTGTCGCAGACCCAGGAGACGCAGATCAACCTGCCGTTCATCCACGAGGGTCCGCTCCACCTCGAGACCGAGCTCACCCGGGCCAAGTTCCAGGAGCTCACCAAGGACCTCACCGACCGCTGCCGCACCCCGTTCGAGCAGGCCATCAAGGACGCCGGCCTGAACAAGGGCGACATCGAGCACGTCGTGCTCGTCGGCGGCTCCACCCGCATGCCCGCCATCGTCGATCTCGTCAAGGAGATGACCGGCAAGGACCCGCACAAGGGCGTCAACCCCGACGAGGTCGTCGCCGTCGGTGCGGCCGTGCAGGCTGGCGTGCTCAAGGGCGAGGTCAAGGACGTCCTGCTCCTCGACGTCACCCCGCTGTCGCTCGGCATCGAGACCAAGGGCGGCGTGATGACCAAGCTCATCGAGCGCAACACCACCATCCCGGCCCGCCGGAGCCAGACCTTCACCACGGCCGAGGACAACCAGCCGTCGGTCGAGATCCACGTGCTCCAGGGCGAACGCGAGATGGCCGACTTCAACAAGACCCTCGGCAAGTTCCAGCTCGTCGACCTGCCGCCCGCCCCCCGTGGCGTGCCCCAGATCGAGGTCACCTTCGACATCGACGCCAACGGCATCGTCCACGTGTCGGCCAAGGACCGGGCCACGAGCAAGGAGCAGTCCATCACCATCACCGGCCAGTCGTCGCTCAGCAACGACGACATCGGCCAGATGATCAAGGACGCCGAGGCCCACGAGGCCGAGGACAAGGCCCGTCGCGAGATGGTCGACGAGCGCAACAAGGCCGAGACGCTCGTGTACCAGACCGAGAAGCTGCTCCGTGACCAGGCGGAGAAGATCTCCGCCGAGGATCGTGAGGCCGTCGAGTCCAAGCTCACCGAGCTCAAGAAGGCGCTCGACGGCAACGACGTCGCCGCCGTGCGCACGGCCACGGACCTGCTCATGAACGCCAGCCAGGAGTTCACGACCAAGCTGTACCAGCAGGCTGCGGCCGACGAGAGCGCTGGCGCCGGTCCCGGCGACGCCGGTCCCTCCGGTGCCTCGACCCCTGACGATGACGATGTCGTCGATGCCGAGATCGTCGAAGAAGACGATGACGAGGTGAAGTGATGTCCACCCGGGACACCAAGGACGGGTGGATGGATCCCGACGCCGGGGTCGACGCCGACCCCGGACCTCCGGAGCCCGACGACGTGGTCGCTGACGAGGAACTGCTCGAGGAAGGCGCGGTGTTCGCCGGCGCCGACCCCGAGCAGGACCTCGGGGCGCCGAGTGCCGGCCCCGCCGGCGAGGCCGCCGAGTACCGCGACGCCCTCCTCCGGGTGAAGGCCGACTTCGAGAACTACAAGAAGCGCATCGCCAAGGATCACGCAGCGACCGTCGAGCGGGCCGCCGAGAAGCTCGTGGTCGAGCTCCTCCCGGTGCTCGACGCCTGCGAGGCGGCCGTCGCCCACGGCGTCGAGGGCGTGGAACCGGTGTACAAGTCGCTCGTCGACATCCTCGAGAAGAACGGCCTGGTCCGCCTGGCCGGCGAGGGTTCGCCGTTCGACCCGAACCTGCACGACGCCGTGCTCCACGAGCCCGGCGACGGGGACGAGATCGTCATCACCGAGAACCTCCGGACCGGCTACCAGTGGAACGGCCGGGTCGTGCGCCCGGCGATGGTGAAGGTCCGCGGCTGACCATGCCGTGCGGCTTCGGTCCGCCGGCTGATCCTCGAACGAGGGCGGCCATCCCGCTTTGACGATCGGCCGGGGTCACCACGCTCCCGGCCGAGGTCGGCAGCAATCGAGACGAACGCAAACGCCGGTGGCCCGGCCCCGAACGTGGAGAGGATGCGAGTGGCACCCCAGCCGGAGTGGTTCGAGAAGGACTTCTACAAGACGCTCGGCGTGTCCGAGTCCGCGAGCGCCAAGGACCTCACCAAGGCGTACCGGAAGCTGGCGCGCCAGCTGCATCCCGACGCCAACCCCGGCGACGATGCCGCCGAGACCCGGTTCAAGGAGGTCTCGGCCGCCTACGACGTGATCGGCGACGAGGCCAAGCGCAAGGAGTACGACGAGGTCCGCAAGCTCGGACCCGGTGCCATGGGCTTCGGTCCGAGCGGAGGTCCCGCGCCCGGTGGCGCGAACACCAACTTCAACTTCGATGGCGCCGATCTCGGTGACCTCGGAGGAATGTTCGGCAACCTCTTCAACCAGCGCGCCGGCGCCCGGCGCGCCGGAGGCAGCCGTGGGCCCGGACCGCAGCGGGGCAGCGACCTCGAGACCGAGCTCACGATGGACTTCCGCGATGCCGTCGCCGGCATCACGACGACGCTGCACCTCACCAGCGACGCGGGCTGCACCACCTGCCACGGCACCGGCTCCAAGCCGGGTAGCGCGCCGTCGGTGTGCTCCAACTGCGGCGGGCGCGGTGTCATCGACGAGAACCAGGGCCTGTTCTCGTTCAGCCGACCGTGCGCGGTGTGCCACGGCAAGGGCGTGCTGGTCCTCGACCCGTGCGTCGACTGCGGGGGCGCGGGCGTCGTGCGTCGCCCCCGTGACGTCAAGGTGCGCATCCCGGCCGGGGTGCGCAACGACCAGACCATCCGGCTCAAGGGTCGCGGCAGCCCCGGTCGCAACGGCGGCCCGGCCGGCGACCTGTTCGTCAAGGTCCACGTCGCCGCCGACAAGGTGTTCGGCCGCGACGGCCACAACCTGACCCTGCGGTTGCCCATCACCTTCCCCGAGGCCGCGCTCGGGACCAAGGTGGCGGTACCGACCGTGGACGGTGACCAGGTCACCATCAGGGTCCCCGCCGGCACCAGCTCGGGCAAGGTGTTCCGAGTCAAGGGGCGGGGCATCGACAACGGCAAGAAGGGTCGCGGCGATCTCATGGTCACCGTCGAGGTCGCGGTGCCCGCCAAGCTGACCAAGGAGCAGAAGGCTGCGATCGAGGCGTTCGACGAGGTGTCGGACGAGTCGCCTCGCGCCCATCTGGGTGTCTGATCCAGCCGCCGGGCCCACGAAGTTCACCTACCCAACGCTTGACGCTTCCGGCGCCCGCTGCCCACGATCTCCGGGCACGGACGTCGATCCGTTGCGAGAGCAGGACCAGCCATGAACGAACGACGAACACGAGCCGTCTACGTCATCTCGGTGGCCGCCGAGCTGGCGGGCGTGCACCCCCAGACCCTGCGCATCTACGAACGCAAGGGGCTCGTCGAACCGGCCCGCACCCAGGGTGGCAGCCGTCGGTACAGCGACGATGACATCGAGCTGCTCCAGCGCATCCAGGCCCTCACCGATGCGGGCCTCAACCTGGCCGGCGTGGCCCGGGTCCTCGAGCTCGAGGCCGAGAACGATCGGCTCCGGCGCGAGCTCGAGCGGGCCCAGGCATCGGTGCGCGGCGCGGTCGAGGAGACCCACAAGCAGTACCGCCGCGACCTCGTCCCGGTGAACCAGGCCATCGTCCTCTACGGCCACGAGCGCCGCATCTTCGACCGAGACTGATTCGAACGGCACCGGAGCGGTGAGACGTCGTGGGGGTCGTCGCCGGGTGTGTCCGCGCAGCTCAGTCGCGGAAGGCGAGGCTGAGGGCGAAGTCGTCCGCGGGGTCGGTCATCCAGCGGTCGAGGCGCAAGCCAGCCGACGCCAGCTCGGACTCGACCTTCCCGCGGGTGAACTTGGCGCTGATCTCGGTGCGCAGCTCCTCGCCGGCGGCGAAGTCCACCGTGAGGTCGAGGTCGGCGATCGTGACCCGCTGGGCGTCGAGCGAGCGGAGGCGCATCTCGATCCACTCCTCGTCGCGGTCGAAGAAGGCGACGTGGGCGAAGCGATCGACGGCGAAGTCGGCTTGCAGCTCGCGGTTCATCACGGTCAGCACGTTGCGGTTGAACTCGGCGGTGACGCCCTGGCTGTCGTCGTAGGCCGCCTCGAGGCGACCGACGTCCTTCATCAGGTCGGTGCCCAGGAGCAGGCTGTCGCCGGGCCGCAGGTTGTCGGCCAGCTCGCTCAGGAACTGCTTGCGCTCGTGCGGGGCGAAGTTGCCGATGGTCGATCCGAGGAACGCCACGATGCGCCGGCCCTCGCGGGGGATGACGCCGAGGTGGCGCTCGAAGTCCCCGACGACGGCGTGGACCGACACGCCCGGATAGGCGATGGCGATCTGCTCGGCGGCGGCCCGGACCGTCGCTTCGTTGACCTCGAACGGGATGAACCGCCGGAGCTGCCCGGCGCGCGCGAAGGCGTCGAGCAGGGTGCGGGTCTTGTCGGACGTGCCCGAGCCCAGCTCCACGACCGTGTCGGCGCCGGATGCGGCGACGATGGCGTCGGCCTCGGCCCGCAGGATGCTGCGCTCGGTCTCGGTTGGGTAGTACTCGGCGAGTCGCGTGATCTGATCGAACAGATCGCAGCCGCGGTCGTCGTAGAACCACTTCGGCGGTAGCTCACGGGGCGCGGACGCCAGGCCGGCGCGCACGTCGGCGCGCAGGGCGGCGGTGAGGTCGTCGGCGCTCAGGTGGACGTCGACGGAGATCGTCGGCAGGAGGTCATCGGTGTGTTCGGTCATGGGAGCGTCCTAGTTTGGGGGCTGTGCGAGGCGAGGGCGGCGGTCGCGGTGGCGGCGCCGGAGTCGGAACCGGGTCGGATCGCGAGGCGGGAACGGCGCCGGCGCACGAAGCGGCCCACGCGTTCGAGTTCGGAGCGGCACCGCGTGATGACGCACTGACCTACCCCGGCGCGATCCCGCCCGGTTCGTTCCTGTTCACCGGCGACGCGATCGAGTGGATCGACGAGGGTGCCGAACGTGATGGGCTGCGCGACCGGCTGGCCGCGCTCGGCGTCGCGAGCATGGACGAGCGCCATGCGGTCCTGGCCTACGGCTCGAACCGGTCGCCCGCCCAGCTCCGAGCCAAGTTCGCCGGATCTGCGGTGAGCCCGGTGGTGCCCGTGCTGCGGGGCCGGGTCTCGGGACTGTCGGTCGTCTACTCGTGTCACATCACCCGCTACGGGTCGGTGCCGGCGACCCTGGTGGTGGAGCCGGGAGCCGACACCGAGGTCGCGGTGACCTTCCTCGACGATGCGCAACGGTCCGTGATCGACGGGACCGAACCGGTGCACGAGCAACCGGTGGTCGACGGCGATCAGCACCCGCTCCGCCTCGTCGGCGGAGCGCTGGTCGCGTCGTACCGGTGCTACCGCTCGACCCGGGCCGTCCTGGCGCTCGACGGCCGGCCGGTCCGGCTCGCCGAGATCCTGTCGGTGGGCAGCGGGTTGTCGAGCCGGGCGCAGGCGGAGATGCAGGCGGTCCTGTTGGGGTTGTGGTCCCGTCGGATCCGGACCTTCGATGATCCCCGGTCGTTCATCACGGCGGTGCGGGCGGACCCGGGGCTGCTGGTCGAGGTCGACCGGTGCCTGGCTGCGCTCGTCGATGATCCCGATCCCGTGGTCGGTGCCGTGGCTCCCAACGGGTTCGGTCTGTGGCCGGAGGCGGAGGACCCGGCGAGCGGAGCACGTGACCGAGTGCGGGACGAGCAGCAGGCCCCCGACCAGGTGGGGTGAGGAGCTCACAGCGCGTCGACGCTGACCCTGTCGGGGGTGACGACGACCAGCGAGCCGTCGGCGATCGGGGACCACGCGGGGTCGTCGTCGACGGGTTCGGACGCGAGCAGGACGCCGTGGGGGCCCTCCAGGAGGAACAGGGTGTCGCCCATGGCGGTGGCCACGAGTCGGCCCTTCTCGGCCACGAGCAGGTTCAACCGCGCCGGGGTCAGGGCGAGCACGGCGTGCACGGTCTGGGCCACGGCATCGGGGAGCTCGGCGCCGAGGTGGCCCGCCTGGCGCAGACAGGCGAAGAGGACCTCGCTGTCGCTGGCGCCCCGAATCGAGCCTTCGACCTGCGGGTCGAGGGTGCGGCGCAGGATGGGCCCGACCTGGTCGGCGAAGTCGGTGACGGCGCCGTTGTGGCTGAAGAGCAGCCGACCGTCGGTGAACGGGGCGGCGCCCGACTCCTCGATCGGCGCCGGCGGTGTGGCGCTACGGACCGCGGCGACGACGCAGCCGGATCGGATGTGCGGCGCGACGTCGGCCACGAAGGAGTCGGCCCAGATGGGCCGGGCTGAACGGTGGCGGGCCGGCACGTCGGCGGTGGGTTCGGCGAACCAACCGACGCCCCACCCATCGGCGTTGACGTTGCCGTGGCGCTGGTGCCGGGGTTCGTACGACTGGCGGTACAGGCTGGTGGGCCCCTCGGTGAGGACGGCGGCGAGCGATCGGGCGTCGCCCAGGTGGGCGAGGTGACGGCACATGGTCAGACGATCGGCTCGGGGCGCGGACCGGCATCGGCCGGTGGTGGCGACGACGGCAGCGCCCGGGGGTCCGGCGGCACCGCCTGATCGGCGGCGGCCTCGCGCAACAGGGCGCGGAGCTGCTCGGCCGAGCGGGCCTCGTCGGTGGTGTGGCGGGCCTGGCCGAGTCGGCGCCGGGCGGCATCGAGGGTCTCGCGCATCGCCGCGGGGTCGACGCGCGGGGAAGGCCGGCGGACCGGTGCCGCCGGATCGACGGGTGGACCGGCGTCGGGCTCGGTCACGATCCGTCCTCGGCACAGCGGAAGCCGGCGAAGATCTGACGCCGGATCGGGTAGTCCCAGTTGCGGAACGAGACCCGGACCGCGGTGGGGTCGGTGGCCCACGACCCGCCCTTGAGGACGTGGTGCTCGTCGCCCCAGAAGACGTCGGAGTACTCGGCGTACGGGAAGGATCGGAAGCCCGGGTGGGGGGTGAAGGTGGACGAGGTCCACTCCCAGACGTCCCCGATCATCTGGTGCACACCCCACGCGCTGGCGTGCTCGGGGTAGGACCCGACCGCGGCCGGACCGGCGTGGCGCTGGCCGAGGTTCCCGCCCGGTGCCTCGACCGATGAGCCGAGCCCGACCGCGCCAGCGACGGGCCCGGCGGCGCCCTGGGCCGCCTTCTCCCACTCGGGCTCGGTGGGGAGGCGCTTGCCGGCCCACCGGGCGAAGGCGTCGGCCTCGTGCCAGCACACGTGCTGGACGGGCTCGTCGAGGTGGTCGGCGAGGTCGAGGCGCTCCCCGAAGCGCTGGATCGTCCACCGGCCGTCGTCCTCCTGCCGCCAGAACTCGGGGTGCTCCAGGGCAGCCTCGAAGCGCCAGGCGTACCCGGCGCCGCTCCACAGACGGTGGTCGTGGTAGCCGCGGTCCTCGATGAACTCGAGGTACCGGCGGTTGGTGACGGGAAACGTGTCGATCCGGAACTCGGGCAGCTCCACGACGTGGGCACCGTGCTCGTTGTCGTAGGCCCATGGCTCGTGCTGGGCGCCGATCGTCACCGGTCCTGCGTCGATGGTGCGGGAGGCAGGGATCGAAGCGACCTCGGCGGGAGACCTCGCCGGAGCGGGGGACGAACCGGGTGGCGGCACCGCCCGGTCGAGGCGGAGCTGGTGGGCGGCGAGCAGGGTCTCGTCGTGCTGGTGCTCGTGTTGGATCACCATGCCGTACACGAAGCCGTTGGCCAGCAGGGGATCGGGGTTGGTGGGGGAGAGGTCGGTCCGGTCGAGGAGAGCCAGGACCTCGGAGCGGACCTCGGCCAGGTAGCGGCGGGCCTCGGCCGGGCCGAGCACCGGAAGGTCCGGGCGGGTCCGGCGCGGGTGCTCGAACGCGTTGTAGAGGTGATCGAGCTCGGCATCGATCGGGGCGCGCCCGTCGAGCCCGCGCAGCAGCCACAGCTCCTCGTAGTTGCCGATGTGGGCGAGGTCCCAGACCATCGGCGACATGAGCGGCGAGTGCTGGGCCCGCTGGTCGTCCTCGTCGAGGAGGTCGAGGAGGTCGAGCGTGCGCGCCCGGGCGCGTTCGAGATGGGCGGCGATCATCGCCGCGTCGATCCCGGGGTGCGGTGCGACCGGGTCGCGCGGAGCCCCGTCGGCGGGTGGATGCAGCGGGGACGTGGGTGCGCTCATCGGCCCGACCCCGCGGCCACGGTGAGGGCATCGACCCCGTAGGGCACCGGCGACTCCCTCGGCGGGAACAGCGTCCCGTCGCGCCGCCACTGGTCGAGGCGGTCGTCGGCCGGGCACCGACCTCGGGCCACCCACCGGTCGAAGTAGAGCGAGGTCAGGTCGGCGTTCTCGTCGCCCGCGTCGCGCAGCGTCGCCAGCGCGTGCTCGAACACGGCCACGGCGGCGCGTTGCAGCGCCGGGTGCCCGAGCCCGAGCTGGGCCGCGTCGACCCAGAGGTGCTCGGTCCCGGCGACGAGGTCGACGAGCGTCTCCGCGTGGTCGTTGTCGTCGAGCAGCGCACAGGTGACGGCCACCGCCACCTGCCAGAAGGGCGTGGGGAGCGCGTCGAACATGCGCAGCTCGAGCCAGCCGCGCGGTCGGACGGGCGGGAAGAGGGTGGTGAGGTGGTAGGCGAGATCGTCGAGCGCCGGCCACCCGAGCTCGTGGCCGTCGGTGAGCCAGCGGCCGAACGAGAGGGAAGCGCCCGTGGATTCGTAGCGGTCGCCGGTGCGGATGAGCATGACGGTGGCGTCGAGCGCGTAGTCCGTCCAACGCTCGCACGGGTCGCCATCGAGCCGCACGGGTGCCGAGCGGCTCGGGTCGAGCGTCCACCACGTGCGCAGCCGGGTGGAGCGCCACCCGCTCGGCCGGCTGTCGGCGAAGGGGGAGTTGGCGAAGCAGGCCACGAGCACCGGGCCGAGCACGTTGGCGAGCCGCCAGCGGGTGTGGGTGTCGCACTCGTCGCCCAGTCCGACGTTGAGCTGGATCGCGGCGGTGTTGCACATCATCGTGCGACCGGCGCGACCGTGCTGATCGAAGTGGGCCTCCATCACCGAGTAGCGCGGTGCGGTGACGATCCGTTCGGGTGGCCGCACCGGGTCGGCCCCGAGGGCGAACAGGTCGATCCGGCGGTCGGCGCAGGCCTGGTCGAGCACGTACAGATCGGTGGCGGTGCCGGCCAGCGCGTCGTTGACGGAGGCGAACGGGGCACTGCTGAGCTCGAGCTGGCCACCGGGTTCGACGGTGACGAGCGAGCCCTTGGGAAGCGGGCTGAGGTCGGCGACCACGGCCTGGGCCTGGTCGAGCGACAGGCGTTGGTGCTGGCCGCGGTAGCCGGTGAGCCACTCGAGCTCGATGCCCACGCTGTGGCGGGCGGCAACGGGGTCGGCGGCGGTGACCGACGCGGTGCCGAAGACGTGGTCCCGGATGTGGGCGCGCACGTCCGGTGCGGTGAGGGAGCGGTTGGATCGGGGCATGGTGCTACCGCAGCCCGTAGCAGGACGCGACCCAATCGAGGTTGCGGTCGATGACGGCGAGCGCTCGGTGGCTCGCGGTCGGATCATGGTCGGTCACGGCACCTCCCCGTGGTGGCGGCTCGGCTCGACCCGCCAGGGGTCGGACCGATGCGACGACGGTATCGGCCGCCGCCGCCGCACGCGCCTCCGAAGCGGGCGAATGTCACCCGATGGTCGAGCCGGCGGTCCGCGCCGGCCCGACCAGTCCTACCCCTCGGCCCGGCTGCGCAGTCGGGCACGATCTGCGAGACGGGGCGGCCTACGGGGAACCCGCCTTCGCGGGGTGGATCCGACCGCAAAGTTGAGTATGCTATTGTCAAGTTTCTTGACTCGTTGTGCCAGAACCCCTGGTCATCGGGTCGGGGATGCGCCACGATCGACTGCACGCTGGACACGAAGGAGGAGCCGCTGATGGCTCTGGACCCCAACCGCTGGACGTTGAAGACCCAGGAGGCGTTCAACGCCGCCGTCGAGCTGGCGCGCTCGGCCAGCAACCCCGAGGTCACCCCCGACCACCTCGTGCTCGCCCTGATCGGCCAGGACGGCGGGGTCGTGCTGCCCATCCTCCAGAAGGTGGGCGTGAACCCGCCCGTGCTGCGCTCGACGGCGGAGGACGCCATCGCCAAGATGCCCCAGGCCTTCGGCGGCGAGTCCCGCATGGCCAGGTCGCTCACCGCCCTGCTCGATGTCGCGGACGGCGTGCGCCGCGAGCTCGACGACGAGTACCTGTCGACCGAGCACCTGCTCGTCGCGCTCGCCGAGCGGGTGGGCGTCCCCAAGGACCAGCTGCTCGAGGCGCTGGCCCAGGTGCGGGGAAGCCACCGCGTCACGAGCCAGAACCCCGAGGACCAGTACCAGGCCCTCGAGAAGTACGGGCGGGACCTCACCGAGGCCGCGCGCGAGGGCAAGATCGACCCCGTCATCGGCCGCGACGACGAGATCCGGCGCGTCGTCCAGGTGCTCTCGCGCCGCACCAAGAACAACCCGGTGCTCATCGGCGAGCCCGGCGTCGGCAAGACCGCGATCGTCGAGGGTCTGGCCCGTCGCATCGTCGAAGGTGACGTCCCCGAGAGCCTCCGCAACAAGCGGCTGATCTCGCTCGACCTGTCGAGCATGGTCGCCGGCGCCAAGTACCGCGGCGAGTTCGAGGAGCGGCTCAAGGCCGTCCTCAAGGAGATCATCGACTCGAACGGCGAGGTCGTCACCTTCATCGACGAAATGCACACGATCGTCGGTGCCGGTGCGTCCGAAGGATCGATGGACGCCAGCAACATGATCAAGCCGATGCTCGCCCGGGGCGAGCTGCGCATGATCGGCGCCACCACCCTCGACGAGTTCCGCAAGCACATCGAGAAGGACGCCGCCCTCGAGCGGCGGTTCCAGCAGGTCTTCGTCGACCAGCCGTCGGTCGAGGACACCATCGCGATCCTCCGCGGGCTCAAGGAGCGTTACGAGGTGCATCACGGCGTGCGCATCCAGGACGCCGCGCTGGTCTCCGCCGCGGTCCTGTCGGACCGCTACCTCACCGGTCGGTTCCTACCGGACAAGGCCATCGACCTGATGGACGAGGCCGCGGCCAAGCTCCGCATCGAGATCGACTCCATGCCGACCGAGATCGACGTGGTCGAGCGGCGCATCCGCCAGCTCGAGATCGAGCGGGTGGCCCTGGGCAAGGAGACCGACGTCGCGTCGAAGGAGCGCCTGGCGGCGCTCGAGGAGGAGCTCGCCAACCTGACCGAGCAGATCTCGGGGATGAAGGCGCACTGGACCTCGGAGAAGGACGCCATCGGTCGCATCCAGGACCTCAAGGAGCAGCTCGAGACCAAGAAGGGCGAGCTCGAGCGCGAGCCCGACCTCGAGAAGGCGGCGCAGATCCGCTACGGCGTGCTGCCCGAGCTCGACCAAGCCGTCGCCATCGCCACCAAGCAGCTCGACGAGCTCCAGGGCTCGCTGAAGATGTTGAAGGAGGAGGTCGACGAGGAGGACATCGCCGAGGTCGTGGCCAAGTGGACCGGTGTCCCGGTGTCTCGCCTCATGGAGGGCGAGGTCCACAAGCTGGTCAAGCTCGAGGCCGTGCTCCACGAGCGGGTGGTCGGTCAGGACGACGCGGTGCACGCGGTGGCCAACGCCATCCGTCGCTCGCGTGCCGGGCTGTCCGATCCCAACCGGCCCATCGGCTCGTTCCTCTTCCTCGGCCCGACCGGGGTGGGCAAGACCGAGCTCGCCCGGTCGCTCGCCAACTACCTCTTCGACGACGAGCGGGCCATGGTCCGCATCGACATGAGCGAGTACATGGAGAAGCACGCGGTGTCGCGCCTGATCGGCGCACCCCCCGGCTACGTCGGCTACGACGAGGGCGGCCAGCTCACCGAGGCGGTGCGCCGGCGTCCCTACGCGGTGGTGCTGCTCGACGAGATCGAGAAGGCGCACCCCGACGTCTTCAACGTGCTCCTGCAGCTGCTCGACGACGGTCGGCTCACCGACGGTCAGGGTCGCACCGTGGACTTCACCAACGTGGTGCTCATCATGACGTCCAACTTGCCGGGCGAGCCGCAGGACTTCTTCAAGCCGGAGTTCGTCAACCGCATCGACGATATCGTGCGCTTCCGCGAGCTCACCGAGGCCGATCTCGAGCGCATCGTCGAGATCCAGCTGACCACGCTGGTGGCCCGGCTGGCCGCTCGTCGCATCGGCCTGGTCGTCACCGATGCCGCCCGCGCCGTGCTCGCCCGAGAGGGCTTCGACCCGGCGTTCGGGGCCCGGCCGCTCAAGCGCCTCATCCAGCGCGAGATCGGCGACCGGTTGGCGATGTCGCTGCTCGAGGGCTCCTTCGGCGAGGGCGACACCGTCACCATCGATGCCGGCGACGACGGCGAGCTCGTCCTGCGCTGAGCCCGCTGCCGGGCCGGCGGCGTGTGTGGCGTCCCGTCGGTGAGCGCCGCGCCCGCCTGTGTCGACTTCGACGGCGACGTCGTGGTCGCGCTGGCCAACGTCGGTGGCACCGAACCGATCGGGTTCGTGGTGACCGATCCGCACGATGGCACGACCACGACCCGCTCGGTCGCGGTCGGCGACCCCGCAACGGTCACCCTGGCGGGCTTCCCCGACGGCACCTCCACCATCGGCATCACCGCTGACGGCACGCCGCTCGACGAGATCATCAGCGTCGAATGCGACCGTCCGGGGCTGCCCGCGGTGTTCAGCGACGTGGGGTGCGCCGCGCTGGGCGGCGAGGTCCTCGCCACGGTCGGCAACAGCTCGGCGGTCGGCCAGGCGGAGTCCATCACGTTCGCCGTCACCGATCCCCGGGACCCCTCGATCGTCACGCTGCTGACCCTCGCCCCGGGTGAGACCGGCGTGGTCACGATTGACTTCCTACCCGACGGCAGCTACCACATCCCGATCTCGGCCGACGACGTCGCCCTCGCCCCGATCGCGGTCACGGTCGACTGCCAACAGCCCGAGGTCGATGCGGTCTCGCTGGACTGCGCCAACGGGGGCCAGGTCGTCACGGTCGCCAACCCCTCCCCGTGCCATCGGGGTGACCGGGCCCTCCCGGCGCGGCTAGCGTGGCCCGGTAATCCCACCTGCACCTGGGAGGTTTCGCGTGCCAGCGACCGTTGTCGTCGGTACCCAATGGGGCGACGAAGGCAAGGGCAAGTTCACCGATCTGGTCGCGAAGGAGATGCACCTCGTCGTCCGCTACCAAGGCGGCCACAACGCGGGGCACACGATCGTGGTCGACGGCGAGAGCTTCGCCCTGCAGCTCGTCCCCAGCGGCATCCTGTACGAGCACATCACGCCGATCATCGGCAACGGTGTGGTCGTCGATCCGCGGGTCCTGATCAGTGAGATCGACATGTTGGAGGGCAAGGGCGTCAACACGTCCAAGCTGCGGGTCGGTGGGAACGCCCACCTGATCCTCCCGTACCACCAGGAGCTCGACAAGGTCATCGAGCGCCGCCTGGGCAAGAACAAGCTGGGCACGACCAAGCGGGGCATCGGGCCGGCCTACGCCGACAAGTCCTCACGCGTGGGCCTGCGGGTCCAGGACCTTCTCGACCCAAAGATCTTCCGGCAGAAGCTCGAGGTCGTGCTCAAGGAGAAGAACTCGATCCTGGCCAAGGTCTACAACCAGCTCCCG
>Ga0105048_10011581_pt1 | contig 13904 bp, 5 predicted proteins | sample MAT05_FD_78382 | JGI IMG/M metagenome (GOLD analysis project Ga0105048, IMG submission 78382) | Freshwater microbial communities from Lake Fryxell liftoff mats and glacier meltwater in Antarctica - MAT-05 | ecosystem: Environmental > Aquatic > Freshwater > Ice > Liftoff microbial mat | place...
GCCCATCAAAGTCAGCGTGCGGGATCCGGTCGTGGTAATCGTGCCGGTGCCGATGCTCAGGCTGTTCGTGCCGCCGAAGGTAAAGCTGCCGTTCAGCGTGACGTCGTTGTTGTTGGTCAACGTGTGCGCGGAAGCATCCGTGTTATCGATGACACCGGTCGTGATAATGAGGGGGGCCGTGCCCAGGGCACCGTTGCTGTTCAGATTCAACCGCCCGGCGGTGAGCGTCGTGTTGCCGGTGTAGGTGTTCGTGCCGCTGAGGGTCAACGCGCCTCCATTGGGAGCGTTGACGGTGATCGCCAGAGTGCCCCCGCCGCCGCCGTCCGTGACGGTGCCGGCGAAAATGGAGGTCTGGTTGGCACCAGGGGTGAGCGTGAAGGTCTGATTGCTGGCACTGCCATTCTGGAGGGTCGCGGCGGTGCCGCCGGAAATGGCAAGCGCCGAGACCACCGAGGCATTCAGATTCAGCGTGCCACCCGTCATGACAATGCTGGATGTCGCCACGGCTCCGAGCGCGCTGGCGTTGCCGGCGGTCACCGTGCCGGAATTGATTGTCGTGGCGCCGAGATAGGAATTGGCGGCATTCAAGTTGAGCGTGCCGGAGCCGTTGAAGGTGACCCCGCCGCCGCCGGAGATGATGCCGCCGGCGGTCACGTTGCCGACGCCGTCGAACGTGATGGCGTTTCCGCCATTGTTCAGCGCGGCCAGCGTCAACTGCGCCCCGGTGCCGACCGAGAAGGTGGTCGGGCCGGTCGTCGTGGCGGCTCCGAAGGCCACCGCAGCCGTACCGCCGGTGACATTGCCGCCTGCGCCGATGGTCAGGGTATTGGCCCCCAAGATGGTCAGGGTGCCCAGCGTCTGGGTAAAGCCCGCGGTGCCGGGAACAGAGGCATTGGAAAGGATCGTGGCATTGCCCAGCAGCGTGGTCGGATGGGCATTGATGCCAGTTGCAGCATCAGTGCCCGTCGCGATGTCCAGCGTGCCCCCGCTGATCTGGAGCGTCACCGCCGCCGCCGTGCCCAGGGGACCGCTGGTGCCCGTGACACCATTGCCCGTTCCTCCCAGGACCAGGGTGCCATCGGTCAAATAAGTGGCCCCGGTGGCGCGCGTGCCCGACGGGGTGGTGGCCAGAGTCAGGGTGCCGGCGCCCCGCTTCCAAAAGTTAAACGCACCTCCGAGGGCGCCCAATTCCAGGTTGGCGTTGGCCCCCACATTGAACGTCGCGCCACTGGCCGACAGGGTCGTGGCCCCAAAGGTGACGCCGGCGATGCCGGTGGCGTTCGCCCCGCGCACCACATTGAGCTGCTGGGCGCCGATGGCCAGGGTGCCGAGGGTGTAGGTGTTGGCCGCTCCCGCAGAGATGACATCGCTCGTGATGGTGCTGTAGCCGCTCACGGTGGTGTTCCGTCCGAAGTTCAGGTTCGACCCCGAGGCATTGGTGAGCTTCAGATTGCCCGCCAGCAAGGACAGCGTGCCCGCGCCAAGTGCGCCGGCGTCCGCCGTGCCGACCAGCGTCCCGCCAGCGACGGACAGCGTGCCGGCAAAGGTGTTCGCCTGATTCAAGGTCAGCGTGCCGGTTCCGATCTTCGCGATCCCGAAAGCGCCGGTGCTGCTGATGATGCCGGTGACGTCCAAGTCTCCCGCACCCCCGAAATTCGCATTTGCTGTGAGACTCACATCGGCGGTGATCGTCGCGAGATGCCCGGCATTGGTCACCGTGATCCCTGACGCCGCCCCGGCAAGGGTGAGCGTGTTGCCACCACCCGCGACCGTGTAGCTGTTCACATCGAAGATCAGTTTGTTCGCGGTGATCGCCGAACCGAGGGTGACCGTCCCGGCGGTGCCGGTGAAGATGGCGGTGTCCAAGCCCGCGTTATTCCACGTGACATCCGCCATGGTCACTGGATTCCACCAATTCACGATCGTGAGATTATCCCACGTGCCCGTGCCGCCCCCTGTCCCGCCAGCCATGGCCGCATCCCAAAACCGGCTCGCAGCATTGGCAGTCGAAGCGCTCGCGAACGTGAGCGCACTGGCGGCGAGAATGGCGACGGACCCGGTGAGCGCGGACTTGCGGACAACGGCTGTCTTTTGCTGCTTCCTTTTCTGGGACGTGCGGAGGATTGGATGATTTTTGTTCATTGGATTAAATGGCTAGGGTTAGTGAGGGCGCTTTCTATAGGGAACTTCGGGGGCAGTCGGGTTAGTACAAATAAGAGGGGTATTCCTTCAATTTCGCGACGGCCCGACTAAGTGGGCGGACGACCGGCTGATAATGAATGCTCGCAGACGGGACCCGCGCACCTGAACGACGCACTGTCGTGACCTTGAAAAAAGCTGGGGCCGATCGGAGAGAAAGTGGAGGCACGTTTGGATGGGGGGATGAAGGTTGGAATCACGAGATTCGCTGATAAATGTATTCATACCCTGCCGCTGTAATTTCTGGCAAAAGTATTGAACTGTAGCCAAAACCACCTCCCAAGAAACCGCTCCGCCTACACACGGATGGCGCTTTCCGCTACATGCATATCAAGTTGCCAAGCCTGATTCGGTTCCCGCTCCCGCAGGGGCCTTGGATCGGTTTGCCTGCAAACCGATGAACCTCTGGTCACAGGATCAGCGCTATCTCCGCTGCGCTTGAAACAACTTCTCGCGCGGGTTCAAGATGAGAAATGCTCGCGAGGCGAAATCGGATTGTCCGAAACCACAACGCGCAAAACAAATGCTCCTCGGGACGAATCCGAATCTGGCGGCCTTCAACTGCATGCTCTCGCGAATGACAGACCGCCGCAGCCGGAAATTCCGGCTGCGGCGGTTGTGATGATAGCAGGGATGTCCCAGCGCGCCTTAGCCGCGGCGGGCGTCGCGTCGGCGGCGCAGGCCGAGGAGCAGACCGAAGCCACCGATGAGCGATCCAACGGTGCCGGGTTCAGGGACGACCACGAGGGAGGCGTTGCTTCCATCGTTGTAATCAATGCCGAAGATGTTGGCACCAACTGTGAAGAGATCAGTCGGGAATAGGTCGTAGTCGCGAACAGCGGTGCCGCCGACGGAGAAGAGGCCCGACTGAGCTCCAACGTAGGTGATGAACGCGAGGCGCGCTTCAAATGGCAGTGTCAGCACATTTGGAGTCAGGTTCAGATCACTGACGTCCAGTATCGAGAGGGTGCCAACGCCGTCGAGCGTCAGCCCTGCGCTCAAGGTCAGGGTATCGATCCCGGGCGCGCCTGGGCTGGTAGAGTCGATTTCCAGCTTGAAGGTGCCGCCAAGGCTCATGTCGAACGAGGTGGCTGTTGCAGCCCCGATGCTATTTCCGGGTGATACGATGGCATCGGGAGATGTCGTGATGGCACCGAGGTCGCCGCTGCCGCCGAGGGTGCCGCCGGTGACGGTGACAGGCCCGCTTCCCAGCGATCCCCCGGAGCCGACCAGAAGCTTTCCACCCGCGACCGTTGTGCCGCCGGTGTAGTTGTTCAGCGCATTCAACTGCCAGGTGTTCGTTCCACTCTTCAGCACGCTGATGGCCCCATTCGTTCCGGTGGACGGAATGACCGCTGAAAGCGCATTGGTTCCACCAGTGTTGGTGCCCGTCAAAGTCAGCGTCCGTGCCGCTGCGTTATTGGTGACCACCAGCGACCCGGTGCCTGTGAAGACCACGGGTCCGGTGCCGGAGGAGTCGATGGTTGCGCCGGCGGTGCCGGCACCGATCGTAAACAGCTTGTTCGTGCTGTCGCCGGCTCCCGTGTATGCGAGCGTGGCACCGCTGAGGGTCAATTGGTTGGCGGCGGCGCTGCCTTGACCGATGCTGCTGGCAACTCCCCCGTCGGCCAGGGATGAGACAAGTACGGTGCCGCCATTGATGGCCGTGGCACCGGAATAGGTGTTCGCAGTGCTGGTGAGCGCCACAGTGCCGGCACCTGTTTTCGTAATCGTACGTGCAGCCGTGCCGCCGTTGCTGATGACACCGGTCACCAGCAGATCGACATCCACGAGCGGGCTGTCGCCGACCGCAAATGTGCGATTCGCGACGCCGAGACCGAGATCGACCGCGATGGTGGCCGTCCCGTTCTCAAAGACGGCGTTCCCGGCGTTGTAGGTGACGTTGCCGCCCAAGGTCAGCCCGGCCGGTCCGCCAGTGCTCACGACCGATGGAGCCTGACCGCCGCCGCCCGCAGATCCAGTCGCAGTCTGACCCATGGTAAGCGCTCCGATCGTCTGGCTGAAACCGTTGAGATCCAGCACACCGTCGGTCGCAGTTGCGGAGTTCGCGCGGCGGACCGTCACAGTGCCGGTGTTCGGGATCACCTGCCCAGCACCCAGCAGAAGGGTGCCGCTGTCAACGACGGTGCCGCCCGTGTAGCTGTTGCCGGGGTTCGAGAGGAGCATTACGCCAGCTCCGGCGCCGGTTTTCGTGATGGAACGAGCGGCGGTGCCGGTGGCGTTGTTGCCAATCGCACCGGAAACCACCAGATCGATTGCCGCGGCCGAACTGTCGTTCACGGTGAACAGGCGGTTGGCGTTGAGAGTGAGATCAACCGCGATGGTGGCCTGGCCGTTTTCCACCCCGGAAGCGCCTGAGTTGTAAGTCACATTGCCACCGAGATTGAGGACGGGCGATCCCCCGCCGGTGTTCACGACCATTGGAGTCTGCCCACCCATTCCAGCGGCCACAGTACTGCCAAGGGTGAGCCCGCCGATGCTCTCGCTGTTGCCGTTGAGATCCAGCACCGGGGTGATGGACCCGGCGCCTTCCTGGCGGAGGGTCACGGTGCCGGTGTTCGGAATCACCTGCGCGGCACCCAGCAGAAGGGTGCCGCCGTTGATGGTCGTGCCACCCGTGTAGGAATTTCCGGTGTTCGTGAACGTTATCGTGCCGGCCCCCTCCTTGGCAAATATTCCCGCACCAACGTTGCCCGTTCCTCCGTTCTGAATCACCCCGCTGACCAGCGTATTGCCCGACCCGCCCAGCGTCAGGGTGCGAGCGGCATTGCCCTCAGAAAGATTGACCGTGCCCGAAAGAATGAGTTCTTTCCCGATTCCGGAAATGTTGTTGGTGATCGACCGGTTGCCGGCGCTGTTCGTCACTGTGTTATAGAACTCGATGGTATTGGCACCACTTACGCCGCCACCTCCGGCAATGACGAGGACGACATTTCCAATCGAACCGGTGGCGGTGGAGACCGCCTCCAGGAAGCCGCCGCCAATGGCGATCGTACTCCCGGCCGGGATGGCTCCCACAGCCCCGTTTATCAGCGTTCCCGCAGTGAGGGTGGTGTTACCCGAGTAGGTGTTCGCCCCGGTAAGTTTCCACGTGCCTTCGTCATTCTTCGCAACGCCCAAGGCAGCTCCCGTGTTATCCGCGATGATGCCGACAATTTCATTCAGGCTGGAGGTGTTGCTGCCGCGCAACACGATCGCGCTCGCCACGGTGCCGACTCCGGTCACGTTAAAGGCGGGGTTCGTGAAGACCAACGGTCCGCTGCCGTCGTTCTGGATCTGTCCATTGCCAGTGCCCTGTGTGCGACCAATCAAAACCTGCCGGTTCGTCGAACCCCCTGTCCCGTTGTAAATGAGAGTGCCTGTGTTGTTCCCGCTGCCGATCCGGATGATGGAGTCATCCCCGACGCCTGCGCCCAGAGGGCTGGCGATTCCCGCGTTGGCGACGCTATCCACCGAGATGGTTCCTGCATCGACCCGAACCTCCCCCGTGAAGGTGTTGGCCCCCGTCAAAATCAAAGTGCCGGCACCCGCCCTGACGAGGATACCAGGAGCAAGGGCAGCCGTGCCGTCGGAGATAACGCCGGAGATGAGGGTGGTTCCGTTCCCGGATACCGTCATGATACGTCCTGCGGTTCCTTCCGAGAGAAATACCGGGCCCGAGAGTGTCACGCCCACTGCGGTTCCGCTGGCGACACTGTTGGTGAGCGTGCGGTTACCGCCGCTGTGCGTGAAGCTGTTGGTGAACTCGATCGGATTGGAACCGGAGATGGTCGTGCTGTTCGACAGCCGGACGACATTGCCGATCGATCCAATTGCGACCGAGGTGGCCTGCAAGGCGCCAGCGTTCAGTGCCAGGATCGACGTGCCGAGGGCGGACGTATTGTCGAGGATCGTGGTCCCGGAGGTGAGGGTTGTCGTGCCGGAGTGGGTGTTCGCGCCGGCAATCGTCGCGCCGCCCAATCCGGAGCCAGTCAAGCTGAGGCTCCCGGGACTCGATCCGCCGTCCGTGACCACGCCCGAAATGAGGGTGGTGTTGGTTCCGCTGGCGATCGTCAGCGTCCGTCCGGTGTCGTTGTTCGACAAATCCACCCCGCCCGAGAGGATGAACCCAAAGCCCGCAGTTCCGGTGGCGACGGCATTCGTGATTGCGCGGTTCCCGCCGCTGTTGGTGAGGGTGTTGGTGAACTCGATGGTTTCGGAGCCGGATACGATGCTGTTGGCGGCCACGATGACGGCCTTGCCGATCGAGCCGATCGCGGCCGAGGTGGCCTGCAAGGCACCGCCACTGAGTGTGAGTGCCGTGCCCGTGCCAAGCGCGCTCGTGTGGTCGAGAAGGAGGATTCCACCCGAGACGGCCGTGTTTCCACTGTACGTGTTCGCGCCGGAAAGTGTGAGGCTGCCCGTCCCGGTCTTGATCAATCCTTGCGAACCGCCGGTTTCGCTGATGATGCCGGTGACTGTGATGTTGTTGTTCACATTGGTCGTGATGGTTCGGTTGGCATCAAGAACCATGTTCAGACTGATCGTGTGCGTGACCGGCCCGGTCGAACCCGTCGCAAGGATGTTTCCGGAGAGCGTGATTTGGTTGCCACCCAGGGTGAAGGCACCATCCGTAGCCGTATTGTCGAATGTGATGGCCGTGCCGCCGCCGGAGCCAACGGCCAGCGCCACAAGGTCGTTGGTCGTGATGGTGCCGGCGGTGCCGGTGAAGATGAGGGCGTCGGTGGTTACAGGCGCAACGCCGCCAATCCAGTTTCCGGCATCACCCCACTGCTGGAGCCCACCGCCACTGCCGGTGCCCAGCCACGTGACGGTGTTCTGGGCATCGGCGCTGCCAATAAACAGCGGATTGAACTGCGCAAGCACGATGCTGGCGATCGCGATGGTGGATTTGCAGATGGAGGTTCGGCGGTTCTCGCCCCTTGGGGAGCGGCGGGTTGTGATGCTCATAGTGTTGGTTTTGGGGGTTTGGAGTCTGGTTGGGTGAGTATGATTCGGGGAGGGGCGAGCGGAGTATTCCGACGAGCGGTGGCCTGGGTGGAGATGATGCTGGAACTCAGCGAGTGCAGGCACTGTCACAGAGTGCCATGAGCTTTCGGGAGGGCCGGGAGTGGAGGAATTGCGGGGCGAAGGAGGGAAACATTTGGCGGGGACTTGAGGTCATATTGTGTTTTGGGAAAATCGGTCGCAGTGACCACCGCCTTGTTAGCAGGCAACCTAATGCCTGCCAAAACGATTGACAGGTGGCGGATAAACGATGGCTCGAAGCCAATACCGCCACGGCACGTAGCGTTTTCAGCGATTGGCCTTTCATTCCGACAAGGGATCTCCCTGGCAGCCAGTTGAAAAACCCGGTTCTCTTCCTCTTCCTCCTTGTCTTGCTCCCGTAGAATTCGCCTCTGGAAGGAGAGCAGGAGCAAGAGCAAGACAACGAGGTAAGAACTGCGGATAGGAGTATTTCAACAGCCAGCCAGACCGATGCCGGATCCTATCGCGTGAACTATCGGGTCAAAAGGGGGACGCCCGCGCAGTGTCCGTGTTCTGGGTCCGACTCTTCCAACCGCGGATCCCCGCCAACGGAAACCAGCGCCTTCCCATTCCTCTGCACGAGACTGCGCACTTCATACACTCCTCGGCAAAATGGGGCCAAGGTGTTGTCGGGGCTGCGCTCTTCAACTTGCCCGGTGCTCAGATTGCCGCAGTGCGACTGGGCACTGAACACCCGCGCCTTTTGTAGCGTGAGAAACGCACCATATTCGGACTGCCTGGCCGTCTCCGGCGTCGATCAGCGCCCGCGCGTCGCCTGCGGCCGATCTCACATCCCCTGATCCTTCAGCCAGTGCGCCGCAACGGAATACAATTCCGCGGCATTCTTCACTCCGAGCTTCTCCCGAACGCGGGCACGGTAAGTTTCGACCGTCGAACTTCCGAGGTTCAGGACTTTCGCAATCGCGTTCATATTCTGTCCACGCCCGATGAGCTGGAAGATTTCGAGTTCGCGGTCAGTCAGCGCATCCACGCCCATTCGCGCCGGCGTGCCTGCTCCGGCGGCCATTCGCTTGAGCACACTCGATGTCATCTCGGCGCTCAGGTACACCTCGCCGGACAGCACCTGCCGGATGGCCCGCTTCAATTCCGAGGCTGGCTGCGATTTGCTGATGTAGCCCATGGCACCCGCCTGGAGCACCCGCTCCGCGTACAGCGACTCCTGATGCATTGAAAGCACGAGGGCCGGCATCGTGCTGTTCTGTGCGCGAAGATCTTTGATGAACTCGAGCCCGCCAGGACCCTTCAACGCCACGTCCACGATTGCCAGGTCCGGTTCGAGCCGCGCCACCGCCTCCAAGGCGTCACGGCTATTGTCCACGGCAGCGCACACCTGCATGTCGGGCTCCTCCTCGATGATTTTCGCCAACTGATCGCGGAACATCGGATGGTCCTCGACCAGGAGAACCTTCGTGGTCCCAGCCGGTTTCTGCTTGGTTGCTGTGTTCATTGCTTGGGTCGGGTTGCCGGTTTGCTAGCGCCTGCAGCGATTGAAAGCAAGCAGATGACCCGTGTCCCGCGGGGCTCATTGGCGAGGATCTCCAGACTCGCTCCGATCTGGCCGGCCCTGTACGACATCGTCCTGAGGCCAATTCCCTTCCGAGCGATCTGGTTGGGCGACATTCCGACTCCATCGTCCGTGACCTCGACCATGGTCGAGCCGTTCGCCGTCGAAAGGGTCACGGAAATGTTCTTCGCCTCGGAGTGCTTGACCGCATTGGCCAGACCCTCCTGGGCGATCCGGTAAATGTGCATCGCCGTCTCGGAATCCACATCCGGTGTCGGGCCAGATTGCGCAAAGGTGACCCGGGTCCCTTCCACCATCTGGCCAGTCATCGCCACGAGTTCCGCAATGGCAGCCGGGAGTCCTTCGCTCCCCATCTGGACGGGAAACAGGCCCCGCGCAAGCGCCTGGGCCTCCATCAATCCTTTCCTCACAAAACTTTCGATTTCACGCAAGGCAGCCGCGTCATCCGTAGGCTTCCGTCCAAGGCGCCCCACGAGCGTCGAAATCGCAAACGTCGTCCCGGAAAGCAACTGGCACAGACCATCGTGCAATTCACGGCCGAAGTGCCGCTGCTGCTCCTCGATCTCGCGAAGCATATCCCTTCGCAGTTCCGCCTCCCGTGCGAGCGCCTCGCTCCTCTCTTTCTCCGCGTCCCTCAATCGTTTCAGGAGATTCGCGGCGTACGCGACCGCCACCATATATACCCCGCGCGTGATTGTCACCCACATGAACGCGCCCTCCGCGCGGTACGGGTGCGATTCCCGGTTCCCAAACCACCAAATGCCGGCGCTCAGAAGGGAGAAGATGACCGCCATCCCCCGCCCCAACCGGTAGCCCACAACGAAAATCGGGGCCGCATAGAAAAAGAACAGGCTGGTCTCCCACCCGACGAGATAGTCGGTAATCCCGATGCCGATCGCCGCAGCCAACGCCAGCACGAGAATCAGCCACTCCGGCAAATCGCGGATTTTCGAACCCAGGGACATCGACGCCTTTATCCATCGATCGACCTTCCTTTGCAATCAATCGCGAATTCGCATGGTATTCACGGCGATCCGATCCTGCCACAAATGACGCGCCTTTCCGCACCCGGCTCGCGTAGCGTGCAGTCCTGATGCCCAGCTTCCTCCGCATCTTCTGGTGGAATGTCGCCCGCTATGTGCGGCGGCATCGCGTGCTCGCGATCCTGAATGTGCTCAGCATCGCGCTCGGCATCGCGGTGTATCTGGCGATCCGCATTGCGAATGAAAGCGCGACGCGGGCTTTTCGCGGCGGCGTGGATCTGGTGGCGGGGAAGGCGCATCTCGAAATCCGCGGCGATGTGGATGAGCAGCTATGGCCGGAAGTGGCGCGGCAGCCAGGTGTCTCGGCGGTGACGGGGATCGTCGAGGCCGTCGCGGCGCTGCCGGACTGGCCGGGCGAATATCTGCGGCTCGTCGGCGTGGATGTGATCAGCGGCGCGCCGTTCCGGACGTTCGAGCTGCGCGCGGATGTCGGGCGCTTCGACCCGGCGCGGTGGCTGGGCACGCCGGGCGGAGTGGCGGTGACGCGTGAACTCGCCAATCGTCGCGGCCTGCGCGAGGGCTCGGAATTGCGGGCCGAGGTGAACGGGCGGATCGTGCGGCTGAAAGTGCTCGCGGTGATCGAGCCCGGCGACGCGCCGGTGCCGGATTCCCGGTTCGCGGCGATGGACATCGGCTGGGCGCAGGAGCTTCTCGAACGTCCGGGCCGCGTGACCGCGCTCCAGGTGCTGCTGGAGGATCCGCTGAATTCGCCGGCTGTGGCGGAGCGGCTGCGGGGCTTCGCGCCGGGGCTCTCGATCGGGCCTCCGCGGCAGCGCAGCGAGCAGGTGGAAAAAATGATCGCGGCATTCCAGCTCAATCTCTCGGCGCTGAGCATGGTGTCGCTGCTCGTGGGCGTGTTTCTCATTCACAACACGATGTGGACCTCCGTGGCGCGGCGGCGGACGCAGATCGGCGTGATGCGCGCCCTCGGCCTCTCGCAGTGGAAAGTGCGCGCGATTTTTCTCGGCGAAGCGCTGCTCTACGCGGTGCCGGGCGTGCTGCTAGGCGCGGCGGGCGGCGTGCTGCTCGCGCAGAAGCTGAGCGGCGCGGTGCAGCAGACGGTGACTTCGCTTTACGCGCTGGTGAATGTGGACCGTCTTTGGCTCGACCCGCGGCAGTTCGCGGTCGCGGCATTTTACGGCGTCGCATCCGCGCTCGTGGGCGCGTGGGGGCCGGCGGCGGATGCATCGCGCGTGGAGCCGGTGTCGGCACTGCGGCGCGGCGTGGAGAAGCGTCGCGAGGGTGTAAGCGCCCGCGGCTGGTGGATGTGGGGCCTCGCTGCGTGCGGTGTCGCGGCGCTGTGCGCGTGGCGTTCGCTGACGGCGGGCCCGGCCTGGCTCGCGTTTGGCGCGGCGCTGTTCGTCCTCGTGGCGGCGTCGTTCTTTGCGCCGCTGACGCTCCTCGGCGCCGCGGAGATTTCGCGATTGTGGGTGCGGCTTGCAGCTTCGAGCGGAGGCGTCACCAGCGGGGGCGAGGCGGCGGTGATCCTCGCGGCACGTCGGCTCACGCGCGGTCTGCGGCGGAATGCGGTGACCGTCGCGGCGCTCGCGGCAGCGGTGGCGATGTATGTCGCGCTGGTGGTGATGACGCATTCGTTCCGCGAGTCGCTCGGCACATGGATCGGCAAGGGAATCATCGCGGATCTCTTCATCACACCCGCGGCGAACGAAACGCTGGGGATGACCTCTTTTCTCCCGCAGACGGCGGTGGACTGGCTGCGCGCGCGACCCGAGATCGCCGGCGTGGATACGTTCCGCGAGGTGAATGTGGCGCTGAACGGGAGGAGGGGATCGCTCGTGGCGCTGGAGGGCCGATACCGGGATAATCTGACCTTCTCGCAAGGCGATGGCCGCGCAGCGATGGCGCGGATGTTCGCGGGCGATGCGGTCGTGGTGACGGAGCCGTTCTCGCGGAAGTTCCGAGTGAATGCCGGCGACCGCCTGCAACTGGAGACGCCGCGCGGGCCGCTCGAAGTCGAGGTCGCCGGTGTGTACGCGGACTTCAGCCGCGACCAGGGCGCGGTGATCATGGGCCGGGAGATGTTCCGCAGGCATTGGGACGATGAGCGGGTGATGTCGGTGGCGATCTACTTGCAGCCGGGCGCGGATGTGGCGGCGTTTGAGGAGGCGTTCCGGGAGGCGTTCGCGGGCGAAGGGCAGTTCTCCGTGAACACGACGCGCGCGTTGCGCGAACGGATTTTCAAGGTGTTCGACCAGACGTTCGCGGTGACGAATGTGCTGCGCCTGGTGGCGATGATCGTCGCGATTGCGGGCGTCTTCCTCACGATGACGACGCTGGTGACGGAACGCCGTCGCGAACTCGCGCTGATGCGGGCGCTCGGCGCGACGCCGCGCTGGGTGAGCGGGCTGGTGCTCGCCGAGGCGGGATTGATCGGCGTGCTCGCGGCGCTGCTCGGCGTGGAGGCGGGTGTGCCGCTGGCGATGGTGCTCACGTGGGTGGTGAATCCGGCGTTCTTCGGCTGGACGATCCAACTGCAAATCCCATGGGCCGCGCTCGCGTGGACGCCGGCATGGATTCTCGTCGCCGCGCTCGCCGCTGCGTGGTGGCCGGCGAAGCTGGCGCGGCAGGAGGAAATCGCGGAGGCTTTGCACGAAGAATGAAAGCGACCGCGCAGCACGAGCGAAAGTGGGGCAGGCGACTCGCCTGCCTCAGTCTCTTCCGGCGACTCGCCGGAAGAACGGGACAACGCGGAATCGCCGAGCTGCAGACGGGCCTTCCCCTACGCACGTTGTTGCACGTGGCGGCGTCGATCGACGTTCGCCGGGTGCCAGGCAGGATGCCTGGCACGGCAGGCGGGACGCCCGCGCTACCCGAGGCACGCCGCCACGTTTCACACGGGCTGCTGTTGTTTGTGTGCTGGCTTTTTGCGTGCGGGATTTTTGCCCGCGGCGCTGATTTGGATCGTTGGCGCAAGGCCGAGCCGGGATGGAACTACGAATGGCCGCGCGACCACGCGGCGCATCGGGATTTCAAGACGGAGTGGTGGTACTTCACGGGCAATCTCCGCGCGGCGGACGGGCGGCGCTTCGGCTACCAGGTCACTTTTTTCCGGCAGGGCATCCGCGCGCCGGGCGAACGCGCGGCGGCAAAATCGCGATTCGTCGTGGACGATTTGAAGTTCGGCCACTTCACGGTGACGGATGTGACTGCGGGCGCCTTTCACTTTTCCCAGCAGATCCTCCGTGGCGCATTCGGCGAGGCGGGTTTCGACGACGCATCGCGACTGGCGTGGCTCGGCGACTGGTCGCTCAGCAAGGGCGACGACGGAACGATGAAGTTGCGAGCGAGCGAAGGCGGGCGCGTGCTGGAGCTGAATCTCGAAAACACCAAGCCCTGGGCAGTGCATGGCGAGGACGGCGTGAGCATCAAGGCCGCGGAACCGGGGCACGCATCGCACTACTATTCCGCCACGCGGATGCGCTCGCGCGGCACTCTGCAGATCGATGGCCGCACGATTCCTGTCGAGGGTGAGAGCTGGTTCGACCATGAGTGGGCGACGAACCAGCTCGCGCCGGGGCAGTCGGGCTGGGACTGGTTCAGCGTGCAGTTCGACGACGGAACAGAGCTGATGATTTACCAGCTCCGGAAAAAGGACGGCACCGTGGATGGCGCGTCGTCGGGATCGTTCATCGACGCCGATGGGCGCGTGCGGCATCTGCGCCTCGACGAGTTGCAGCTCAAGCCGACGCGTTTCTGGCAGAGCCCGAAGACGGGAGGAAAATATCCGGTCGGCTGGCAGCTCGCCGTGCCATCGCTCGGCATCGCGGTCGAGGTCACGACGCCGGTAGATTCACAGGAACTCGCGCTGAGCCCGATTGCTTACTGGGAAGGGATGATCGACGTCCGCGGCAAGCGCGCCGGAAAACCGGTGAGCGGCCACGGCTATCTGGAACTGACCGGCTACGCAGGCGACATAGTGGGCCTTTCCGCGCCGGAATAGCGGAGCCGAACCACCGTCCCGGGGGTTCGGAGTTTGGATTCCGATCCACAAGTATCTCTCTGTGTCCATCGTGCCTCTGTGGTTTGCCCGGCCGTCGTGAAGGTCC
>Ga0105048_10011583_pt1 | contig 13903 bp, 13 predicted proteins | sample MAT05_FD_78382 | JGI IMG/M metagenome (GOLD analysis project Ga0105048, IMG submission 78382) | Freshwater microbial communities from Lake Fryxell liftoff mats and glacier meltwater in Antarctica - MAT-05 | ecosystem: Environmental > Aquatic > Freshwater > Ice > Liftoff microbial mat | place...
CGACAACGTCGACGCGTTGAATACGCGCTACAGCGAGCAGAAGGAGCGGCGGCAGCACGGCGTGCTGAAGCCCGCGTTGGGCGTCTCTCCGAAGGAATAGGGGTGCCTTTGAATCCCGTCCTCACCTCCGAAAATCTCAGTGCACCCTGAGCTTGACCGTCCCCTTACCGAATGTAAGAATTCATCTCAGGAGTAAGGAATGGCGACCGCGACCGTTACGAGTAAGGGACAAATCACGATCCCCCAACAGATACGAAAGGTTCTGCGGGTAGAGCCAGGGGACCAGGTGGATTTTGTGGTGGACGAGGCGGGGCAAGTCCTCGTCAGAGCGAGCACGGCCGACATCGCGGAGCTCAAGGGCCTCCTGCGTCGAGCTAAGCGCCGGCCCGTGAGCATCGAAGAAATGGATGCGGCGATCCTCGCGCAGCATCGGAAGCGTCGATGATTGGCGTCGACACCAACGTGTTGGTTCGCTACCTCACCCAGGACGATCCGGCGCAGGCGAGAAAAGCCAACGAGCTCATCGGCGAAGTGTCTGCCGATGGAGTTCGATTGCATGTGGACGTCATCGTGCTGTGCGAGCTCACATGGGTTCTAAAGGGCGCGTACGGATTCGACCGAGCGACCATCGCGAGCACGCTCGGGCGAATGCTCGACACGAGTCAGTTTGCCTTCGACGACAAGGATTTGATACGCGAAGCCCTCTCGGCTTTCAATCGTGGAGCAGGTGATCTGGCAGATTGCGTGATCGGTGCTCGCAATCGCAAGAACGGTTGCGACCACACGCTCACGTTCGACCGTGCCCTCAAAAAGAACCCTCTGTTCAAGGTTCTGTGATTTGCATCAAACGACGTTATTTGTTGCTCAACTTCTAGACTAAAATAGCCATTCAGGCCTTCAGTTCAGCGAGCAAGCCCTTGGGCAGCGAAGGATCGCCGAAATCATCGAGCGGAGCGCCTGCCTTGGTAAGGCCGACAGCTGTGCCAATCGTGTTCAACAGCTGGTTGTGGTTTTCGCCATCGGGCAGCTTCACGTACGCGTTCTGTTTGAAGTAGCCATTGCAGCTGCCGGCAAGGATAAACGGGCAGTTCTGCGAGCCGTGTGCAGGCCCCGTGGCAAGATCCGAGAACCAGACCGCCAACCCGGCATCCAATAGCGTGCCGCCGCCTGGCAAAGGATAGGCTGACAGCTTGTCGAGCAAGTATTTGAAGGTTTGCGCGAAGTAGCGATCGATCTTGTGATGCATGACATCGGCCCCGACGATCTCGGTTCCATCTCCACCGTTGGACAAAATGCGGTGCGAAATGTAGTGGAAATTTTCAAAGCGTTCGGCGGGATTGTCGGGATTCAAGAAACGGGAGCTGGAATCATTGCCTTCGCCAAACTGGATGGCAACGGAGCGCGTGTAGCCGCAAGCAACGGCCATGGCGGCAACATCCATGTGCATTTTAGCAAGCTTCATGCGCTCTTCGCCGTTCGAATCGGTGAGGATGGATTGGCCGCCATCCAAGACCTTCTCGGCATCGAGCGAAAGCTGACAACCCAGCGACACTTCGAGCTCTCGAATGCTGGAGAGATGCAGATCTAAGCGATCTTTGTCTGTTTTGCTCAGCCGAGGTTGTTTGAGCAGCCGATCGAGTTGCGCTCGCACCAGATCGTTCACGCTCTTCTGTCGCTTCATCAGAAGCGTGCTCGCATCGGGCATCGCAGCCGACGTCCCACCCGTAATCGTGTTGTAGGCCTGCAGCGGATCGGCCACGGAAGCGCGCCGTTGATTCGGGCCACGGTAGGAAAGACACGCTCCGCCCAGCCAACCGCCGGCTGGGCCCGCATACAGAAACAGCGAATCGCGGCCGCCCGGATTGAGCTCGCGCCCAATCCGATGATCGATGGACTCGCCATTCGCCTCGGAATCACCTCCCGCATCAGCAACGACCGGCCCCTGCGCCGTTAAGCTCTGGAGCGCGCCTCGGGCGTGGCCATCGCCATAGGGAAAATCCTTCATGTTGCAGTTGCCCACCACCAAGAGCTTAGAGGCGTAGGCGTTGAGCTCTTCCAACGCACGGCCTTGCAAATTGGCGGGCGTGAGCGCGCCGGTATTCATCGGCCAGAAACGCTCCGGCTCACTATGCTTTACGGTGCCGTTCAGAGTGTAGCTCTGGGCTGACGCAACGCCGTTAGCTTGACGAAAGAAGATGGCAAAAGTTTCGTTGGCTCCAGCAGCCACAGCCTGCTTCGAGAAGCTCTCCAAGAGCGGCATGCCGAGCGCGACGCCACCCAACCCTTGAAGCACAATTCTGCGTCCGTATCTCATGGAAGCTCCACAATGCTGCGAGCGAGGAAGGTTGGCGACTGGGTGAGCTGGACCATGAGTTCCTTCACCGCGGCCTTGTTGTTGAGTGAACTGTCCCGGAGGTGTTCTGTCAGTGCCTGATCCAAGGGTGCGCTCGCTCTGCCGAGCATGAACTCAAGCAAGTGCGCGCCGAAACAGGCGTGAGCTTCAGGGCTGAGCGCGAGACCCTGCGTGAGCTCAATGGCGTTCTTGACGGCAAGGGTTTGCGCGCCCAACTTTGCCATGGCTGTAGTGTCGACGGGGACGCCGTTGTCCTGTGTCCGGAATGCCCCGACGGCGTCGTAGCTTTCAAAGGGAAAACCCAGTGGATTGATGATGGCGGCATGGCAGCTGGCGCAAGCACTGCCCGGCACTTCGGTGTGATCAGAAACGTTCGCTCGGTTCGTCTTCGCGCCGGCGGCAGGCAGCGGAGGGATCGCGATCGCTGGCGCTGAGATGCTTTGACACAGCAGCCGATTCGCTATGAATGCCCCCCGATGGATGGGGTCGGGATTTTCACTGGTAGCTCGCGCCGCCAAAAATCCAACCTGCGTCAAGATGCCGCTGCGCTCAGCTGAGTTCAACATTGCCGGCACCCAGTCGCTCGTGAACGTCCCGGAAAGCCCGTACAGCTTGGCAAGATCAGCATTCACCGAGGTTTCCGGAGTCGTCACCAGGTCGGCGAAGCTACCAGGATTTTCAAACAAGCTGCGCTCAAGGAAGCGGTTGTTTTCCTCGATCGCGAGCTGTGCGAGCCCGGCTGGAGCATTCGGAAAAGCTTTGCTCGAAGGATTGATAGAAGAGAAGTGTTGTTGATCGAACAGCTCGGTGCCAAAGGTCCTCAAGCTGGCACGCGCTCGCGGATCAGCCAGCAATCGGCGAGCCTCAACTGCCACCGTGTTCGCATCCAGGACCCCAGCTGCCGTTTGTAGCAAGCTCGCGTCCGGCATCGAATTCCAAAGTGAGTAAGAAAGGCGACTCGCCACTTCGAACGACCCAAGCGGGATCAGCTTGCCTTGCTGGACAGTGCTCGTTTCGACCCGATACAGGAAGTCGGGCGCCTGAAGGAAGGCTTCTAACAGCAACCTCACACCCGATTTGAAGGGATCGCTCACGTCCGCGTAGGCGCCAGGCGCGGTGTCGTACAACGCCTTGTACTCCGCGGCTTCCGTGGGAGTGAGTGGCCGACGAAAGGCTTTGAGCCCGAATGCCTCAATGAACGCCTGCGCTTGGGTGGCCTGCTCCCCCGCAACCGAAGGCAGGATCTTGGCCAGCCGCGCGTCGTCGGCCACGACGTAGGCAGCAACAGCCTCGGCTGCATCTTGATACGACTTCCAAAGAGCTTGATCGACCACGAAGCTGCCGCCTGCCCGATCAAAAAGGAACCCAGCCTGACGTGGATCGGCTCGGAAATTCTTCGCGTGGCTCACTGCTGTTGCGATCTGCAGCAGCTCGTTCACGGTATTGGTCCATTGCAAATGACTGAGGCGAGGCGCACGTGAATCTGGGGACGGCAATTCCTCTCCGGGTGCGGCAACCACGGTTGGTTGCGTTCCACCACTGCTCCCACTGCTCCCACCCGACCCCGATCCCGAACCGCTAGTCGCAGCGGAAGCATTGGGGGCGTGTGGCCGGCCACCGTTGGACGCCAGCTCTCCCGAGCAGGCATTGAGCACGGCTAGACTTACGCCAAAGAAGAATAGCCGGGAGTTCGATTTACAGACGTGAACTACCAGATCGTGCCTCCATGACGCTCACTCGCAGCGAGCCGGCTCTGCGGCTCCGATTCATGCGAAAGTCCAGATTAACCCAACTTGCTACGTTTTGCCTCCAGCAAGTTCGATCATTTTTATGTGTGAAATCACGGCAACATCACTGAACCACCGTCGCTGATGCACTCTCACGCCAACATTCCAGAACCGCCGCTCCCGCTGCACACATCGCCCCCGGGCGCGCACATTGCCGCCGAATGCGCGCTACTTAGCAACAAACGCTGGCAGTTGTAAGCTACCGTCTGATTGTAGCTTGGCCGCCATCCGCCGTTCGAAACGAAGCACGAGGCCCCAGGCATTTCCTTGATTCGTGCCGAGCGCTACCAACACCTCCGAGCGCCCTTTCTTGAGCTCCACTTTTGCAAACGATTCATCCAGAGAAACCGGATTCGTGCCCTTCGGATCAAAGAACACCTCGCGCTTGTTCAGCCAGATCTTGATGGGCCCATCGTAGCCCAACCACAAGCGGCCACGCATCTTCTCGGGCGCCTCCAGCTGCATTCGGAAATAGACCAGCCCATCCCCAGAATGAGCCTGAATTTCAGGGCGAACTGAGAGAAACACGCCAAGCGCGGAGGGGCCAAAATGGCGGCGTTTGAAGCCAAGCTTCGGCTGATTGGCGGGGTACTTCAAGCCGTGCAGCTGTGCGCAACCCGGCAGAATCCGGCTCACCTCCACATCATCCGCAAATTCAGTGAGAAACCTGGGCTTGCCGAGTGGCACGGGTCCGAACGCTGGCAGCGCCTTGTCCTTTTCATCCACGATGTTGCAGTAGGGATCGGTCCCGTAACCGTAGGCTAGAAAGAGCCCCGAGACATCCACGGCGGTCCGGTTCGTCGTGAGGATGACCTGATTCTTATCAAGCGATGTCTTCACGACAGCATTCAGTTGCGCCTTGCGGGTGTGCAACGAAAACCCAGCTGGCCTCGACCCACTCTTGAGGCCTCCCGCCACCGAATTGAACTCAATCTCAACATTCGCGAGGCCGGAATCCGAATCTTTGATCACACGAAATTTGCCCAGGCTGATCGGCGAATCCTCCGTAGTTCTCCCGGGCAAAATCGAGAGCGCCGCGGCAGCTGAACGCCTCCCCAGCCGTTCCATGGCCATCCCGCTCACGTGAATGGAATCATCCAATTCCAAATCGATCGCTGGCACCGTCGCCGTGTGAGCAACCAACGAGGGAAGCAGACGCTGACTCTCACGAATACTGGACCACTTCGCGGCGTCCAGATCTTCGTACACAAACCGCGAAAGCTGCACGACGACGAACGGCAGCTTAGAATTCTTCGAATCCTTGCGAAATGCCCCGATCAAACGCTGCATGCGCGGCGTATAATTCTCAACATCTTCAAGCTGATTCGTATCCGAGCAACCTTGGTACCAATAGATCCCGGAAAGCCCACCGCCATTGAGCTTGAGCTTATGGATCGCTGCGCCGTACAAGCTCGCGTCCCCTAGTGCAGAAAGGCTTGGATCCCACTGCGCCATGCTCGTGCCGCCGTGCGCGCAGGCGAGCAAGCCAATCGGGATCCCAGTTCGCTGGTACAATTCCTGCCCAAAAGCCACGCCTGGGCCCACTCCAAGGTGAGCGGGTCGCGCCGGCGCCCGTCCGCCGTGAAGCTGATGGTGCACGCGAACGAGTGACTTATCCAGCTCGTGCAGCGGATCTTCCGCAGCTCGCCACTGATGGTCCATGTAGAAGGCCCGAACGGGTGCCATCGCAGTGGAGCGCCCCGCCATCCAACCAGCACCTTCCATATTGGACTGACCGGCCAGAATCCAGACATCGCCGACGAAGATGTCGTCGTAGCGATCAGACACCAGGCTTTTGCCGCGCGCATCCAGCGCGCTCAACTGAATGCTGTAAGGACCACCCACAGGTACTCCGCGCAAAGTGAAGGCAAAGCTCCCCAGCTTCAGCTTAACCGCATGCCCCGCATCCAAGCTGACCAGGACGCGCTTCCCTTTCGTGACCCGCACGGCAATGGCCTGCGCCTCACCGCTCTCCACCCGTCCCGTGATCGGTTGCTCGGTCAGATCGCCCTTTCGGCGCTGCATCACCATCCCACTGAACAAGCCCGAATCGATCTGGATCATGCCTTTTCCTCGGTGGCTCCCATAACCTCCGAAAGCGCCAACTGTCCAGAAAAACGTAGGCATTTGCCGCGCACCTGCGGAGGGCCTACAACGATTGGCAACGAGGCAACCGTGAAACTCTTTGTCGTGGATGGCACCTTTGAATTGTTCCGGGCGTACTACTCTTTTCCGCCAAGCAAGACCCAAGCGGGCCAAGAAGTAGGCGCCGCGCGCGGCTTGTTTAGAAGCCTGGTGGCGTTGCTCCGCAATCCCGAAGTGACGCACGTTGCCTGCGCTTTCGACCATGTCATCGAATCGTTTCGTAATGAGCTGTTTCCTGGCTACAAAACAGGCGAAGGCATCGATCCTGCTCTCTTCGCCCAGTTCGAGCTGGCTGAGGAGGTCAGCCGCGCGCTCGGTATTGTCACCTGGCCGATGGTCGAGTTTGAGGCGGACGACGCGCTGGCGACTGCTGCCGCCCGCTTTGCCAACTCCGTCGATCAAGTCGTGATCTGTTCGCCCGACAAAGATCTTTGCCAGTGCGTCCAGGGCGAACGCGTTGTTTGCTTCGATCGGATGCGCGAACGCACCTTGAATGAAGCGGGCGTGATCGAGAAGTTTGGCGTCGCGCCGAGTTCGATTCCCGACTACCTCGCGCTCGTCGGCGATAGCGCTGATGGCATCCCAGGTATCCCGCGCTGGGGTGCAAAATCCGCAGCCAGCCTGCTCGCGCACTACGGCAAGCTCGATCAAATCCCGACGCAAGCGAAACTGTGGTCCGTGAAGGTGCGGGGAGCCGAGAATCTGGCTCTAGAGCTCGCCGCGCAGGCCGAAGCCGCGAAGCTGTACCGAACGCTCGCCACGCTGCGCTACGACGCACCCATTCAAACGGATCTGGAGGAGCTCCGTTGGCTCCGACCGGACCAGGAACGGCTCAGCATCCTGGAGCGTCAATTGGAAGATCTGAGCCTCAGCGAACGCGCCAACAGTCTTCAGGCCATCCAACGCCACTGAAAACTGGGTTTCCCCAGCGTTCCTTGCTATCCTCGGCCGCTATGTTGCGCACAATCATCGGGTTCGGAACTCTCGCAGCAGTTAACCTAACTGTGTCATCATCCTTCGCCGCATCGCTCCCATTGGCGCCACTCAATTTGGAGCTCCCCGCACTGGGAGCGCTTTATCCGCCCAGCTATGCGCAGCAATCGGATCTGAACGCTGGAGGCCTGCGTCCCCCGCCTTCGGTACAAAGCGATCCGTTCGCACCGCCAAGCGGCGAAACGGCTGCGGATCTCGAACACTCCGACGAAGAAGACTCCGGACGAGGCCTAGAATTCCTGTGGCTCAATGGGGAAATCGGCCTGCAGCACCTCGGCTTACAAACCTTCAGCTCTAAAGATCTGCTCGACACTAAAGTGGTGAGCTCTACGCAAACTGGGCTCGTGTATGGAGCAGGCGCTGGAATTCGGCTGCTGTTTCTCACCCTGGGCGGCCGCTTTCGCTTGGGCAATTTCTCTGACTATCAAGTGTGGACGCTCAACGCAGAAGCTGGCTTCCGTATCCCGATTGGCTCGATTGAGCCCTATATCACGCTAGGTGGCGGCTACGCATCGCTCGGCGCCTTCGACTCCAAAAACGTGGGAGCCGGGCTGAATAGCGCGGGCGTGGATGTCACGGGGTACAACGTGCGCGGTGGCGGTGGTCTCGACATCTATCTTGGCAATGTGGTCTCAGTCGGAGCTTCGGTCACCGGAGATATTCTCTTCCTTTCGCGCCCCGGTGTGGATCCAACCAAGCTTGCCGCCACTACAGGTACCGTGCAGCCCGGGCAAATGGGAACAGCCGCCCAGGGCCAAGCCCTCGCCAGTGAAGTCTACGCCGCAGATGGCTCCAGCATTGGCGGTGGCGCCACCTTCACCGCTGTTCTAGGCCTGCACTTCTAAGCCGCTATGGCCAAGCTGTTGAAAGCACGAGCTTTGAGCGTGGCCGCGTGAACCTCGCGTTGGGGCTTTTGCTTGGGCTCTTGCCGCTAGCCAGTGCGGCCTGGTTGTGGAGTCAGATCAGCCACACTCAGCGCTTTTTGCGCCGTGTACTCGTCGCGGTAACGGTGGCGGGCGCGTTGCTGGGAGCGCTCAGTTTTCATCTGGAGCGGCTGCTCTTGGGCTGGGCGGAGTTGCCCACCCATCTGGAAACAGCCCCGTTGGGCGCCGGCCTTTTGGCTATATTTCTGGTCAAAGCACCGCTTCAAGAAGGTCTCAAAGTGCTCCCGCTGTGGCCACTCTTCGCGACGGGTCGCATCATGAATGCCCGCGCCGGCGTGTTGTATTCAGCCGTAGCAGCCGCAGGTTTTGCGAGTACTGATGCGGTCTTGGGAGTTGCGTTCGCCCAGAATCTTGGGCTCGCGCTGGCGCGCGGACTATTCGCAGTCTCGGGGCATTTGTTTTTTGCGGGTCTGTGGGGTTCGGCGCTTGGCTTTGGGGGTCAGCAAAGGGGGCGCTGGTTCGCCCTAGCCTGGCTCGGCGCCACGTCGCTCCACGGGCTTTTCAGTTACCTTGTGTTTGCGCGTGGCCCGGGCGTGCTACTGCTCTGCATCCCGCTGGTGCTCTTCATGGCCGTGCTAGCCTATGCCGCACTTCGCGACGTGGCGCCCGAGGCTGTACTGCTTCCCGAGGCTCTTCGCTCCTGGACGCTTCAGGCGCCCTCGCTGAGCCAGATGCGCGGAGCCCTCAAGCGCCAGAAGGAGCCACTCGCCTTGTTCTGGATTGCGGTCGGCGTCTTCGTCACCTTCGGGGTCATGCTGGGGTTCGTGGCGATGGCGGTGTACGTGGGGCGCCAAATGGGCGTGGATTTTAGCCTGGCTGATGAGGCCGACGTCCGCTCCTCGAGCCCACTGGTGCTGCTCGGCGGAGCCCTCTTAGGCGCTTTTCCAGCTGCTGGCTTTCTGGTCGCGCGCGCGAGTGGTCGGGCAACCATCCTCGAAGCCGCCATTGCCACGGGTATCGCGATCACGCTCTTGATAGTCGTGCTTTCGATCACGGCCCCGATCGCGGTCGTCTTCGCCCTCGCCGTGGCGCCCGTTGCCTTCACGTTAGCTTGTGGCGGCGCTTGGTTCGGCGTTTCACACTAAACGCAGCTTCAGGTTTCTTTCTGAAAGAACAACGCCCGCCGAGCCACCCCGGTGAGCGGCCAAATATAGTTGCGCTCGAACGCGAGCGGCCAGCCTGAAAGCGCGGGAGCTTCGGCTTTGGCCAACAAAACCCACACGCCCCGCTTGGCCAAGCGTGCCCCCTCCGGCAGCCATTCAACCGGCGGCAACGTGGCCCGCGCCACCGCAACATCACAGCTCTCCGCTGGCAACTCGCTGCTGCGACACCGCTCCACTTTCACATCCAAGCGCCCGAGCGCCACCAGGCTCGTCCTCAGAAAAGCCACCCGCTTATCGCGCGGCTCACACAGCTGGAGCCCCAAATCCGGCCGAATCAGCCCCAGCGGGATCCCCGGTGCACCGCCACCCGAGCCAACATCCAACCAAGCATCGCTCGCTTCACTTGATGGCGCCATCCCGAGCACCAACGCATCCGCGAGCGTCAAATCCACCAACTCGTCCGCATCGCGCGCGGCCGTCAAGTCAACGCGACTGTTCCAAGTAACCGTGAGGTCCAGAAACTGACAAAGCTGCTCGCACACAGCATCCGGCAAGGCTGCCTCAGGCGAGAGCTCTTGCCAAACGCGACCGATGCGCGAGCGCCAATTCGAACCAAGCGGCGTGAGCGAGGAACTCAGTGCTCAAATCCCGCCGGAGCCTGCGGCGCCAGCATTACCACCGGAGCCGGAACCACCTGTACCACCTGTACCACCTGTACCACCTGTGCCACTCGCACCACCCGTGCCACTCGCACCACCCGTGCCGCCTGGGCACGCTGGGCCACTTCCGGGGGTGGGGGTCACCGAATAGATGACACTCGCAGGAACCGTCTCGAACGTCATCGATTGGCCAGGCTTGGTCCACCGGATCTCCCAGTGATCATCCGGACCACCACCAGCTCGGTGGAAGAAGTCGAAGTAATAGTAATTGTCCTTCGCCATCGCCACGGCTTGCGATTTTTGCCCAGGCACGTTGAAGGTGCCGGCCACTGTGTAGTCTTCGACGAAGGCAACCCCCTTGGCCTTGCTCGGAAGAGACGTCGTTTCACCGAGGATGATAAACTTACTGATGTAAAGCTGACCGGCTTGGTCGGAATCTACCCAGAATGTGTAGTCGCCTGTGGCGGGCGCTTTGATGAATCCGCGAACACGTTCGCCATAGTTGTCCCCAAAATCATTGAACTTTGTGGCGTTATCCAGGGCATGGCCACGAAGACCGCCCTGGATCGGTACGCCTCGAAAGGTGGCATTATCGGGGAACTTCGGCGAGTATTGACAGGAGGTGATGCTCGGGATCTGGTCGCTACGGTCGGGGTAATTCGCGCCTGTGGGAGCCTCCCAAAACTCGCGGTACGCTTCGCCCGCTTTAGCGAGGTTGATCGCAACGTTGCCAGCACAGCCGTTAACCGGGCCGCAGCCCCGGTCACCCGAGTCCATCCCTGAGGCGTCGACGCTCCCGGGATCTGGAAACGCAATACCTCCAGTTCCTCCAGCCATCATTGCCCCCCCTGCACCGCCTGAAGCTCCACCTGTTCCGTCTGTCGCTTTGCCGCCTGTTCCGCCAGCCGCTTTACCACCCGTGCCACCAGCGATCGCGCCGCCAGCGCCGCCTGTTCTAATCGTGCCCCCAGAGCCACCAGCCGTACTTCCCCCGGTGGTGCCTGTATCGCCACCCAGCTCTCCACCACGCGGCGCACTCGGTGTCGGCGAGGAGCAAGCATAAAAAACTGCTAAACTAGCGCACCCCGAAGCAACCCAAGTAAGCTTTCTTGCCATGACACCCGGAACTATGCCCGATGCCATTAACCAGCGTCAAGCCGCATGACACTGCACGGTTAACGACAGGAGAAACGCCAACGTGATGAGCGAACTCATGCGTGGCTCGCTCCGGTACCAGGCCCCAGAGCTGGGCCAAACCAGTCGCAACTTACCTGAGGATAATGCCGCAGTTCGAAAAGGTGATGTTCGTCGTGGCCTTGAAATTGGAAGTCGTCGTGCGGCGCTCGGCGTGGAAAACGTTGAGATCGTACTCACTGTTCTCGACTAACCCAAGCGTGTCCAGCATGACCGATCCCATCTCCTGAGAGTGAAGGCCGCCTACGTCAACTGCCAGCTTTTTATCGATGAATACCCAAACATCATCATCACCAAAGAACGAGAATACCTGGCCCTTCTTGTAGATGAACTTGGTGTTGAGCTCGAAGGTGAAATGGTAGTTATGAAGAGGCGCAACGTTGCCGACTCCAGCGGCATCCTTGTTTTCCCCCCACGGCTTATCCAGCGCCTGCGTCCCCATCCCATCGATCGGGAAAAAACTGGTGGACGCGTACTCCGTGGACCCATCGGCTAAAACTGTCTTGACCAGCGAGGCCGTCACGGGCGGAGCGTCTAAGTCCAACTGAATTGTGGCGTTGGCAGGATGAGCCGTGCTGTACCAAAGCTTGAAATTGTCGGCCGACGTGAGCTGAGGAGATCCAGGCGGTTGTGGAGAGGCGTACACCGGCGAGCCATCCGCTCCTAAATTCGGCATCACCAGCCCTTTGGTGATCCCCTCGCCAGTGAACTCTTCGAAGTCCGCGTGGGGATTAACCGTGGACTCCTTCGAATTGAAGTCTCGGACAATCCCGATCAGCTTCGGATTACAATCGCCAGTGCCCACGGGTTTCCCGACGCCCACTGTGGGATCGAACGCGGTGTTGCCTGGAGGGGGCAGAACCACCGTGCCCTTGGATCCACCGGTGCCGCTTCCGTTGCCCCCGGAGCCGGATGCTACGGCGACCGGCAAGGCAGAGGATGAGTTGTCATTGGAGGTCGCGGAGCACGCGCCTAAGGCGCTGCTGAATGCGAGAAGGCTCAGGGTGTTGACAAGGGATTGTGCTGTTCTCATAAGGTCCTCGCGGCAACGAACTCGAAAACTCGTAAGTGGGTTTGATTTGGGGGGCGTTTGCGTGGAGCTGGCGGAAACCGCAAACCGCTAACCCTGTTTTGAACTCTTCTGGCACTTTTCGCAACCCTCTAAATTAAGTTGCGCTGTGCCTTGATTCCGTCTCGGGCGGCGGAATCGGCTGGGCCTTAGCCTCAACTGGTTAATTGCGAACTCAGCACGAAGGCGGAAAGTAGCACTAACTGGCCATCTCAAGCAATCGCCTTGTTTCTCCTCTCCACAAGGCTAAGCCGAGGCGCTGCTCCCCTTGGCTCGCGCAGGTGTCAACTGCGCAGGTGTCAGCTGCTCGGAGCGCGCTGACGCACTGCATCCTTCAGCAGTTCGCGCCAAAAATAGCCAATCCGCCGCCTCCGTATCGACGCCCACCCTCCCCGACCCTAGCCTCCCACCCTAAGAAACCAGCCAACAGGAAACCAGTCATGCTCTACGACATCACCATCCTCCAATTTCAAAAAGCCCTCCAAAACTTGAGCGAAATCCTAGCGAAGACAGCGACCCAGGCCAGCGCCAAGCAGCTCGATATCGAAGCGCTCCTCCAGGCTCGCCTGGCCCCGGACCAATTCCCGCTTATGCGGCAGCTGCAGATCGCTTGCGACACTGCAAAGCTGGGAGCGTCACGCGTCACTGGCAAGGAAGCGCCCACACACGCCGACACTGAAAAGACCGTGGCTGAGCTCCAGAGCCGCATCGAGAGCGTTGTCGCGTACCTCGGAACCTTCTCGGCTGCAGACTTTAACGACGTCGCCGAGCGCCGCGTGAGCCAACCCCGCTGGGAAGGAAAATACCTAACCGCCAATGAGTTTGCGATTCAACATATGATTCCAAACTTCTACTTCCACGCAACCACCGCTTACGCGATCCTGCGGCACAACGGGATCGACGTTGGCAAGAAGGACTATTTGGGAGCGTTGCCGTTTAAAGAGCCGAGCTGATTGAGTTACTAGGATCGACTACCCGCCCGACGAACAATGCCGTTTCAGAGTTCGGTTCCCAGATCATGAAGAAGAATGGGCGATTAATGCGCATCACGGTGGGAGGGGGACGGCCGCCACTAATGGGGATAATCATTGAAGCGGCCGTCGCCGCGGCTGCCTCTATGCCAGACTCTCTCACTCGGACGAGGGCGAGATGGAAGATGTCGTCCACGCACAAGTCTGTCTCGTCCGTAATGCCCTTGAAATTGGCGCGGTCGTCAAACATTTTGCTCGCGCCTCGCTCTCGCAGGAATGCTTTGAGCGACGTGCTGCTTTCGACCGTGTAGCGGGGTAACTCCACCAGAGCTTGCATGGGCACTGCTTGCTTTAGCAGTTCAGTGATCCGCGCGGCACTCAGCGATTTTTCGAAGCTTAGGAGGCTTTCTTGTTTCGGCACCATGAAGATGGTCTCCAATTGGCCGCCGGCTGCGCCGAGGAATAGGATGTCTAGCGCGGGAGACGCTAGGGCCCTTACCTCCTTTGTCTCGCGCGTGAGAGAGCCTTCTTGCAGGATCACCGGGATCAAGCCGCGGGTTTGCCGGCTTGTCCACTCATTGATGGTGGCGACAGCACTCCTCGGCTCATCCTCAGAGTCCAGTTGAAACGCGCTAGCTCCATACTGGGTGCGGAGGACGTTAAGGAACGCATGTTTTGGGGTCAA
>Ga0105048_10011586_pt1 | contig 13901 bp, 11 predicted proteins | sample MAT05_FD_78382 | JGI IMG/M metagenome (GOLD analysis project Ga0105048, IMG submission 78382) | Freshwater microbial communities from Lake Fryxell liftoff mats and glacier meltwater in Antarctica - MAT-05 | ecosystem: Environmental > Aquatic > Freshwater > Ice > Liftoff microbial mat | place...
CCTCTTCCACCAATGGGGAAACAGCACTGCAACAGGAGATGAGTCAACTTTGGACTGAGTGTAAGTCGCAGTCGAACGAGTTTGATTTGAGTTGCCTAGAAATGCGAAAGCTGCACCGAGATAATCCTGACGTTGTAAATCCAGCCGCAAATAGAGAAGCGCAAAAACTGATCCGACAATCAGAATTGATGAGTGAGGAATTCGAGCCACTTGTTGAGAAGCTGAATAAAGAGACGGCTGAAATTGAGAAGTCCAACAAAGAGGCGGCTGAACGTGAAGCACAAGGCAGAGCGAATCCTTAAATCCCTATCCCGCCTCGGTAGCTGGGGCTGTTGCGCATGGAACGATTCATGCGCTTTTCGGTTTCTTGCGATGTAGTCGTCAAGCCACGCTGGAACTGCTCTTCGCTGATGTAACGAACTGAATTTATTTCTGTAACGCTGTACTCAACCTTGATAGGTTCCCGACTGCCGCCGCTCTCTGACTTGCTGGAATAGTCTTTATAGGTGGCGCGATCGCTACCAACCATTCCACCCTTATCGAATGACCCCATATTGATTGAACGCATCGTTGCAGATCCGTATTTTTGGACGGACGATCGCTGCATAATGTACTCGCCAGGGTTCACCCTAGCAACATGCTGATCCGGTTTCCCACTGAACCTACCAGGGATTAATCCACCGTTGTCGAATGACCCTAGCAACCCGATACCACTGGAGATAAGGGAAGATATATCACCACCGCCGCCGCTAGACTTCCCTCCGCCCATGAATGCTTCAAACAATTGACTGCCAGCCCATTGCACCGCCATGTCTGCAAGGCTAGAAATGATAGTGCTAAAGAATGAATCAAAGACCTGCTCCAGATTGGTAGTGCCTTGAGCTAATCCAGCGACGCTTTGCCCTAACCCTTGGAAGGCTTGGAACGCGGTTTGGTTCATGGTTGTGGCTAAGTCAGGGAACTGATTCGACAGATTCTGGAAGCTCACCTCAGACAAGGCTATAGCTTCTTCTCTCATCTTGGTAAAGACGCTTGGATCAAAGCCAGCGGTACCCAACTGCTGCTGCTCTAGTTGATTGATGCTAGTGAGTCTAGTTTGCAGTTCACTAACGAGTTCAAGCTTACCTTGAAGAAACTGCAACAGATTCGCTCCAAATACATCGCCTTGAGTATTCAAGCTCTCCAGCTGCGCCCCCGTCAAAGCTTGCTCTGATTCTTTATTGAATTGCCTTAGCAGTTCAATCTGTTCAACGTCAATGAGTTGCAGTTTGAGATCTCGATTGACAGACAAAGCATCAAACCTGTCTTTGAGATTGTCGAGTTGCCCGGTCGCCACTTCCAACTGCAATGGGTCTATCACCGAGCCAGCCGCCAACGCTTCAGCCTTCAGTCTTTCAATGCCTCCAGAGATTTTAGCTATCTCACTAACGATCGCTCCTGACTCACTCTCGAAGGAGCGGACTAACTCCATTCGTTGCGATCGCCCTTGCAACATTGCCGCTAACTGTGGATCTTTGACTAGTCCAGCTTGTTGCTGAATCTGCAAATCTTCAGTCTGCTGACTAAGTGCTTTTAGTTGCTCTCTACCAGTGGCTTCTAAGTTTTCAATGATGGCATTGCGGCGATCGCTTAGGATGCGTTGCTCCCTGTCTCTTGCCACTCCAATCTGATCGATCTGAGATTCATATTGAGCGATCGCTGCATCCATGCCAGGGACAAGTTCTTTCAATGGAGCAAGGGTCGGATCATCCAGGATTGCTTGTCTAGTTGCCTTGAGATTATCCAGACTATTAGTGGCATCATTGATTGTCAGACTCATTGCTCTGGTGGTAGATTCAACGTCTCTCGAATCTGTGGTGAGTTGCTGAAGTGCGGACGCGATCGGGCTATCTCCAAACGCCGCTAGGATTGAATCTTGATAGCGTTCGTTATACTGCCGGGTTTCATCAATCAAAGTCCTTTGAGCTTCTTCTAACTTTTGGCGGCTGGCTTGCATCTTCTGGCGCAGGGCGATCGTGCTGCCCTCGTTCTGAGCTTCCATTCGACTCATGATTGAATCGGTTTGCTGGGCAATGGCAGCACCATATTGAGTTAAGGCTGGATCGATGGCGCTAGTGTTTGCACCTGGCGTATTGATAGTCGTTCCATTACCACCACCACCGCTGCCAAGCCTACTCGCTAATTCAGCGCTCATTCCTTCCCATTTGGCATAAGCGTCAGGATGCCCCGATCGCTGTGTAGCTTGGGCTGCCTGAGTCACTGACATTGAGCCTCTATCTTTAATATCAAGCAATCCTGGGTTAGAACCCGCCCCTTGGAAGAACGATCTGGCAGAATGTTCAGGATTCATGATTTGGGCATTAGTGCCCCAATCCATTGAGGAACGTTGTTGGAATAAGCCGACAGAATCGCGATCGCCCCCAGTCAGATTTACTAGGCTTGACTCTTGCATTGCTGTGGCGATCGCGATTTGAATATCCCGTGGCGACACGCCCAAATCCCGTCCTACTTTGGCAATGATGGCAGCGTTGCGCACTTGTTCCTCATTCAGTGTCACACCGCCATAATTTCCGGCACCGATAGCTGCGGATGAAGCACTCATGGATGTGGCGGGTGGTGTTGATGCATTGCCCACATCTCCACCCGCTGCCGCAAAAGCATTAGGTCGAACAGCGACGAACCCAGTCATGTCAAAAGTATCTAGCGGTCGATGGCGAACTGGGGCGCTTGATGTAGAACGATCTACCATCATGCCGTTGCCTGTGTAAATCCCAGTGTGGGTAATGGCATCAGCACCCCAATCGCCCTTGTAAGTGTTGCGGAATCCAACGATGTCGCCTGCCACTAACTTCAGTGGGTCTGTAATAATCTCCCCAATGTCTCGCCCGAATAGGCTATTAGCAAAGCCTGCACTTGTGGCAATCCCATCAACAGGAGCATTCGTCACCCCCAATTCAATGCCCGCTTGACTGAACACATCTCTAACAAAATTGGCACATTGAGCGGCTACCCCTTCCCTAAATTCTGTCCCTTCCCGACCTAGAGCCAATTCTGCAACACTGCCACCCAACGCACTACCACCCATCCCAGGTACAAAACCGCTCCCACCGCTGGCACTATTCCGAATCAGGTCAGACCCTTGCCTACCCGTCTGGGCAAGCTGTTGATTCATCCCCGCGATTTGTCCTTTCGCTTCAGTCATCCTCCGCAGCGGTTCATGGATTAAATCAATCATTTCATCCAAACCACCAATGAAATCCCCAAAGAATCTATCAGAGAATCCTGACAAATTGCGTTGAATATCATTCTTGGTATTTTGTATCTGGGTATCTAAATCTTGAGCTTCAATAGTCCTGCCAATCTCAGCTATGTTTTGCCCAATGTCTCGAACGAAATCATTAATCTCTCTGGTGGTTTGCTTGATAGATTCTTGCGCTTGCTGCTGTGACTCTGCTAATTGCGTAGAGGCTTGAGCCGATTGGGTTTGTAATTGTTCTAGCTGTGCCTTTTGGGTTTGAGCCTGCTGTAGAATCTTGAATTCTTCCGAATCGCGATCGCCCGTAAAGTCTGCAATGTATTGTCCAATCTCGCCAGAATTTGAACCGCTCGACAAACCTGATATCCCGAAGGCTCTAGATGTGGCGGGAGATTGCAGCAGATTATTGAGTTGCAGCATTGTGGCGTTGAGCGTTTCAATGCCTTGGATCTGTGTGGCTTGGTCGTTAAGGTTTGACGCAGATTGAGCTTGCCCTGGTGTGAGTTGCCCATTAGTTTGGGCAATGGCGATCGCCCCCTGCCTTTGGGCGGAACCTAATGCGTTTTGATTGGAGCGAAACTCTGAAGTGGTATTGATGGCTTGCAGTTGCGACTCTAATCTTGCCGCCCCAGAGATAGCTGTGTTGATGGCTTTGGCGTAACCACTTAGAGACTTTTCTCCCTTCTCAATCTCTGCCGTGTTGCGTCGCAGTTGCGCTTGTAATTGTTTAGCAGTTTCTGGCGATAGTCCACCCTGAGATAATGCATCCTCTATTTGTTTGTTGGATGCCTTAAGCCCTTCCACTACTCCCTTGATTTGAGCGGGCAGTGCGTTTACTTCTGCTGATAGATTCTCGCGTTCTTTGGTAAGAGATTGATACTGCTTATCTATCTCTGCTCTGCCCGCATCGTCTCCAGAACCCAGCATTCCGCGCTTGGCTTGCAAGTCGCGCATCTGAATGTCCATGCCACGGACTTGATTAATCTGTCCAGTGCCACGGCTGAATTGACGCAGTTCAGAGTTCATCATTCGCCGCATCTCTACCGCAGCTTCACGCCCTTGTTGGGTTTGGCTGGAGATATCTCGCCCTTCCTTCTCAGCGCGGGTCTGGAATGCAGGATTACTTGATGAGTTACCACGACCATTGAATATTCCAAATAGTCTGGCGATATCAGAACCCGTGTCAGCCCGACCACCGCGCCCTAAATCTTGCTCCCTTTGTCTCAGGAAGGCTGTACCGCGATCGCCCGCCACTCCTTTAGCCAAGCCGCCTATCATGCCATCTTCGGCGTATGACTTAGGAAGGGAATTGATAGAGTCGGCAAGCTTCTTAGTTTCGTCGGTCGCTCTGCCAGTGAGCTTCAGATAATCATTCAAGCCTTTAGTGGCAGATGTGGCAAAGTCTTTGCTGGCTCCCTCGGTCTCACCAAACATTTTGCCAAGGATTCCAACGGCATCAGCGATCAGCACAAACACCGCCACTTGTGCCGCCAATGGAGCAAATGCTACAGCCGCCTTCAGCATCGTTCCGGGCAACATCAAAAGCCCTTTGCTTAATGCTCCAATCCCTACCCCGGCGGTGATGGCATTAATCCCCATCGACAATAACGCCTTAGTTCCAAACCCGATCGCCGCTGCTGCAACTACTGGTAATATCACTCCCAACGCCTGCAACGCTACCGTCAAAGCTCCTAGCCCGAAACTCTGCACAGGCAGCAGCGCCTTACCAAAGCTGACCTGCATTGCATAGATTTCATTATTAAATCTATTCATCGAGGCTTGGGCAGAGTTCGCCGCCCCAGCTACCCCAGTAGAAGTTTCAGACTTTAGCTGTGATGCAAACTTGACCATTGCATCCGCCCCAACCTCACCCCGCTGCAACATCCCGTCTAATTGCGTAGATGTGACACCGATAGAGCGGGCAAAGATTTGGAATGCCCCTGGCAATACTTCTCCAAGCTGCTGCCGCAATTCTTCTGCCGAAACCTTACCCTTGCTTGCCATTTGTGCCAGGGCAGTATTGACGCGATCGGCTTCCTCTACGTTTAGCCCAAAGACTGCTGAGGCTTGCCTTGCCGCGCTACCGATTTGGTCGGTTGCCGCTCCTTCCAGTGATGTGCCCTTAGTGGCGGCAGCGAGTTGAGCTTGACCCGCGATCGCGCTCTTAAAGTTGCCACCTAATGCATTAGCCTCGGCGCTTAATCCTTTCAATGTGGATTGAGTTTTGGCGGCTGAACCTGTCACAAAGTTTAGTTGTCGTTCAAACTTTTCAAACTCCATTGCCGCTGCTAATGATTGAGTAGCGAACTCAGTCAGCATTGGGGCGAGGAAAGATAAGGCTGAAAAGGCAAGAAGCCCTTTAAGAACAAAGCCCCCAACTGCACCCAAAGAACCTAATGCATCCTTGAATATATCAATCGGTGGTTCGCCATTCTCGAATGCTTGAATGGCTTTGTTCACTCCCTCAATAGAAGAAGAGAAGGCGCGCTTAGATGTTTTGTCGATGCGTCCGATCGCGGCTTCAGCCAGATCAGCACTCTTCTCTGCTTCTCTTAATTTCTTATTAATCTCATCCGCGCCATCACCTTTGATCTTACCTAAGTTGAGCCGTCGCTTTTCCATCTCATCAGGGACAGACGTGGCGGTGGTTTCGATGTAGGGTTGGGTTGCGCCTGCCTTCTCCACTACCTTTTGGGATAAGTTACGCTTGCGAGCAATCTGCCCTTTAATCCCTTGCAGTGTTCCGCCCAAATCTGAGGCGAATCCATCAGCGCCATTGGCTTTTAGGTCTGCAATAACTTTATTGATGTCTCCCATCGCTTGGTCTGCCATCTCAATCAAGTTCTGGGCATAGGCTTTCGCCATCGCCTGATTCCCTTCTTTGGTCTGAGACTTGATGGTGGAATAAGCTTTTGAGAATTGCTCTCCAATCTGTTTGGCTTGCTCTAGCCCACCACTAGCCATTGAAGTGCCACTAGATACCGCCTTGGCAATCACGTCAATAGTTTCGCTGGCATCGTCTAAGGCATTCCTGACCGTCAATCCTGCCGACTTAGCAGCTTTGATGGCTAACTTTTTATTGCCTTGCTCAATCTCCATCCTTTGAACTTTGGCGATCGCCTTAGTATCTTGACCAACAGGTAGCAATTCCTTCTCTCTTGCCGCTGGTAGTGCGAATGGAGATTTTCCCGCTGCCGATTTAATTGACATTGACCCAGCGGTTTGAATCGCCTTCCCACCCAATACCGCAGTCAGAGCGCTGGCTGCTCCTGACGTAGCGGCTTGGGTTGCAGCTTCAATCATGGCACTAGCCCCACCGATCGCCCCGCTCTGCATTCCAAAGATATCGGGAAGGATCTGCTTAAGGATTTGCGCCACTTCGCCGCTCATCCCACTACTAGCTGCACTGCCAAGGGGCGATAAAGCTCCACCCATTGCACCCGACAACCCTTCAGCCACCGCTGCACCACCGGGAAGCATGTGAGTTGCGCCTGCATAAATAGCGGCAGGTAATGCGAGTTGTTTTCCGACTGCTTTTATCGATCGCCCCATTGGGATTAAATCCAACGCTACAGCCTCAAACCCTTCAACGATTTGATAACTAGCCTTAGCGACCGCGCCCAATGCATTCACGGTCTGACCTGTAGCTTTCAGAAATGCTTGACCTTGTGGAGAATCAAGCACCGCCCCCACACCTCTTGCAGTATTGCGAACCGCCCCGACTGCTGTATCACCAGCCCCTTGAACTGTGCGATAAACTTGAACCGCTTTTGCCCTGCGATTGAATTGTTTTTTATATTTCAGCGTCTCCATTTCGAGCGCTTCAATCTCTTCAGCCTTGCCATTGAACAAAGCTTGGATTTCAGGTGTGCTGATCGTCTTGTTTGTCTTAGCAGTTTCGTAAATCTGATTCAGTTCTTTGGACAAAGATTCGTAGGCAGTCTGAATCGTTCCAAACTTTTTACCCACCGCAATATTCAGGTCAAAGCTAGTGGCAGAGACGCGATCAAGAATCTCCTTCACATCCCCTATCTTTTCTTGACCACCATCGCGGGCAGTCTTCCCATGTTGTAATGAACGAGCACGACCAACAAACTTGCCTTGATATTTTGTGGTGATTTGTTGGATGGCGAATAGTTGCTCAAACTGTTTTGAAATCTGCTCTGACAATGCATCAACTTCGCCACTCGACAACTTATCGGCACCCAGAATCCTATTGACGCTCTCTTGCAATCCATTGGACAAAGCAGAGAATGATTTGGCGATCGCCCCAATGTCATCAGTAATATCTAACTCCAATGTTTGAGCAATGCCGCGAATCCCTTTCAGTTGATTGGAGACGCTATCAATCTGCCCAGCCGCTACATTCGCACCTTGCACCCCGCCATAGCCTGCTTTATTTTCCAGTGCAGACATAGCCCGACGTTTCTCTTGTGCCTCAAAAGCGATCGCCGCCTGCCGCCGTCCCACTACTTCAGCATCTACTTCAGAGGCTCTGTCATTGGCAGCATATTGATTAATTAATGGGGCGATCGCCTTCATCTCTGCCGCTGTAGGCTTTGCAGACTTATTCAGAATCCGACCCTGCTGATTTGCCTCTATTCCCGCAGCACTACCAAAGTCAAACTGCACGGCATGTTGAAGTTCATGAAAGAGCGTCGTCATTTGTTCTATGGTGAGCTGCCCAGCCTTCAGAGCCTCATCCATATCTGCCGTGATTTGGATGGTATTACTCTCAATGCCATAAAGTGCGTTTGCTCCCTTCCTTCTCAGCGCCGCATCGTCTACCACTAACTTAGGAGCCTGTGCCGAGCTAATCGCCTTCCCCGCCACACTCCCCACAGCTTGACGGTAAAACTCAGGCATAGCTTCAGGGCTAACCCGTTCCCGTACCGACTTCGATTTCTTGACTTGTTCATCAAGTTTCCGAAGTCCTTCATTGGCATCGCCCAACGAATCAGTCAGGGATTGTTCTCGTTCAATGAGTTGAAGGATTTCTGCGTTGAGCGCCCCGATTGTTTTATCGAATTGCGCCATCCTTTTTGATGTAGCCCCCGCTGCTGCCTCGCGTTGAGATTGCCCTTGTAATGAATCTCTAACCTGTTCCCGCCTGGTCGCATCACTTTGAGTTTGTCGGATGCTGGAAGAGATCCCTTCAGATTGCGCCTTAGCTTCAAACCGTTGCCGCAATAGATCCCGACGTTCATCTACTGCCTGCTTTTGGATTGGGTCTGCTTTTCGTTGAGAACTAGAGCGCTGCCGACTGCGTTCAAATAGTCCAGCCTTAAGAATATTTTCCTCGCCCAATGCATCGGTAATGGCGGCTTGCAATTCTTTGGGTAGGGATTTGGAAACCCGCTTGGCGATCGCCCCACTCATTGCATCCCCTAGCTTTCCGCCCACCAATTCAGTAGAACCCAATGACCCACTGATAGACTTCTCAATCGAATTAGATAAGCCCTTACCAAAATTCTTAGCAACCTCTTGACCCACTCCAGTCAAAAGAGATTGCCCAACACTTGCCCCTAAGTTACCCAGTCCACCCGCAGCCCTGCCGACAAAAGATGCCGCCCTGCCGACTATCCCTGGCTTAGAATGTTTCGCCACCGCCTTACCAATGGAGTCAGCAAGCTTGTCATTACTTTGGCTGCTGCTCTGGCTACTAGAAGATACCTTGACCTGAATATTGCTAAGTCCAGATAGTTCTCTGAGCTGCTGATTGATTCCCCGAAGCTTCCCACTGGTAGCGTCAAGCCCTTTATTTAGCTTCCCTAGGGCGCGATCGTCTACCACCGGACGGATCACATTGGACTTATAAAACTGAATCGTTTCTTTAAGGTGCTTCTGCTTTAAGTCAAGGTGCTTATTGAGCTGCGTTAGATCCCTATCATCTACCGTGGCTTTTATCTTGACTGATGCCGTTGCCTGACTGCTACCAAACCTCTTGAGATCACGCATCGCCCCACTGAGGTCTAAGCCAGTGCCAATCGAAATAGAAGCAATTTCCATGAGTCAGCGTCTAAACGTCCTCCACTGATTGTAGTTCACACGCTTAGGAATACTTAGTGTTTTAGCGAGGGAGTGATAAGATTTAAGGGCGCGATCGATTCCTTAGTAGAGGAAGGCGATCGCTGACCACAGACCTACTATTGCTAGGAATTGGCTATGAGTATTGTACCTTTTGATTTCAACGGTTTTGAGCTTCGGACTTTAGGAACATGGGATGCACCGCTTTTTGTGGCTGCGGATGTTTGTAAGATTCTGGAGATTAAGAATGTTTCGATGGCTTGTAATCGACTCAAAGACATTCAGAAATGTATCAGTTCAACTGATACCCTTGGTGGAAATCAAGACCTGCTTTGCGTTACAGCTACTGGGCTATATGCTCTAATCATGGGGTCTCGAAAGAAGGTCGCTGTAGACTTTCAAGAATGGGTCTACGAAGTGATTGAATCCATCCGCAAAACTGGCAGCTATCAGATCAAGCCTATGTCGGCTGGCGAAATGATGGTAATGCAGGCTCAACAGTTTCTTGCTCTGGAACAAAGACAATCGGCACTGGAATTAGAAAACCAGCGGCTCCAATTAGAGCAACAGCAAATGAAGGCAGAGCAAGCACAGATGAAAGAAACTGTAGGGGAGCATGATGCGGAGATCGGTCGTATCTTTGAACCTGATGGAATGCTGATCACTTTGGCAGGGTGCTTGAATCTTCATGGACTTCACGCCACAGCCGCGCAATTGTCCTCTGTTGGCAGAGCAGCCAGCAAGATGTACCGCGATCGCTATGACAAAGAACCCGAAAAGATAGGCGATGCTCGGTATGGAATGGTTAATGCTTACCCACGGGCGATCGCTGAGCAAGTGCTGATTGATCATGGATACCTGACTGAGATCTAATCGCATCCCCAAAAGTGCATTAAACTGCGCATTAGACTCTGTGTTGAAACTCTCTACGACAAATCCCCTTGCGACGACTACACCGCAAGGGGATTTCTTTCTAACATGTGCTTGACATATACCCTAATAGTGTATATCTTTAAGAAGTAAGAGAAACGGAGAAAAAGATGAACTACGAAGAAGTTAACAGCACCAAGCCCGCGCTCGCATTGATTAATGTATACCGCGCCCTTGGGGATATCAACGATTCTTGGGACATAGTATTTCTGGATCCTGATGGGACGGTGGACAGGCTCCCTGATGCCCGGTACGGTGTAGACCAACCTGAGTACGATAAGGATGAGGATAGGTTGAAAGCTGCGAAGCCTCAGATGGTGCACGAAGAATTCCGCTCGTATTGGCGGAATGGTCATACGCATTCAATAACCTCTGTCTTTGCCGACGGCATACTTGTGGCGTCCAGCGGTCAGTAAGGAGTATATAATGTACTTGACATATACCCTAATAGGGTATATCTTATATATAAGAGAGCGAAACAAACCGAGGCATTCCCGATGATCACTGAACAGAACGTAATCGACTTCAATTCAAGGCTAAACGCTGTGGTAGTGGCTCAGCTAGCAAATGCGGTGATTGCCGCTGGCGTGGCGGTTAGATCCTGCGACCCATTCCAAGTGTGGGAGTCTCACCCCGCTATCTCAAAGTTTTTGCACTTGAAAGACCGTGAAATTGCAGCGGCGATCGATTTGGCTAATTCTATTTAAGAAAAACGGTTTCACATCCCAGCAATCCAAAGGAAAATATGACCTACTCACAAGTTTTAGCGTTTGTTTTTGAAAGTGGTCGCATTACTTCTGGCTTAACAGAAGAAGACCGCATAGCTGAAGTAGAGGCTGAGGTGCATTTTGAAGCCACCGAAAGAGCTTCTGTTGGAGAACTCGAAGGTGATGTTGAGGGTTGCGTCAAGTTTGCTTTGGAGCATATTGATTGATGAAAGACACAACAGCGATCGCCCTCAAAGCGATCGCTCGTGACTTGATATTGGGCATCGCTCCCAAGCCTTGCCCCGTCATTGCACAACGGGCGATCGCTATTCTCAACGTCTTAGAAGATAGAGAATGGCACACTGCAAACGAGATTGCAGAAACTACACAGATTGGCAGCAAGTACGCTCGTGATATTTGCCGCGCCTGTCAATCCGAGTGGGGCTTATTGTCCCATCGTCGCAAGGGATGGCAGATGCCCGTTGATGCGTGTGGGGAAGGTTGATCATGGAGCATGACTACAAAAAGAGAAGTCGGGGGTCTAATTCTATGGCGCAAACCCCTGACTACATCAGGGATTTAGCCTATACAAAAACTGCGTTTTGCGATGCAACAATAACATTGGATGGCTACCAACCCGTCTCAGGGAATCTGGCTGCATGGTCGGCTCAAGACTTTTCGTTTGTCACGGAGTCAGTTATATTCCCGTACGACTTCCCAAATGATAAGAAGGCGGGGATTGATGCACTGGAGTTGATGGCAATTCGTTTCTGCTCTGAAGCGTTCCCCGATCATTTAATCAGAAGTGATTCGATGAACGCTTGTGGCGTGGCAAAATTGATGAGAATTGCCGAACCAGAATGGATTCCTAGGGAGCTAAATGCCCTAGCCGATTTTATCGCTAAGTCAAAAATCACATCAGGGCATATCGTATTCAATGCTCCAGAACCGTGTAGAGGGTGGGTCTTCCTTGAGCCAACGGATGGCGATCGCATCCCCCAAAGTGCATTAAACTGTGCGAGATAGACTCTGTGTTGAAACTCTCTACAAAAAAACCCTTGCGACGACTACACCGCAAGGGGTTTTCTTTTGGGAATGCTAAATCAGAATGGCACAACTACCAATGGAGCCAGCTTCAGGAATGCATTCGTGTTTGGATCAACCAATTCACCTTTCAAGCCTAGCTCCAATATTTCTCTGGTAATCTTGCAATCCATCAAGCAATAATCCACAACTTGTTGACGCTTCCCTTGCTGCCATAACATAGGAGCCAGTTCTCCGCTGCCAGTTTTCGCCATGCCGTTAGCTTTGGCGATCGCATCTAATTTGTAGGAGAATCCTTTAGGCACACTGCGCCAATCGGCTGCATATCCAGCGGCAATTCTAACCTCTTCCAAAATGTCGTAGTCGGTTTTGATGTTGATGCCGTGGGCTTGGAGTAGCTTGTCGTCAAAGTTTCGAGAATCGAAGCCAACTACCAAATCTCGACTGGCTTTTGTTTGGAACCAATGCAGTTCAGAACATCGATAATCATCATCAGGGATAATCGCCAGATCTTCCCCATCTTGATCAACTATCCCTACCACCGAGATGCCCATACCTTCGTGGTGATTCCACCCGTCACAGTAATCAAAGCGCGCATCATTAGGTTGATCGCGCTGGGGAATCATCTTGATAATTTCGCAATCGTAAAGTAGGTATTTCATTTTGATTCACACAATTCGGCAGTCATTCTAACGATCGCCTCTTCGATTTGATGCTCCTGACTTGCGTAGACCTTGAAATACTCATGGTGAGTCCCTCTGTTGGTAGAAGATAATGTCATCTGCTGAAGTTCGTCATCGTCGAGGAATGCGTTGATAATGGGGTTGTTTTTCCCTCGCAATTCTGACGCTGTTAAAACCTTGACATCTTCCCCGGAAAGCGCCCCAAAAGATTTGACAAGTAACCGCTCTGAATACAACTCTAAATTCACTGGAAGACCTCGTTCTTTTGCATGCATACAAAATAACACATTTTTAGCACTTGTGCGTTAATCGCTTAGAACCCATTCCAATGTGTCCACTGTTGAGCTTAATGCTTGCTCTAAGGTGGATATCAGCGCACCGTTATACATCGCAAGACTATCTGCTTTTTCGTTGTCACCACTGGCTAGTGCCTCCCTAAATTTATCGGCTTGAACTACCACGGGTTCAAGTTTTGCTTTTATCTGCTCTAGTCTCGATTGAATCTGTTCAATGCTTTTCATTTTCAAAGTTCCTAGTTGATTTACTGATCTATCTCAAAAATAAAGCCCACCCCGCCCATATACCGCCGATCATTCCTAGCCACCCAGCGGCATAAAATCCTAGAACTGCACAACCGACAGCAAGGGCAACCTTCCACACTCCAATGCCGGAATATCCTTTTGTCCTCCGTTGATAGGAATGGATTAACTGCCGCCTGAATCTGTCAGTATTCCGGCTACCCAATACCCGATCGCGCTTACCCCGTGGCACTACCCAATTGCTTTTTGAATGGCACTGACCATTGTGGCAGTCAAGGCAAACCGGAAATACATCAATGCCCGGACGTTCCCGCCCCGCGATCGCCCCTTTCCAATCACTATATCTGGCATGGTGAACCTGTTCTGCCTTGCGATTGCAAAGACAGCATTTGCGATCGGTTGATGCCATTGCTGCTTTTTGGATGCGACTCCATTGGGGAGAATAGCGGTCTTCATTGGTGCGACCTAGGATGAGGATTCTTAGTTGCTTAAGCATCAATCGCCGCGCTCCAAAGTCTTGCACATAGGTTGGTTAGTGAAGTGTCAGTGATTCGCATGTCTGCTCTAGGATGCTGGGCTGAGTAGGAAGCAGCCTTGGTTTCGTAAATGTCATCTGATGGAATGCGATTACCTTGATTGTCATGGGCTGCGATGTCTGCACCCTGAAAGATTATTAATGCTGTACCGCGCTTGATTGTGCTTTTTGGAAATGTCA
>Ga0105048_10011587_pt1 | contig 13900 bp, 13 predicted proteins | sample MAT05_FD_78382 | JGI IMG/M metagenome (GOLD analysis project Ga0105048, IMG submission 78382) | Freshwater microbial communities from Lake Fryxell liftoff mats and glacier meltwater in Antarctica - MAT-05 | ecosystem: Environmental > Aquatic > Freshwater > Ice > Liftoff microbial mat | place...
AGTTTTTGCTCGCCTTTGGCGAGCAAAAACGGGGGAGGGGCCGTGGGCGCAGGGGCTTGTCGTTGTAGCTGATCAGTCTTGCTTCCACCGGCACAAGGCCGGATGGAGAGCTTAAGCCCACGCCATTGGGCATGAAGCCAGCGGGGACGAATAGGCGGGATGGCCACGTTCTAGTTTCCAAACCTCGATTCCACCGGCATGAAGCCGGCTGGGGGCGCCGAAGTCCAAAACTTGACTCATCTGCCACATGTTTTGAAAAGTAAGCGTATCTATACTCCGCGTTCATGAGTGAGAGAATTGGCGAGCGGCATGCGTCAGCTTGCCGGTACAAAAACCGGTTCATCGACAAATGAAGTGCGCGTCATAGGAATGGCGGACTCTGGGGGGAGTTGAGGCTGCTTCTGGCGTTAAACCATTGTGATTCGGCCCAACGGGTCTCGGCAAGTCAGCCTGAGGCAACGCCCCAGGTTTCCACGGCAGCAACACGTTTTGCCCTGAAAGGGCAACACAGACCAGCCTTGTGGAACCCTTTCAGGGTTCGTGTTCAGACGGGATATCAACCTGGGGCGGCGTTCATCCACATTCGCGGATTCTCTTGCCCCAGGCTGATGTGCGCGAGCCTTTCAGGCTCTGTCGCAGCACTCACATCGTCGATCAACGCCAACACATTTAATCCACAAATGTCACCGCGCACTTCATTTGTCGATGAACCTCTTTTTCTACTGTTGGGCGGCCACAGTCTGGGCTGGAATCTGTTTGGGGATGGCAATGAACGAAGTCGTCATACTGCCGTCTTCGGAATTCCAGACCCGGATTTCACCGTCGTAGCTTCCGGAGGCGATCAGCTTGCGGCCAGGATTGGCGCTTAGCGTGTAGACCCAGTCGTTGTGGCCTTCCATTTTACGAAGTTCCGCACCATCTGCCGCCTTATGTTCATGCACAGCACGGTCGCCGCTGGCGGAGAGAATCAGATCGCCAGGATGTACCTGAATCCGAAAAATGTCACCGCCAAAACCTCCGATCGCCCGGATCTCTTTTGCATCAGCCGAATTCCAGACTCGCAGACGACGATCACTGCCACCGCTGACAACGGTCGTGCTGTCGGCAAGGAATGCTGCAGAATAGACCGGCTCGCCGTGTCCGCTGAAAGTGATGACCGGGTTACCGGTCGCAGATTCAAACACCTTGCAGGTCTTGTCGCGACTGCTGCTGACCAGACGCTGTCCGTTGGCAGACCAGTTGACGTCCATGACCCAGTCGGCGTGATCTTCAATCCGCACCACTTCGGAGCCATCAGCGACTTTCACGACAATAATCGATCGATCGGCACCGGCACATGCCAACATCTGGCCGTCCGGGCTGAAGCTCAGTGCAAACACCGCGTCACGAGCGCGCACAAGTGTCCTGATGAGTTGACCGTCTGCCGCAGCGAACAACTTCATTTCCCCAAGTTGCCCTGGCGTGCCGGCGGCGACAGCAAGCGTACTGCCGTCAGCACTGAACTCAAGGTCATAAATGCGTTCGGCGACGTTGGAAATTCGACGGATGAGTGTGCTGTCAGCAGTGTTCCAGACGAGCACTTCGTGGTATCCGGAAGAGGCGAGCTGATTGCCATCCGGGCTGAACGCGATCGCGGTTACGGGGATCGCGACACGGTATTCGGCTGGCGGCAGCGGCTGAGTCTTTTCGGGCATCACATCGAACAGATCGGCTGTCAGCGCAACGCCTGCATCCAATGGTGCTCCTACATCAATCCAGTGCTTTACTACTGCGATCTCTTCGGCGGACAATGGATCTGCGTCTTTCGGCATTGAGCCATCTTCAACCATGGTGATCAACAGCGATTCTGCACTGCTGTGCGGATTTACGGTGGCACCTGATTCGCCACCCTTTAAGAGAGACGCAAATGAGTCCAGATTCAGTCGCCCGCCTGGACTGCGAGTGTTATGACAGGCGATGCAGCGCTCCGCCAGGATCGGTGCGACGTCGCGTGAGAACGAAACAAACCGACCGAGCGGCTCCAGGACTGCTTCTGCCTGACGACTGGCGACAAGAGATTCGCTGGCGATGATCTGAGTTTCAGCCTGGATTTTCTGCAATGACGGTTCAAGACCTGTCAGCTGAGCGTTCAGCATCTTCTGCCATCGTTCGCCATCTGTTGTGACGATCTTCAGCGCGATGCTTTCTGTATCCCCGACCGCCAGCGCATCACTTGCGGTTTTCCATGCGGTTCGCATCGGTTCTGCGGCCGCGATGGCGGCCTGATGTGCGGCAGTTTTGGCATCCAACTCCGTCTTTGCGACGGCAATTTTAGCAACAACATCGTCACGTTGAGCCGTCGCTTGAGTCAACAGGGCGTCGGTGTTTGCCTTGAGCGGAACGAAACTGGCGATCGCTTTTTCCAACCCCTGGATCGCAATGGAAGCATCAGTTCCCGTCAGCTTTGAAGCTTCATGGAGTGTCTTGAGTGAATTCTCCAGTGATACAACAGACCTGGCCAGTGATTCGATCGACATCGTGGCCGTCTTCAGTTGTTCTTCCTGCGCGGTGAGAACTGTGTTCATCGCATCGAGATTTGTTTGTGCAGCCGCCATTGCAGCCTGAGCCGCAGTGACAGTCGCGTCGGCAGCATCCAGAGCGGCCTTGGTTTCGTTCGACTTCTTTTCAAGTTCCGGGCGCTGCGCCGTGATTGCGGCGATTTTCTGCTCTGCGTCGGACGTTTTGCTCCGCCATTCGACCGACGATTTGCGGAGCGTGGCGAGCTGATGCTGCAACTGCGTCTGAGCTGTCGTCATGCTGCCAAGCCGGAGCGACACTTTCGCAGCAGTCAGCACAAGCTGATCGGCAGCTTCGTGCTGAGGAAGCGCAGCCGTCAAATCAGCGAGTTGTTTGTTGAGTGCGTCTGCCGTTTGTTGAAGCGGCGAGACCAGCGCTGCCTCAGTGGTGGCTCGCAGTTGAGCCTCATCCAATTGCTGTTGTAGTTCGTTCACGCGTTCGGTCGCGACCGTCGCCGCGCCCATTCGCAGCGTCAGGTCTTTTTCGGCGTTCTGCTTCTGTAAAGCGATCTGTTCGATCTGTAGACGCAGCTGCGCGGCACCTGGCAAACGTACCGCCCGAGGCGATGCATCGTCGGCAATCGCTGGCGGCACGCACAGAGAGAAGACCAGAACAGTGGTCAGCATACGGCAGGGTAGGGCAAATCGAGGCATGATGAATCCCCAGGAGGAAGGCGGGAATCGCCATGTTGCAAAAACGCAACATGACAATCAACACTAGGATTCAACTTATTCAATGCGATGTCAAGCTCACCGGATTCAGCAAACTTCAGCATCTGAAAAATCGCACGATTGGTATCTTCGATTCAACCCATACAAGCATCAGCCCTTGCGGTGCCGAATCTTGGCTCGCATACGTCGCTTCTTGCGACCAATTTTTCGCCGACCCTTACCCGTCTTCTTCGTTCCCATGAGCCAGTAATCTCCGAAATTCAAACAGCGTGCCAAGTTGGAAGGGGCGAAGAATAGCAACCTGAGCGTTCAGGTTCAAACGTGGAACGACTGCGTTCTCGATCCAAAGCATTTCAGAATGCCCGAGCGGGCAGAACGATTGAAATTAACGCAAAAAAAGCCCGGTTGGCCAAAACGGCACAACCGGGCTTAAAAAAGGGAGAGAGGGAGTCGGACCCATGCGTGACGGATTTGCAATCCGACAAAGGCGACCGGTCAGGGTCTGAGCAGGGGTCAAACGCTGCTTTCTTCAACGCGGCGACAAAGATAATCTGAGGACTCGCACAGCGGTTTGAAGCCGTCTGAGGTGGTAGTTGAGGTGGTAGTTCGCCGAATCCTGGTCCGGACGTAATCGATTAGGCGAGCGGCAGATTAGAAACTACCGGGCCGAACAACCGGACGCTAACGCGTTGCGGCTGATTTTATTAGCCGCCGGGCTTTAGCCCCCGGTTTTCGAGGTAACCAGAAATCTGCCGCTCGCCTTACAACGGGCTAGCGCCGAATGGTCTGCCAGTTCGTCGAGCTGAAAAAGTGCCGACGGACGCATAAAGTACCGAGAAATCACAAGAGTTCTCAGGCGGAAAAAGCTGATGGATTTCCCCTGTTCTTCATGCGACAATGCACACTGGAAAGAAGGCAAAAGTGATTTTGGATCCGCTGGACGCAATTTCATGTCGCAACTGTCGATGGAAACAGATGAGACAAAAATCTCTGCAGATACCATTGAACTGCGGTTTGTTGGACCTTGAATCGAACCGCAAAAGATTCCGCAGCGCGCCGTAACCGAGGCATTGACGGCGATTCAGGATCTCGCCAGTTGGCGTGATTCGTTCGAGCAGTCCAAAGTTCCTCCGGATAAGGGACTCACGCTGGTCGATGTACGAAAGGGTTCAGCCGTGTACGACTGCATTGCAGGCTGTCCGGTTGAGGCCGCAATAAATTTCCAACGAGTCGGTGTGTTTCTGGATGAGCCCGAGGGGCAACGCGGTTAAGCAATTGATAGCGTCAGAACCAGCGAATTACCCCCTCATCCGGGCTATCGGCCACCTTCTCCCCCTTTCAGGGGGAGAAGGGACTTCGACAAAGCCGCTGAAAACATGATAATAAATCCTTAACGGCGTTGCCCGAGGAACCATTTTTCCAAATTGAATCCGGTATCTACGAACGAATCACCGCACGAGCCTTTGTGCACGGAGAAACGACAATCATTGGCGAGGTTATGCGAGCTGGCGGAGCCACAGATGTACGTTGTCTGTTGCGTGTTCCTGGCCGCTCAAAACTTCTGTACTGTGATGTGGTGGACGAAAAGCTGGCTCGTCGTTTGGGGCAGCATTTGTACGAGCCAATTGTGGCGACTGGAAAAGCCCGCTGGCTGAATCGCACTTGGCGCTTAGTGGAATTTGAAATTTCTGACTTCACGCAGCCTGAACTTGGCAACGTTGATGAAGCTATTTCAGAGATTCGCGGAGCTGGCCTCGCTTATTGGGATGAAGTCCCCGATCCGGAGTCGCTGGTTCGAGGGTCGCACGAATGAATGTCGTCGGCATCGATTCGACGATAGTGATTTGGGCGGGATTTGTTCCTGAGGTCAACACAGATTCATGGCCAAAGGAGAAAATCGAAAAGCGCGCTGAAATGAAACGCCGTGCGACGATATTGTATCGGTCCTTCTCGCGAAAGAAATGGCTTGTTGTCTTGCCGACGATCGCGATCGCCGAGTTGTTGGTGAAAGTCCCGGAGGCTGAAAAAGCAAATCTGATTGCTGCACCTGGGAAGAGATTCATTTGTCCCAGCTTTGATCCGAGAGCAGCTGCCATTGCTTCTGGCCTTTGGTCTCGATTCAAATCGCTTCCTGCCGATCAGCAATATCAGGATCGGAACGTTCTGAAGGCGGATTCAATGATTATCGGCAGCGTCGTCGCAGCAGGAGCGACAGCGTTTTATTCTCACGATGGGCCTGCGAGGCGAATGGCTGAACTGGCCATCAAAGGCTTAGACCTCCCCAATTCGGGATCCAGATGGCGGGCTTGAATTCCCGGAAGAGTTTGACGAATAACTCACCTTGTTGTGGGAAGCGGCCGTTTCACGGCACGAATGAGGCCGATCGACGAATCGATCGGCCTCCTATCGTTAGCGCCTCACGGCGGAAACAGCGAATCGGCTGGCGTTTCGCATTCCGTGCTCATCCAGCAGAATCTGAGCAGTGAGCCCATGGCCGCAGAGTCACCACACGGCAGACACACGCACTCGCGTCATTCATGACGGGCGTCAGTCTACTGGACAGCTTGCACGGTGGACAAGGGTGGCCGCGCCTGTGCCCCGTATCGGGATCCACCGCCGCCGAATCCAGCGACGGTCGATCGATACCCACCCCGAGCGCCGACAACTCGAGGTAGAGACGCTGTATCCAGCGACGGTCGATCGACAACCGCCCCCCCGTAAAGGTACTTCCCGGCGCTTCGCTTCAGCCCTCCTGTAGGTGGTATCTGTGTTGGAGACACACTTTCTTTCAGTTTTGTGCAGCGGGTTTTATGGTGGCTCGGTATTGGGCAACCAAGCGGGCGAGTTTTTTCGCGTCGAGGAGCTCGGCGCGCACGAATGCGGCGCGGGAGCGTGAACCCGCTGCGTGGCAAATCACTCGATATTCTTCGTCGGTCCAGGTGGCCAGGCCGGCCCGGTTGATTGGTGGGCGGCGCTTGATTTCTCGTGGAGGGCGGTTCGGCGCGATCATTTTGCGGCTCATTCTTCCTGATTGAAAAGTTGCAATTCTAATTCGACGCTTCGGTTTTGGGATTCAATCTCGGTCAGAACGTGGAATCCACTGAAGTCACCACGCCAAGAATGCGAAAGACCGGGAATCGAAAAATCGACCGAGCCTGTAAAGGTTGCGATCGATTCCGGGGCGTGCGTGCACGTCAGCGTGAATCGGCCGGCGTTGAGCTGCGTGAACCATCAATGTTCGAAGCGTGGTCTGGCGATCGCGTGAACGAGCTCGCGGGGCTGCGTGTCGGGCTCGCTGCGTTTGGAACGTACGATGTGTGCGTGTCCGGATGCGGTTAATGGTCGTTTTCCGGTTGACGATGCCTCGCCAAGTCTGAACACGCCACGAGCTGCGAGTGTGAATCACCGCGGCTGGAATCGGAATAAAGCCCACCGACCGGGAAAGAAAAATCGGTCGCGTTCGTGGTTGTTGTTATTTACAACCGTGCAGCAGCCGGTATGATTGATGGCCACCACAGCGGAGGCACGATGGATCTCATCTGGAACGGCAATATCGAACACATCGCCGAACACGGGCTGACTCAGGACGATGTTCAGTTTGTGTTCAACAACCCGGTTGGATACGGCGAAAGCCGATCGACTGGCGATCCTGCCGTGTTCGGTTACACGCCGGACGGTCGTTACATCATCGTGGTCTATGCTGAGATTGATGTGTTCTCAGTTTACCCGGTCACAGCCTTTGAATTTCCGGAGCCAAACCGATGAAGCGCACGAACCGAAAACTGACACCCGAACAGCAAGCCCGCGTCGATCGAGCAAGGAAAGCGGCTGAAGGCGTCGATCGAGACGACCTGATTCAGCAGGCTCGCAAGGCCCAGGCAAAGGTTCTGGCGGAATCGCCGGAACAAATCATGGCCGTATTGAAGGCCGCGAGGGAAGCGGCCGGGCTTTCGCTGCGAGAGTTTGAAGAGTCCACCGGCATTTCTCGAGGCAACCTGTCCCGGCTTGAAAACGGAACGACGAATCCAACCATTGCCACTCTGCGACGCTACGCCAAAGCCCTCGGGAAAACGCTCCGAGTCACGGTCGAATAGCCCACGCAGAACGCTGGCCAGAATTCACTGAAGCCCGATGCCGATACGGCCCCGGGCTTTTTTCATGCCGCGAGCTCCCCGGCCGCTACAGCTGGTCGAGTGTGCCGGCTTCTTCGGCGTCGAGAACTTTCCGCATTCGAACGCGAGCAAGACGGAGAAGCCACTGTTGAACGGACTTATCGCCGTCAATTGCGCTGATTCGTTCGAACTGCTCAGACTCTTCAGTGGAGCAACTGACAAGATATTGTCGTCGGTCTCTTGGTTCCTGCACGATGGAAGATTTTGCAGCGGTGCTTTTTTTCTTTGCCATCGCTGCATTGAACTTGTTCGCAATTCTTCCCGCAAGTCGCCAATTTCAAAAACAATCCGTGGATATTACTGGATATGTTTGGAATGAACGCTGTTCTTCCTCTCACGCGATGTAGGGCCGCGTAATCCAATGTTCAAAACTCAGCCATGTGGCCGTTGCTTACCCGCCGTTGACTCCCCCTACAGAGACAACGGCGGGTTTTTCATTGGTCAGCCGCCATGATAATTTTGAATCGACGTACGAAGGATCGAGTCAAAGTGTCTCTGCTGCATGGAGGCAGCAAAATCAAGGTCAGCATTGACCATGAAGCCGAATGGCACTTGCTCCGCGATCGTCTGGACGATGCCGTTCAGAACGCTCTGGCTGCGGAAAATGACGCGGCAACCGCCTTCAAACGCGAACAGCCCACGGTGCAGTTGAGTTTCACCTGCGACCTGTCTCACGTGACCGATGAACGCGAGTTCGAAGAATGTCTCACAACCATTCACCGTGTCATGTATCGGCAACATCCGGAGGACGTGCGCTTGATGGTCCTCGTCAGTCCCGAGCTGCGAGGCCGATTTGATAGTGTCGAGTGGACACATCGCGCAGCCTGCGCGGCCAGTCATCACACCACGCTGGCGTTGATGGGCAACGCAGCACAGCCAATGGACACGAAAGGAAACGTATAGCCATGACTCTCGAAACGATTGAACGACAACTGACCCAGTTTTCAAAACAGCTTGGCGAAGGCTGGACCATAGGATTCCAGTTTCACGGCAATGGCGGTGGCTGGCAAAGGACAAAGAGCATCTTACAAGATAGTGATTCCCGAGATCGTAAAGGCCGCTGCCAGAGCTCCCGACCGGACTCTGTTTCCGGATGATTCTGAGGCAGAAATTTGCATGGCAAAAAACGTCACTGAACCGGTGATCAGTGACAATTTCTGCCACACAAATGAAATTTGCATGGCAAAAATTGACACTACAAATGCGATTTGTATGGCAGAAATTGACACTCATCTAAACCCAAGAACCCAAAACCCCTCCCCCTGCGCTCAACCCGATTGGGGGGAGGTGGTTTCGAAGTTGTCTGAAATCGGTTTGACGACTTCGTCGCCGACTGCATCCGTTGCCCGGGACGCTGGCTACACGCCGGAATTGGTTCTTGCGATCGCAGAACACTTTCGGTTGCATCCGGGGGCGTGGCAGTCCGCTGGAGTCGTTCGGAATGCGATTCTGAACCATCCAGCCACTTTGGCTGCAGACGCCAGAGAGCGATGGCCAGCCATGTCGCAAGAGTTTGGCCTCCGACAGAATCACGAAAAGCAGCGTGAACGAGCTGAAGCGGATCAACGCCGCCGCGCCGCTCACGCCGAACAAGTGAGTCGCGATCGAATAGAACGCGACTTCAACCCTGGATGGCAGAAACAGCGAATTCTGGAGTACATCCGGGGGAAAGGCATCCACGGCGCTACAGATGCCGAAATTCAGCAAGCGCTGAAACTTCGTGGCGACACACAGCGACCGCGGCGCAGGGAGTTGGAACAGGCAGGTCTGATTCGAGAAGCGATCCAGCATCGGCGGGGCTGCAAGGTTTGGGTTTCGCTCGACGGTGTCCGTGGCTGCTGAGATTGCTCGCTGAACAAACCGCGTCGTGAGACGTCGGTTCCGATAATTCGACCGACATTAAACCCCAAACCCGAGGAGACCATCATCATTCAGTAACTGAAATCCGAAGTGAATGCAGCGCTGTCTGCGGTCCCTGCAACTGCAGACAGCAGCGCGGGACCGCCGGGAGGTACATCGCACTCCCGGCGGTCTTTTCCCGACGCGACACGACTCAACTTTCAACCAAACCAGTGAGTTCACTGTGAACTCACGAACAAAACGAAACCGATCAACGGAAGTAACCCCGTTGGCCGACACTGACTCAGTTTTCAAGGGTGGAGGATTTTTCGAATGATTACAGCACAACAATGTTTGGAAGTGTCTCGCAAGTTGAAGCTTCATGGACTTGCATTGAAGGCACATGTCAGAAGCTGGCGGAGGATCACAACGCCGCAGTCGAACGCATGCACGCAGCGCAACGTGAACTTTTGAATCGGGACGATTTGACCGTGGACGCCATTCTCGCAATGAAGCCCGCGAAGTTGTTAGGCGAGCGGCAGATTTCTGGTTACCGTCGAAAACCGGGGCTTGTCGTTGTATCTGATCAGTCTTGCTTCCACCGGCACAGGAGGGCCGGATGGAGAGCTTAAGTCCACGCCACTGGCCCTCTCCCCCGTGGGGTATTTGTGATGATGGCGAAGTGATTGCGGGGGAGAGGGGACATTCCCAGGACCATCGACAGCTTCGTTTCTGACCGCGCGGAGTATAGAAAATCACTTCGCCGTTTGATGTTTTGCGAGTAATTCGGCGATCTGAACGGCGTTCGTGGCCGCGCCTTTCCGCAAGTTGTCAGATACGCACCAGAACGTAATGCAGTTCGGATGCGACATGTCTTTGCGGATCCGACCAATAAACACTTGATCACTTCCGTCGCAGTTGGATGGCATCGGGTAGTGTCCCAACTCAATGTTGTCCATCACAGTAATACCCGGCGTTGCTGCGAACAGTGTCCGAGCTTCCTCAGCAGTGAGCGGTCGTTCTGTCTCCACATTCACCGTTTCGCTGTGACAATTGGAAACTGGGATGCGGACACACGTCGCACAGACCTGGATCGATTCGTCACCGAGAATCTTACGGGTCTCAAAAACCATTTTCAGTTCTTCGCTGGTGTAGCCATTTTCCTTAAAGCCGCCGATCTGGGGAATTGCATTGAAGGCAATCGGATGCTTGAAGATTTTGTACTGATAGTCAGCGTTTTCCAGTGCTGCGCGGCTGCCGGCCAACAGATCGGCTGTACCCTGCAAACCTGCTCCACTTGTGGCCTGGTATGTACTTACGACGACGCGGCGAACTCTTGCGGCATCGTGAAGTGGCTTCAGAGCCAGCACCATCTGTGTGGTTGAACAGTTCGGACTGGAGATGATTCCTGTTGCATCAAGCGCCGCCTGGGGATTGATTTCCGGTACAACAAGAGCGACTTCCGGATTCATCCTCCAATAGCCGGATTCGTCAATCACCTTGCAGCCGGCCTTGATGGCTGACGGGAAGAATTCGGCTGCAATTTCATCCGGAGTGCTGCCGATGAGCAGATCGATGCCATTAAAGCAGTCGTGCGTTAACTCCTCGACGGTAATCTGCTTGCCAGCGAAATCGATCATCTGCCCGGCGCTGCGCGCCGAAGCGAGAAACCGAAAGTTCCTGGCAGGGAACCTACGTTCCGCCAGTAATTGCAGGATAATTCGCCCTACGGCACCAGTCGCGCCAGCCACGGCCACAGTGTTAAACACAGAAAATCCCTTTTAATTGGATGAATCAAGATTTGCGAATCGCCCGCGAAACGCAGTTTTTATGCCTGCACTGGCCATTTCCGGCTCGGGAAAATATCGTTCCCACTGAGAATTTCCAGATCCGGCAGACAAACTTGCCAGTAGAACGACTTTTGGTAATACCGTGATCCCACACGAATCCTCTGACTTTCAGGCAAATTTTCGCGACTGCGTCGATCGCCTGACGGAGCAACCCGAACTTGCGCTGACCGAAATGTTTGACCTGGCGGCTCAGCGATTGGTTCGGTTTGCAATCACGATTACTGGAAATCAGCCGGATGCTGAGGATGCTTTGCAAGGGGCGTTCGCGCGGATCGCATTCAAACCACGGCTGCTGGCCAAAGCGCACGCGCCGTGGCCGTATCTGATCCGATCCGTTCGTAATGAAGCCTTGCGGATCCTGCAGAAGCGTAAAGGAGCAGGTCTGGAAATTGCCGAACGCGGTTCCGGCGAAGAAAGTGTGGAGTCACAAATTGTCCACGAGGAAACTGCCGAAACCGTGCGGCGAATGTTGAAGTCTCTTCCCAGGAATCAATACGAGGTTGTCATTCTTAAGCATTGGGAAGAGTTGACGTTTGCCGAAATCGCCGAAGCACTTGGACTGTCCCAGAACACGGTGGCCAGCCGATATCGATATGCTATGGAAAAACTCCAACGAAGCCTTGAACCACTTGTTCGATAACCCCCGAATTTTCCCGCCTGCTGTTTATCTTGCCTTTTTCTGAATGGAAGTGTGAATACTATGAGTGATCCCTTTCTGAAGATCCCGGAACCATCGCTGCCGGAGCAAAATCTTCTTCGAGCAGCCGGTACGTTGCCTCAATTGACATTGGGTCTCCGTCAACGTGTCGTGCTGAATGTGCATCAGCAGGCGCGCTATGGACGCTGGCTCGATCGTGCGCGGGTCGCCGGAAGCGTCGTCGCCGCTTGTCTGCTGGTGTTGTTGGTCTGGAGTTTCCGGTGGACCAATCGCCAGAATCCGCAGACGACAGAACAATTGCAGGACACCGTCCAACACGATGCCCCGATCATATATCCTGACTACATCAGTCCCGGCAGGAATTCCGAAGGCGGAGATGCCATGCCAAAGACGGATGCCAATGGAAATCCCCTCCCTGAAGGCGGCCCGTCCATTCGCCGTGAATCCATACCGGAAATGCGGGAACTCAATCAGATGATCGAAAAACTGCAGAGTCGCCAGAATGTACTGTGCGGATTTCTGCCGTACTTGTAAGCACCCATGCACACGTTATGGAGCATAATTCGTTTAACGGCGAGCCGTAGGCGTAGGCAATTTACCAGAAAACCGACGCCTGCGGCTAGCCGTTAAACGAAGAAACTCATGCATGGGCGCTTAGCTGAGTGATGTCACTCGATCGTCATTTTATCAATGTCGAATTCCGGCTGATCTTCCGGAGCTTCGGTTGCGGCACTGATGGATTGCAGCCATTCACTGGAAGGCCAGTTGAACGGGCGGAAACGGTCGGCGGTTCCAGTTTGATCCCGATACAGGATCGCGCGGCCCGGGCTGAGGGCCGCAGCCACCGGGGTATCGATCAAACTGGCCGAATCCGTCTGATTCAGACGGAATGCAATGCGGTTGTCGAATTCACGCAGCAGCGACGTCGATAACCAGCGCATGGCATTGCTGAAGGTGTCGGACCAGATGATCACGTGAATTCCCACCAACGGCCCCTTGCGAATCAGGTCACCCAGCATCGTTGCTGGTGTCGCTTCCTTCGCCGCACCGAAGCCCGCCATTCCGTAGTCGTCTTCATCGCGCCGCAGCGAACGGAACTGCCCGATGTTGCGGATTGCCAGAATCCATTCCGAACTGTCAGGCGGAGCATCGCCGCTTTCCCGAGCTGTCATCTGCTGCCAGAGGTCAGCGACAACAGCATCTGCATCTTTGTTTTCAGCAAGACGAAATCGGGGCGCAATATTCGAGGTAAATGTCTCAGCGAATCGTGTCTGAGACGCACGATCACGCCCATCGTGGAGCAATGTGAGTTGCGAAGTTCGGTCGTCAGTTTCTGTGGCACATCCCAAAGTCCAGCTCACAATTGTGGATGCCAGAATGGTGTCAGCCAGTTCTCCTTCCTGACCAACAATCAATACGTTCTGACCACCGGATCGCCGAAACTCAACGCACAAGGGTGCGGCGATGGCAACTGGTTCACCGATCCACGCGGGCAGCGTATCGACAAAATGCCGTGTGGCATCCGGTGTGCATGAAAGCCAGGCGTTGAGCGGGCTGCAGAGTTCCAGGCTGGGGGCGACATTGCCTTCAAAGACAATCATGCGGCCGTCGGAATTTCGATGATAGTCTGGCCGTTGAATCATGGCGAGAATCATTGACTCTCGCTGCGCTTCATCCAGCCATGCAATTTGAAACGGATGATTCCCTTCCACCATACCATTGGCGTCGTTATAAATCGCTTCACCGGGGCGCGTCAGCAGACGAGCGGCTGAGTTCTCTTCGCTCAAAATCAAATGTGCATCGCTCTCGCTGCACTGCAACGCAATTCTGACTCCCACCTGACCCATTGTGCTGCGGGCGAGTGAGTACGCTCCTCCAAGCGTCTGTGAACCGAGCAGAACATGGATTCCGAACGCTCGGCCCTGCCGCACCAGGCGATCCAGCAGTAACGATGCACGCGACGAAACACGATCTTCCGTCGTGAAGAATTCCTGAAACTCGTCGATCAACAGCAGCAGACGCGGCATGCGTTCGTCAGGGAACTGCCGACGGAATGAAGGAACGTCCTGCACGCCCCGAATACGAAACAACTCACCGCGCTCCTGCAACACTTCGTCAAGGCGTTCCAGAACGCTCAAACCGAATTCGCGATCA